>Ga0209296_1001892_pt1 | contig 15370 bp, 24 predicted proteins | sample S_130206_EF_Meta_FD_187319 | JGI IMG/M metagenome (GOLD analysis project Ga0209296, IMG submission 187319) | Freshwater microbial communities from Lake Simoncouche, Canada to study carbon cycling - S_130206_EF_MetaG (SPAdes) (version 2) | ecosystem: Environmental > Aquatic > Freshwater > Lake ...
CGCTCCGCGAACCTCGCCGCCGTCATCCTGCAAAGTGCCTCGCCCAAGTTCTTCTGCGCCGGGGCCAACATCAACGTACTCGAGACAATCAACCGCGACACCATCGGCCCGTGGGTCGAGCGCGGGCATCGGTTAATGAACCGGATCGAAGCGCTCCCAGTGCCCGTCATCGCCCGCGTCGAGGGCTACGCGCTCGGCGGAGGGCTGGAACTCGTAATGGCCTGCGACCTCCTCTTCGCCTCCAGCAACGCGAAGTTCGGCCAAACGGAAACGAAACTCGGCTTCGTCACCGGCTGGGGTGGCAGCTACCGCCTCGTGCGCCGCGTGGGTCTGGCCCGCGCCAAGGAACTCGTCTTCACCGGCCGCATCTTCGACGCCGAGGAAGCGGCGCGCCTCGGCGTCGCCGAATGGCAAGGTGCACCCGCTGCGCTCGCCGTTCACATCCAAGAATTCCTGACGGCCGTCGTCGCCAACTCCCGCGTCGCCAACCGCGAAATGAAACACCTGCTCGCATCGTGCACCCACACCAGTCTAGCAGAGAACGCCGCGAGCGAAACCGCCGCGTCGCAACGCTGTCTCGGGGAGGCCGGCGACGCCGCGGAACGCCTCCGAAATTTCCTCGCCAAGAAAAAATCGCCGCCTCCCGCCGCGCACCCGTAGCGGACTTCGGCACGAAGCGCCCGGCCAGGAACGGTCCGATCGCTTGACGCAGAAGTGCCCCACCCCACCCTCAATTGATCGATGCAAAACGTCGTCATCGCGAAACCCTACCGCTTCGTCGCGCCGGATCGTAGCAAGCTGTGGTGGTATCTTTTCCGGCCATTTCTAGGTCTGTACCTGCGCAAGGGCCATGGGGTCATCACTGTTGAGTGTCGCGGCGTGGAGCGTCTCCGCGCCTCACTCGCCGCGGGCCACGGCATCATGCTCGCACCGAACCACTGCCGGCCGCCCGATCCGATGGTCCTCGGCCACTTCTCCTCCGCGATCGATCGCCCGCTCTACGTCATCGCGAGTTGTCATCTGTTCATGCAAAACGCGTTGCAACGCACGTCCGCGAATCCTCTTTGAAAAGTCGTCGTCCATCCGGTGGCGATCCGGTATTTTTTGATAGCGACGTGCGTGCCGCCATTACTCCGGTGCTACGCGACATCGAGCAGCGGCTGTCGTGGCACGCGCACGAACACCTCTCCGTCGAGGAGCGCATCGCGAAAATTTGGCGACGCGCTCCTCACATTGAAAGAGATTGAGTATTTCGGCGCAGCGCAGCCGGGCGAGTTTCAAGACCGGTTGGACCGTCTCATCGACCGCCTGCTCGTGCCGCTCGCAGCCGAGTGGCTCAAATGCCGGCGGGAAAAGGACATTGTGCAGCGGGTCAAACTCCTCCGGATCGCCATGCTCCCCGGTATGGCGGCCGGCACCGTGGCCAAATCCGAACTCCACCGTCCCTGGCGCCAACTGGCCGACATCTATCTCGCGCAGCAACTCGCGTTCTACCCTCCCGGCTATCTTTCGGCCCATCCCACTCCGGAGCGACTGCTCGAAACAGTGGAGCGATTCGAGGAGGACCTCACCGACGTTGCGCGTATCCACACTCCCATGCGCGCCGTGGTCGCAGTCGGTGAGGCCATCGACGTCTCCCCAGAGCACACGCGCAGCCCCGATGGCGATCCGCTCATGACCGCGATCCGCGAGCAATTGGAAAAAATGCTCGCCGCCTCTTCTGCCCGCTCCCCCGATCATGAGCGCGTCCGGCCACCTCGGAATGCGCATCGCTTCCGTCGCCGTCGCGATTGTGCTCTGGTTCTGGACGCAACGCCTCGTGAGCGCGAAGGCGCCGATGAAGAACGGTATCGGCGACCGCTTGCATGATTGGTCGGCCCCGCGCCACGCATGGTTTCTCGCCCAACCGTGTGCGACGAATCTCACGCTCATCCTGACTTCGGTGTTGATCGATCTCTTCGGGCTCTACCTTTTCGCCAGTTCGATCTTTGGCCCGACGCTGCAACCGCTCATCGCAATTTTGATCCTCTTTTCAATGCGGCAGACCTGCCAGGCAATCTGCACGTTGCCGATCCCGCCCGGCTCGATCTGGCATCACCCGGGGTGCCCGTCGTTGTTTGTGACCTATGGCACCAGCAACAATTTTTTCTTCTCAGGCCACCCAGCCATCTCCGTGCTCGGCGCCATCCAGCTAGCCCACACCGCACCGCCGTGGTTCGCCGCTGTCGCCGCAGCCACCGCGGTCGTCGAGGCGATCACGGTCATCATTTTGCGCGCACACTACACCATGAATGTATTCGCAGCGCCTTTCGCGGCTTACGGGGCCGACGAAATTGCCCGCCGTTTCGCGCCGGACGTCGACGCTTGGCTCGGGCGCCTCGGCTAATTTTTCCAACGCGCCTTCGCGTCCGGGTGCGTCTCGATCAAGATGTCGCGGATTCGCTGCTTCTCGTCAGACGGCAGATAGGCGTAGCGGTCCTTCGGGTCACGACTGCGCAAAGCGGAATCAAGGCGATCGAGGATGCGCACCTTCAAAGTCTCGGGGAGTGCGCGGAACGATTCGGAGTAGATCAAATAGCTACAACGCTGCGCAAAGAGGCGCTCGCCCAACTGCAAATCCTTCAGCGCATGACCTCCCGCACTCCGCGGTGCGCCCCGCGCGAAATTCTTCACAAAATCCGGATGCCCCGTGACGCCACGAGGCAACGGCGCGGCATGGAGAAACAGGAGTCGATCCACAACGTCCTGCGCGGAACTCCCGAACACACTCTTTACGCTGTCGTAAACCGGTTCGTCGGTCTCCAGCTCCTTGAAGGTTTTCTGCAAACCGTGCTGGTAGGTGGTCATCCGGCGGACGGCAAAACCTGCGTGCGTCAGACTATTTTGCACCGCCATCTGGTGTTCAAAGACGAGGAGAGCGACCACGTCGCTGGTGGGTTTCAAATAAGCCGTCGTGTCAAAAAAAGCGGAGAGTTCGGCGGGGCGTTGCAACGCCGGTGTAAAGACAAGCTGATCGCCTTTTTCGGATGCGAAGGCATTGCCCCGATGGTCTGTCGCGCCGCGATAGCCAGTGACATACCAACCACCCCAGCGTTGCTCAAACGGCGTCTCGTCATCGACGAGCTGCGTGCCATGGCGCAGGAGCGGATCGCCATTGGCATCGGGAAAAACCGAACGAACGAACACGCCCGGAATCTCCCGCACAAACGCTCCGCCATGACATCGTAAGCAGTCAGTATCCCGTTCGATTTTCGGCGCCCCGCGCCCCCCGCCGGGCAATTCCATCGTGTAAAAAACCGGACCGAGCTGTGGGTCGATCGCCGTAACCTCGACGAGCCCGCCCGGCACCCAACCAACGTAGACCGAATCGGAAAAATAGAGTGCGCGCGGTTGGTCGGGCCGGATGCGGCTGCGCTGGAAACTCGTGCGCGAAAACACGAGCGTCTGGCTGTCCGAGGAAACACCCAATTCTGTCAGCAAAGTTTGCAACATCTGCAACTCCCCCCCGGCTAGGGCCACCTCTCCCTTGGCGAGCCGAAGCCTCAATCGTAGGATCGCGTCCCGCGGTGTCGTCGCCGTGTAGTTGACCGGCGGATGCTCGTAGTCGTGAGCGCTCTGCGCGCAAAGTCCGACGCTGCCGAGACAGACCATGGACGCAACGAAGGCGAATACTCGGTGGTGCAACATGGAGGGCGGAAAGAATTCGAACAGCAGTGCGGGATTCGTGCATTCCTGCTTTCGCGCCGCAAAGAGTGGCACAGGCGACGACCCGAGCGCGAATTCTAGTTGGCGTTCTAAAGCTCCCGCCAGTCAAAATTTAAGACGGCTATTCTGGTGTCCGCATTTCGGGCACAAACAGAGTTCGGTCGCGGCCGGCGCCGAATAAAGGGAGTCGCAGCGGATGCAGTGAAAGGTCGTCTTGCGCCGGGCCAGTTCAAACGTCCGGTGGTCGCGTCGGTCATACCATAGCCAGACGCCGCCAAAGACAACGGCGACAATGGCGCAGTAGATCACAGTAGCGGTGGTCAGGTCGAACATACCAGAAAGGTGGAAGCGCCGGGGCTTTGCTCGCAAGGATCAAGCAATCTCAATCCGGCCAAGCGGGCAAAAAAAACGCGCCGACCATTCGGTCGGCGCGTTGCGCTAGAGGGTTATCTGGCGGGCTTAGCTCGCGGCCACCGGAGTCGCTGCAGCGGGAGTCTCTGCGACGGACGTAGCGGTATCAGCAGCGGGGGCTGCCGTGGATTTCTTGCCCTTCGCGTTCCGCTTGCCCTTCGACTTCTTATAGCCGGGATCGTCCGCCTTAACGAATTCGATCAACGCCATCTCGGCGGCGTCGCCCTGGCGCTGCTGACCGAGTTTGTAGATGCGGGTGTAGCCACCGTTGCGGTTCGTGAACTCCTTGACGGTTTCGTTGAACAACTTGGTGATCGCCGTCTCGTCGCGCACAACGCTCAGTGCGAGGCGGCGAAGGTGAATCGCATCCTTCTTTTCGGTCTTCGCCGCAGCCTGTTTGGCTTTAGTGATGACTTTCTCGACGAAGGGGCGGAGCGCCTTAGCCTTGGCGAGCGTGGTCTCGATCCGTCCGTGGGTGATGAGCGAGGCGGCCATGTTGGACATCATCGCACGACGATGTTCAACGGTGACGCCTAGCGAGGCGTGGTGTTTATTGTGACGCATTGGTTTTTTGTTTTAGGCGGCTCCCGATCGGCAATCCGGTCGCAGCGTGGCGCGGCAGCGGACGGCGCGAGAGCCGAAAATTACTTAGGCTTCCTTCTTCAGCTCGAGGAGGCGCTCGTCGAACTTCATGCCGAGTGACAGGCCGAGGGCTTCGAGCTTCTCCTTGATTTCGTTGAGGGATTTCTTGCCGAAGTTGCGATACTTGAGCATCTCCTGCTCGGTCTTCATCGCGAGCTCGCCGACGGTAGTGATATTGGCGTTGTTCAAGCAATTCGCCGCACGGACGGACAGCTCGATCTCGTTGACCGACATGTTGAGGAGCTTGCGAAGCTTATTCTGCTCCTCGCTGACCTCGGACTGTTGGTTCTCGAATTCAAACGTTTCCTCTGAAACCCGATCAAACACGTCGAGGTGGTGCTTTAAGATCGAAGCGGACTGCTTGAGTGCGTCGTCCGGCGTGATCCGACCGTCGGTCCAAATCTCCAAAATGAGTTTGTCGTAATCGGTGATCTGTCCTACGCGGGTCGCTTCGACGCCATATTTGACGAGACGCACAGGCGAGAAGAGCGAATCGATCGGGATGACCCCAATCGCTTGTTCTTCCTTCTTGTTCTCCACCCCGGGATAATAACCGCGGCCGGTCTTGATCTCGATTTCCGCCTCGAAGGACCGCTTGGAATCCAACGTGCAGATCACTTGTTCCGGATTGACGATCGTGATGTTGGCGTCGGCTTGGATGTCGGCGGCAGTGACGACCCCAGCCTTGCTGGCCTTGATCAACAGGGTGATCGGCTCACGCTTGGTCGATACGATAAGGATCTTCTTTAAGTTAAGAACGATATCCGTGACATCCTCAACGACGTGGTCGATGGACTGGAATTCGTGGTTAACGCCCGCAATCTTGATCGACGAGATAGCGGAACCCTCCACGGAACTGAGGAGGACACGGCGAAGCGAATTACCGACCGTATGTCCATAACCGGCCTCGAAGGGCTCGGCAATGAACTTGGCGTAGGTCGGCGTAGCGCCGTCTTCGACTTTGGTGAGCTTGCTGGGGAGTTCGAACTTTCCGAGGCGTTTGGGCATGGCTGGGAGTTCTGACGTTGGACTTTGAATAATGTGAAGGGAAAAAGCCGGAGACCGGCTTAGAAGCGCGAATAGAACTCGACGATGAGCTGCTCATTAACGTTTTGCTCCATCTCGTCGCGCGTCGGCAAACGAACCACCGTGGCCTTGAAGGTTTCGGCGTTCATCGTAAGCCAACCTGGGACGTTGCGGGCGCGACTCTCTTCGAGACAGCGGGTGCCCAGCTGACGGGACGCAGGCGAGTTCTTGACCTCAATCTCGTCACCAGCTTGGACGTTGTAACTCGCGATGTCGACCTTGTGGCCATTGACACGCATATGTCCGTGATTGACGAACTGACGTGCGGCAGCCCGGCTCTTGGCGAGGCCCAGGAGATACACAGTGCTGTCGAGACGAGTCTCGAGGAGTTGGAGAAAGCGTTCGCCAGTGACGCCGCGCTCGCGCTTGGCGATTTCGAACACGCGACGGAATTGGCGCTCAAGCAGTCCATAAATAAAACGGAGCTTTTGCTTTTCATTGAGGCCGACAGCGTATTCGGAGAGCTTGCGGCGCATCTTGGGGCCGTGAACGCCCGGGGGATAACTGCGGCGTTCGAATGCTTTGCCAGAACCGAGCAGGAAGGTCCCAAAGCGGCGGCTGATGCGAGTGGTAGGGCCGGTATAACGAGCCATGGATGTAGTGAGTGAAAGTGAGTGTGAGGGTGGAGCGCGCGACGCGGATTAAACGCGACGACGTTTGCGAGGGCGGCAGCCGTTATGCGGAATAGGTGTCACATCGACAATCGACGTGATCTCTAGCCCGATTGCCTGGAGCGCACGGATGGCGGAGTCGCGACCGAGGCCAGGACCGGAAACGCGGATTTGGACATCTTTCAAGCCGTGCGACATAGCGTTGCGGGCGGCGTCTTGAGCAACGACCTGGGCAGCATACGCCGTGGACTTACGGGACCCACGGAAGTTGCACTTGCCGGCACTGGACCACGCGATGACCTGACCTTTGTTATCGGTGATCGAGACGATGGTATTATTAAACGACGCGAGAACGTTCGCGTAGCCCGAGATGACGTTCTTCGAACCCTTGGCCTTGCGTACCTTGATCGTGCCGAGTTCTTCTTTGAGAAGATCTTCGGCGGTTGGCTGTTTGACGACTCCGCCAACGAGCTCAACCGGTTTGTCGCTGGCCGCGGGAGCGGCCTTGGACGCAACCTTCGGAGCAGCTTCACCGGCGACCGCAGGAGCAGCAACTTCGGCTGGAGGCTTTCCGGCCTTATCGGCCTTGGGGCCCTTGGCCTTTTTCTCGGCGGGGGCAGCAGCAGGCGCGCCTTCTGGGGCAGGCTTGGCGGGTTTTTCTTTCTTAGGAGCTGACTTTTCTTCGGCCATGGAGATGAGTGATTAAACTTTAGCGGGCGCGGCTTTGGTGACGCCAACGGTCTTGCGCGGACCCTTGCGGGTACGAGCGTTGGTGCTGGTGCGCTGACCGCGCACCGGGAGGCTACGACGGTGACGAACACCGCGATAGCAATTGATAGCTTGAAGACGCTTCAAATTCGCGGCGAGCTCGCGGCGGAGATCACCCTCCAGCACCCATTTGTGCTCGGTGATGATGTGAAGTATCTTGTTGAGCTGCTCTTCGGTAAGATCTTGAGCCCGCATATCGGGACTCAAACCTGCTTCTTTGACGAGGAGGTCGGCGCGGGTGGGGCCGATGCCGTTGATGTAACGGAGGGAAAACGCGACTTTCTTTTTCGCGGGGATTTCTACACCGAGGAGACGTGGCATATATGATTAGGTTAAAAGTTAAAAAGACGGTTAAGTGAGTTGAAAAGTGTTAACTGAAAAAGAGATCAAACAATTGGGCGCGGGAGGGTGAGGATTTCGGGTCCTTTCTCGGTCGTGAGCACAGTGTGTTCGAAATGAGCGGAAGGCGAACCATCGGCGGCGACGACCGTCCAACCATCGGACAACGTCTTCGTCTTGTAAGCTCCCATGTTCACCATGGGTTCTATTGCGAGCGTCATTCCGGCCTTAATCTTGTCGCCGGTACCTTTGCGTCCGAAGTTCGGGATTTCGGGCGGCTCGTGCATCGAGACGCCGACACCGTGACCGACCATATCGCGGACAACACTGAAGCCATTAGCCTCGCAGAATTGCTGAATGGCATGGGAAATATCACCCACACGATTGCCGACCTGCGCCTGTTTAATCCCCAGATCAAGAGCCTCACGACTAATCCGTAGGAGTTTTCCCAAGGCAAAGGAGACCGGGCCCACCGGTACAGTGAACGCATTGTCGCCGACGTAGCCGTCTTTCCAGACGACGATGTCGAGCGAAACAATATCACCTTCGCGCAGGACGCGTTTAAAGGACGGTATCCCGTGAACGACTTCTTCGTTAACCGAAATGCAGGTGTGCGCCGGATAACGGCGAGAACCGTGTTGGTAACCGAAACAGGCACTCCGGGCGCCTAGGCGGGCAATCCAATCACGGCCGACCTCTTCCAAGTCTTGCGTCGTGACGCCTGCCCTAACCAATGGCTTGAGTTGTTCAAGTACGGTAGCGGCAATGGCGCACGCCTCCCGCATTTTCGCAACCCCTTCTTTGTTTTTAAGTGGGATCACGCTCATGCGGCGAGGTCGCTGGTCTCAACAATGAGGCCGAGCGTGCGGTAATGTAAGACGACGGACTCGTTGGAACCCAGACTAACGAAAACACCTTGCAGGCTTTCGTCACGGGCATCGAGCCATTCGTCGAACACTTTTGCTTGGAGCAGCGTAGCCGGGAATTCGCTTAAAACGAATCCCGCATCAGGTTTGCGCGCGAAGAACCAGCGACGCATCAGCGCCAACGTGTTTGCTTCCTCCGCCACGGCCGAAACCGGGCGGCGCGAAATCTCCGGCCGCACAAGACGGGCAGGAGAGACGTGCTCAATATTCAAAGAACGAACCCGGTTCATCAGGTTTTCCAGACGGGAATCAAATGAACCGAGGAAAAGGAACTTGGCTCTGGCTGCAGCGCCGGAACCGGAGAAAGGGTCGTTGATGGGGCACATCGCGACCCGAGTCCAGCAATTATTTGATGAAAGCCTTATAAGCCCAAATAACGGTACCGAGGACCAGCAGCCCGAGCATCGGCAAGGCAAGTTTCATCACCGCTTCGGTGCTCAAAGCATCGCCGGTCATCCCGCCTTGCGGGTTGGAACTCCGAGCACGGATACGGCCTTTCTTAAGGAAACCATCGTAGTGGCGCTGAAGGAGGAAGGTTTCGATTTGACGCATCGTATCGAGGATAACACCCACCGTGATCAACATACCCGTACCGCCAAAAAAGTAGGCGATACGAGGCGGCACATCGAGTTCGAAGAGCAATACATCAGGCATGACAGCGATCACCGTAAGGAAAATCGCTCCGGCCAAAGTCAACCGCGTCATAATGAAATCGAGGAACTGCGCCGTCGGCTCCCCCGGGCGGACACCCGGGATGTAGCCACCGTACTTTTTCAAGTCATCGGCTATCTGAATCGGCTTAAACATAACGGACACCCAGAAGTAACTGAAGAAAAGAATCAGCGTGATGTTGAACGCGTAATAGGACCAGTGACCACGGAGCAAGTTTTGGGATATCTCGGTCAGGAACTTGATGTTGTAGGCACTGCCAATCCAAGAGAAAATTTGCTGGGGAAAAAGTAAAATCGCGCTGGCGAAAATAACGGGCATCACTCCGGAGTAGTTGACCTTCAGGGGGAGAAAAGAACTTTGCCCACCCATGACTTTATTGCCGACGACGCGCTTGGCGTATTGGACGGGGATTTTGCGCTGACCCTGTACAACGGCGATAATACCCATGGTGACCAAAATGAAGAGCCCGACCATAATCACGGCCTGAGGAACGCCTAGGCTCGTGCCGGTACCAACCGGCTTGAAGAAGAGATTGTAGGTCGCTACCGCCGCACCAGGGATGTCGGCCAAGATACCGACGGTGATCAAGAGCGAGACGCCGTTGCCGATACCGCGCTGCGTAATCTGCTCACCCAGCCACATCAACAACATCGTACCCGCAGTCATGAAGATCACGGAAGTAACGACAAAGGACCATTTGCTCCCCAAGACGATCGGACCGTAGGTCGCCACGTCGTAGCCTGCGAAAAGTTGAGCTGGATTGTTGAGTGCGAGCAGAAGTAAAGTTCCCTGAATCAAACAGATCAGCACCGTGGCGTAGCGCGTATATTGCGTGAGCTTCTGGCGGCCGACATCGCCCTCCTGTTGCAAGCGGCTCAGCGCTGGAACAACCGCAGTCATCAACTGAAAGATAATCGAAGCGCTGATATAAGGCATGATGCCCAGCGCCGCGATGGCACCCTTAATCAGGGCACCACCAGTGAACATATTATAGAGACCTACCAGCGCACTCGCCCCACCGGCGGATTGGTCGCCGAAGAACTTTTGCAGTGGTTGGGGATCAATGCCAGGCAGCGGAATGTGCGCGGCCACACGGGCCACGAACAGCAGCGACAGCGTGTAGAAAATGCGCGAGCGAAGCTCGGGGATTTTCAGGGAGTTCGTGAAAGCGGAAAACACAGCGTGAAGCGGATGGTTGTGAGACGTGTGAAGAAAAACGAAGCGCGCCGATCCTGATCAACGCGCTCCACGTTAGCCGACGATCGCTTGTCCACCGGCTTTTTCAATCTTGGCTTTGGCAGACTCGGAAAACTTCGCGGCGGTAACCTTGATAGCGCGGGTCAGTTCGCCATCGCCCAGAATTTTCACAGCCTTCTCGCCGGAACGGATGAGGCCAGCGGCAGCAAGCGTCAGAGCCGATACTTCCGTGACGGACGCATCTAAGCCGGAGAGATCGCCAACATTGAGAATCGCAATTTCTGTGCGGAAATTGAATTGATTGAAGCCGCGGTGCGGCAGCTTGCGGTAAAGGGGCATTTGGCCTCCCTCGAAGCCTGGACGAATGGAGCTACCGGAGCGGGCCGATTGTCCTTTGCCACCGCGGCCAGACGTCTTGCCGTGGCCGCCGCCTTCGCCGCAACCGACGCGTTTCTTGCGGTGGATTGCACCTTTAACGTTCTTAAGTTCGTGGAGTTTCATAGTGATTCCTGAAGAGGGTCGCCCCACCCTGCGATAACGCGAAGTGGAACTCGGATTGGTTGAATTAAAATCAGCTTGTCGCGCGGACCTTGGTGATGTCCGCCGCCAGACGTAGTTGCAGTAAACCATTGAGCGTGGCGTGCACGACAGCGATGTGGTTCGACGAACCCATCGACTTCGTCAAAATATTCTTAACACCAGCAGCCTCGAGGACAGCGCGAACGCCACCACCAGCAATGAGACCGGTACCGGGCGAAGCGGGTTTGAGCATCACGCGTCCGCCGTCGTATCGACCCAAGACATCGTGCGGGATCGTGTCTCCCTTGAGCTTGACGCTAACGAGATGCTTGTGGGCGTTGGCAGTGCCTTTCTTGATGGCGTCGGGAACTTCGTTGGCCTTGCCGTAACCGATACCGACCTTGCCCTTACCGTCACCGACGACCGCGAGAGCGGAGAAGGAAAAGCGCCGACCGCCTTTGACCACCTTAGCACAACGGTTGATGAAAACGACCTTCTCGATCATGGTCGGACCGTCGCCCTCTTGGGGCTTGTCGCGATTGTCACGACGAGGGCCGCGATTGCCGCCTGGGCCGCGATTACCGCCAGGGCCACCTTGGCCACGGAAACCGCCGCCACCACCTTGGCCGCGAGGAGCGCGCTGTTCGCGCGCTGGTGCAGCGGCAGCAGCAGCTGACGGGGAAACGGGAGCTGGCGTGGCGCTGTTGGGCGCGGAAGTTGGTTCAGTGCTCATGCTATATTAGAATTGGAGACCACCTTCGCGAGCGGCGTCAGCGAAGACTTTAACTTTACCCTGATAGGGAGCGCCACTGCGATCGAAGACGACCGCGGCGATACCGACAGCTTTCGCCTTGAGGGCAAACGCGGCCCCGAGCAACTTTGCTCCGGCTACGTTGGCCTTCAATTTTTGTTTCCGCAGTCCTGTATCGAGGCTGCCAAGGAAAACTAGCGTCGTGCCGGTATCGTCGTCGATCGCCTGAGCATAGACGTGTTTCGCAGTGAAGCGAACCGCTAGGCGTGGGCGGATAGCGGTACCGGTAACTTTTTTGCGGATTCTCCAACGACGTTTCTGGAGGAGGATAGCTTTGGAAGTGCTCATGGGTTGGACCCTGAAATGGGAGATTACGATTAGGCGACGGTCTTGCCTTCTTTGCGGCGAACACGTTCGCCAACGATACGGACACCTTTGCCCTTGTAAGGCTCGGGTGGATAATAGCTGCGGATCTCCGCAGTGATGGCGCCGACGAGTTGTTTGTCCGCGCCTTCGACCTTGATTTTCGTCTGATCGGTGACGGTGAGTTTAATGCCAGCCGGGATTTCCATCAGAATCGGATGGGAATAGCCCAGAGCGAGATCGAGGGTGTTGCCTTTGAGGTTAGCTTTGAAGCCGACGCCTTGGATTTCGAGGTCCTTGACGTAGCCCTCCGAAGCGCCCTTGACCATGCCCGCAATCACTGAGCGGACCGTACCGTACATTGCTTTTGCGAAGCGGCTGTCGTCGTCGGTCGGGCTTACCGTGACAACGTTGTCAGCGACGGTGACCTTTACGACGGAAGCGAAAAGTTTGGAGACTTTACCTTTGGGTCCCTCAACATGGACGAAGTCACCCGTGAGAGTAACTTTGACCTTTTCAGGGATAGGAATGGGTTGTTTGCCGATGCGGCTCATGGTGAGTGGCGGTTTTACCAAACGTTGCAGATCAGTTCGCCACCGGCCTTATTTCGCCGGCAGTCGGCATCTTTCATCAAACCTTTGGAGGTCGAGAGAATACCAATGCCGAGGCCGTTGAGGACGCGAGGGATTTCGGTGTAACCGAAGTAGAGACGGCGGCCCGGTGAGGACACGCGAGTGATGCCGGTAATCGCTGGAGCGCCGTCGACATACTTCATCTTAACGACGAGCGTCTTGTGGCCCTCCGTACTGATTGAATTTGAGTGCTCGCTGATGTAGCCCTCCGTTTTCAAAATGGCGACGATGGCCTGTTTGACGGTGGAGTGCGGAATAACGCACTCGTCGAGACGAGCCTTGCTGGCGTTCCGGAGGCGCGTGAGAAGATCACTAATCGGGTCGGTCATGGTGGATGTTGTTTAAAGGTGGCCGTGGGTCATATCCGATGCGCCGAAGCGCACAAACCCCCGCGGCCGGGAAAATTACCAAGAAGATTTAGTCACTCCAGGAATCTTACCCGAGAGGGCGAGTTCACGGAATTGAATACGGGAGACTCCGAACTTGCCGATGAAGGCACGCGGACGGCCGCTCATGGAGCACCGGTTACGAATGCGCGTCGGTGAGGAGTTACGAGGAAGCTGCTGGAGCTTTTTCTGCGCCGCGTAGAACGCCTCGTCGGCCGTGGCGGGATTCTTGAGGATAGCTTTAAGCTCAGCGCGCTCGGCGGCGTGCTTCACGCTGAGACGCTTGCGTTTTTCGTTACGCTGAATGGCGGATGTCTTGGGCATGGTCGGCGAAAAATGAGCTTAGGCAGCGTTGGGCTTTTGTTGGACAAGTTGGGGTTCGATACGCCGGAAAGGCATACCAAGGAGCCGTAGGAGATCCCGGGCTTCGTCATCAGTCTGAGCAGTTGTGACGATAGTCACATCTAGGCCCATAGATTTTTTAACATTTTCCAAGGTGATTTCCGGGAAAATAGAGAAGTCCGTAACCCCTAGACTGTAATTGCCTTGGCCATCGAGTTTCGAGGGGACTCCGCGGAAATCGCGGATACTGGGCAGTGCAACGGAAAGGAGACGGTAAAGGAACTCCCACATAGCTGGCCCGCGAAGCGTGACGCTGCACCCGGTGGTTTGATTGGGCTTCAACTTGAAATTGGCGATCGCTCGTTTCGTCTTATTGAGCAGGGGTTTTTGACCGGCGAGGGCGGCCATATCACGGGCGATATCGGCGATTTGATTCTTGTCGGCGTCGGCATCAATACCGGTGTTCAAGTTGATCTTTACCAACTTGGGCACCTGGTGCTTGTTTTTGTAGCCATGGAGTTTCACCAGCTCAGGGGCGACCTGCTCGGTGTAGATTTTTTTAAGTACGGGAACGTAGCTCATTTTTGTGGCGACCGGATTACCGACCCGGAGGCAATTGAGGATGGTGATTGATGTGGAAAAGCGCCAAGTAACTCATACGCGCCGCCAGAATGGCAAGCGTGCATTCGTGGCAGCTTAAGCGGTGGTCTTCTTGCGCTTGCTCGCGTCGAAGACCGATTGGAGCATGAGATTGGAAATATGAACGGAACCCTCGAGTTCGGAAATGGTACCCTGGGGATGCTTCTCCGACTTCTTGAGGTGCCGCTTGATCATCGCAACACCCTCGACTCGGGCGCGGGATTTGGCAGCAAGAATTTCAAGGAGCTTACCAGACTTACCCTTGTTGGATCCTGCAATGACAACGACCATGTCGTTGCGTTTGACGTGAAATTTCGTGGCCATGTTAGAGAACCTCCGGAGCGAGCGAAATGATCTTCATGAAGTTTTTCGCGCGCAATTCGCGAGCGACGGGGCCGAAGATGCGGGTGCCCTTGGGATTATTCGCCGCGTCGATGATAACAATCGCATTGCTATCAAAACGCAGGTAGCTGCCGTCTGCACGGCGGACCGGTGCGCGGGTACGAACCACGACCGCCTTGACGACCTCGCCCTTTTTCACGGTGGCCTCGGTCGCACTTTGTTTGATGTGCACGGTGATAATATCGCCCACACCGGCGGTGGCGGTAATCTGGCCTTTTTTACTAATCATCGCGGCCTTGCGAGCACCGGTGTTATCGGCGACTTCGAGAATGGAGCGCAGTTGGATCATGGCAGGTCTCCCGGAAGGGAAAGTTTAATTGAAATTGAAGCGCTCAGGCTTTCGTGATTTTGGTGGGAACGAGTTCGGCAACATCCTTTTCAGAAATTGCGACCGCGTCAGTGGTGACGGCTTTCAACAATACGGAGACGACGCGCCAACGTTTCAGGCGGCTGAGGGGACGGGTTTCCATGACCTCAACTTTATCGCCAACCTTGGTCTCGTTCTTTTCGTCGTGAACGTGGAGCACGGTTTGGCGATTAATGACCTTATGGTAGAGTGGGTGCGGCGTCTTGTAGGCGACGGTCACCTTGACGGACTTGTCTCCCGAGCGACTCGAGACGAGACCGATTTGTTTGCGACGATTGGTGCGCTGGCCTTCAGTGGCGGTGGACATGGCGGTGAGTTGGTTTTAACGAATACGCTTAGGCGACGGTCGCTGGGCGTTTCTTCTCGTTTTGGATGGTGAGGAGGCGGGCAATGGCCTTACGGAGTGTGCGCAATTGGTCGGTCTTTTCGACTTGGCCCGTCTGCTTGCGGAGACGGAGCTGGAGGAGTTCCTCACGGGTGGAGCGAACTTTAGCTGTGATCTCGTCGGAAGAGAGATCGCGGATTTCTTTGGAAGTCATGACGGGCGTTGTTAGAGGTTAGGCCACGTTACTGTCGCGCTGGATAAAGCGGCAGTGGAAGGGCAGCTTGGCA
>Ga0209296_1001893_pt1 | contig 15367 bp, 9 predicted proteins | sample S_130206_EF_Meta_FD_187319 | JGI IMG/M metagenome (GOLD analysis project Ga0209296, IMG submission 187319) | Freshwater microbial communities from Lake Simoncouche, Canada to study carbon cycling - S_130206_EF_MetaG (SPAdes) (version 2) | ecosystem: Environmental > Aquatic > Freshwater > Lake ...
AATCCTCCCCCAAAGATCAACTCCAACCCAGACTTATTTCCCTCAACTACGATAAGCCAGGCGATAAGCTCGATCAGCATTTTCCCCACCTGTTTAGCATCAAAACCATGAAGGAAATCCCACTCGATCAATCGCTTTTTAGTAACCCCTGGAGCATCAACAACCTCCGCTGGAAAGCAGACTCTTCCCGCTTCACCTTCCTTTACAATCAACGAGGGCACCAAGTTCTTAGAGTTGTTGCAATCAATGCTACATCTGGTGCAGGCTCCACCCTCATCGAAGATATTTCCAAAAGCTTTGTCGATTACAATCACAAAACCTACTTTCATTGGCTCAAAGATGATGCAGACTTTATTTGGATGTCTGAACGCGATGGCTGGAACCATCTTTACCTAATCGATGGCGTAAAAGGTGGCATCAAAAAACAACTTACCAAGGGCGAGTGGGTCGTTCGTAATGTCGAACGCGTTGACGAAGATAAAAAACAAATCCTCCTTAAAGTGCTTGGTATCTATGCAAACATGGATCCTTACTTTTCCCACTTCGCAATGCTGAACCTCGAAACTAACGAACTAACAAAACTTACTACCTCGCAAGGAACCCATCGCAACCTACTTCCAATTGGCACGGATTACTTCATCACCACATGGTCTCGCATTGATCAAGCGCCCATCACCGAACTACATAATCTTAAAACCGGCGCCCTGATTATGGATCTTCACACCACCGATGATTCGAAACTCAAAGCCGCAGGTTGGCCCACCCCAACGCCCTTTACCACCAAGGGCAGGGATGGCAAAACCGATATCTTTGGCATCGTGCTCAAGCCCTCGAACTTCGACCCTAATAAAAAATATCCGGTCATCGAACAGATCTACGCAGGCCCTCATGATTTCCATGTACCCAAAGATTTTCGAATCTCTTCCAGAGCACAAGCTATGACCGAACTTGGCTTTATCGTCGTGCAAATCGATGGCATGGGCACCAACTGGCGTTCCAAATCATTTCACGATATCTGCTGGAAAAACCTCGCTGATGCTGGTTTCCCTGATCGCATCTTGTGGATGAAGGCCGCCGGCAAAATCTTTCCTCAAATGAATCTCGAGAAAGTCGGAATCTATGGCGGCAGTGCAGGGGGCCAGAATGCAATGCGCGCCCTCATCGATCATGGCGACTTCTACAAAGCCGCAGCCGCGGATTGTGGCTGCCATGATAACCGCATGGATAAAGTCTGGTGGAATGAACTTTGGATGGGTTGGCCTGTTGATGCATCTTACGAAAAAAGTTCAAACACTGTTCATGCAGGGAAATTGCAAGGCAAGCTGCTTCTTACCGTTGGCGAACTTGATCGCAATGTGGATCCCGCAACTACGATGCAGGTTGCAGATGCACTAATCAAAGCCAGAAAAGATTTCGATCTTATTGTGATTCCTGGCGGTGGCCATGGTTCGGGCGAAAGCCCTTATGCACATCGCAGAAGACAAGAATTCTTCTTAAAGCACCTCTGGGATAAAAATCCGTAAAGGTGATTAAAGGCTTACCCTGCTTAAACTTTCGCTATGAATAAAATAATGAAAAACAACATATTACTTAAATGGAAATCAATAAAGGTTAGTTAAAAAACAAACCCACTAGCAGAATGAAACTGCGAGTGGGTTTAATGTGAAAATAAAATTAATTACAAGCCATTACCGCCATTGTTGAAACCACCACCGAAACCGCCTCCACCCTGACCAAAGCCGCCACCGCCCTGACCAAACCCACCGCCGCCTTGGCCAAACCCACCACCACCTTGACCAAAGCCGCCTCCACCCATGTTACCGCCGCCAAATCCGCCGCCGCCTCGATTATTTTGGCCGCCCATATTTCCGCCGCCACCACTTGAAAATGCTGAGCCACCAACTCCCGACATAATACCTTGCATTGCCATAGAATAAAAAGGATTGTTCATGCCGACCGCTTGGCCGCTAGAACCGCCGCCGCCACCACCGCCCTGGCCAAATCCACCTCCGCCGCCACCCTGGCCAAATCCACCTCCGCCGCCACCCTGACCAAATCCGCCACCACCACCTTGACCGAAGCCACCACCACCCTGACCAAATCCGCCGCCACCCTGGCCAAATCCACCTCCGCCGCCACCTTGGCCGAAACCACCTCCGCCTCCACCTTGGCCGAAACCACCGCCGCCGCCACCTTGTTGGCCAAAGCCACCGCCGCCGCCACCTTGTTGGCCAAAGCCACCGCCGCCACCCATGTTACCGCCACCTGTAGAAAGTGGTATTTGATAAAGTTGTGAGATTTGATTTCCCGGAGCATTATTTTGTGTGACTTGGGCTGTGCCTTGAATTCCTCCAGTACTTTGCTGAAAACCACCACCGCCAAAACCACCACCGCCACTAGAACTGCTTCCTGTATTAAAATTTACATTTTGGTTAGCAATCTGTGCTTGAACTGTATTATTTAATGGAGGCGCGGCTGGTGGAGCAGGAGGCAAAATTACCCTGTATCGTTGTGCAAAGAGAGCATCAGGAGAAATAAGCAATCCAACCGGAATCAGGAATTTTAAACTTAGAGCTAATAAGTTTTTATTTTTGAACATAAGACAGTTCCTTTGATAAATAGAGGCTTCTATTACATAGTACCCTGTTATAAGCTAAATTGGCTTTATTAAACAATCAAACTTGGCAATTTATAATAATTGCATCGGAATAATCAGATTTAATGCGAATTGAGTGGAAAACTAAGGGTAAAGTAAATTTTTGACGGAAAACCAATACTCTCTTTGTACTTCCTACAACAGAATTTCTATTTCTGCTTGATTTAATCACGAAAAACAAACCAATCTAAAAGGATAAATGAGGTGCTAAATAATATAAAATATTGAAAATTATAAGGCAATAACCTTACTATTGGGCTGCAAAAATTCTTCAATTCGCCTCTTACAACACACTTAGTATTAGCCCAGAAATTTAAGAAACCAGCTTCATTTCACCAACTAACCTAAATACCCACAAATCAAACTAAAGCCAGCCTTTTGGTTAAATTTGCAAAGATAAGGATTTGCCTCCAATTTTAAGGCAAGCCCATGATGGCGGAGCGTTTGAGTTCTTCCAAAGATTTAAATCGTTCTTCGGGTGGCATGGTCACAAAAATCCAGTCATGGCATTTCACTCGAACAATCCTGCCAGGGCGATACCCATCCAGAAGTTCGGTAAACTTTAAGCGTACCTGAATACCACTACTGCCTAGGCATGGGTTTGCTGTTTCTTTCCAATCGAGAACTTGTCCAATTTTTTTATCAGCCCTATGAAACCAAGTGCGAAGCGTTTTATCCGATGCACCAACCCCAAACCCTTTTTCCTGAGTAGCCTTGAGTTCATCATAAAGAGATTTGTCCATACCGCCAAAAAGGGTGAGGGTAACTACGCCACCACCATAGTCAAAATTTTCGACATGATCAATCCAGGCGGGGAGCCAGCGCTGTTTTTGATAACGGACATGTTTTTTGCGTTGAAGTTCGGAAGCAAAAGCCCTGCTCTCTTCATCAAGCCAAAGTTCAGAAACCGAGTATTCGTTATCGCGCCAACCTTGGGCCCACCCAAGATTAAAGTTAACTATTGTCCCCGGAGAGATTTCCTTCAGATCTACCAGCTTGCGCGATTTCCAAATTTTCGAAACCTGATCAATGTCAAAGGTGTAGGGTTTATTGATACCATCCTTGGCAGATTTTCCCTCGGGGGTCAGATTGATTTTGCCTTTGATCTCATCAACTGAAACGACCTTCCAGTTTTGGCCCCGCTTTTGATAAAAACTAAAATCATCCTCTATGGAAAGGGCATGATTATGTTTCACATGATACTTTTCCATGTTTGGAATGGCGGGAATAGTTTTTTCCTCACCCTCTGGTGGCAATAAAAAATATCCATGAATATGGGTGCCAAGGGGGATATCACGAAGCTCTGCGGGAGCGCCGTTATACCAGATCATGCCAAATGGAAGCATGGCAAAGTAATGAAGAGGGCCAGATTGGTAACGGTCGCCTGGTGGATTTCCATCCAACCTAATTCCACCTCTTCGATTTATTGGATCGATAAAAACAATTTCGCCTGCGATATAAGTACCTGAATCAGATGGTGGGAACTCACCTGCTTTCAGCACTGGGTCTTTTTTTTCTTGAGCAGAAACTAATGAAGGCAAAGCTAAGATTAAGCTGGAAGCCAGTAAAACAAGAATCGATAAAAGACGAAGCATCATGCTTGTACCTCCGAGATGGGGGCCAGGCTGTCTGCAAATTTTTCTGTTTTAACATCCATCTTTTGTGCCATGGTGAGAAGCAGATTTGAAAGTCTCGCTTTTTCGTTGATAGGTTTATGGTAGATGGCAGGGTGTTTATCATAGCCTTGAAATTGTGCAGATGCATTAAAATCAATATGCCTGCCATGCTTAAGGCCAAGCTTGGAACCACCTGCAAGAACAAGAGGAAGACTGGCATTACCATGGCTATGACCATAAGCCATACCACTGCCATAAAGTGCCATGGTGGTATCCAGCAAGGGGCCATCGGCATCTTTGACTTCGCTTAGTCGATCAAGAAAATAGCTAAACTGTTTGATGTTAAAGGCATCGTTTTGCGCAAGTTGCTTCATCAAATCAGGATTCCCATTATGGTGGGAAAGAGAATGGCGATCTTGTTTAATACCTATTTCGGGAACTGCAAATCCCTGACCTTCTTCGCCCGTGTTGAAGGTAACAACTCTGGTCATATCGGTTTGAAAGGCAAGAACGATAAGATCATAAATAGTGCGGAGATAATCACCCAGCATCTGCATCGAGATTTCGCGGTTAATGCGAGATTGGGTTGCTGGTTCGATCTTGGGTCGTGCAGTGTCGAGCCATTTATCAGAGCGCTCGGTCCGAATTTCCACTTCGCGAACAGAAGCTAGGTACTGCTGCAAACGGCCTCGGTCTTCATTTCCCAATTGATTATCCAAGCTTTTAGCATCATCAAGAATTGCATCAAGAATACTACCGCGCCTTTTATAACCCCTGCGTTGACTAGCAATACCACCCTTTGGATCTTCAAAGAGTTCTCGGAACACGACTGCAGGACTGGATTGCGAAGGCAATTGGATACCATCAGCATTCATCGAAAGGCTTCCACCCTGATTGCTGAGTTCGAGTGAGGAGAAGCGCGTTTTTGGTCCGGTTACCGAAGCCATCAGTTGGTCCACTGAAATGGTGTTGCGTTCTGAAGGGCCAATCTTGGCACCTGTCAACCAAATGGATTTGCAATTATGATGATGGCCAAGCCCGTTTGGATGATGAATACCACTGAAGGGAGTAATATTGGAGCGATGTTTCTCGAGCGATTGCAAAGGCATCGATAATTTATAATCTGGTCCAGATTCGCGTATTTGGTAATCAACAGTGTTGACGCCGTTTGGAAGATAAATAAAGACACTGCGCTTTGCCTTCATGGGGGCATCAGCGGCACGAAGCGGAACCATGCAATCTAGAAGTGGCAAAGCAAGGGTGACGCCTAAGCCACGAAGCATATGGCGACGACTAAGCAGCCAGTTTTGTGAAAGAATGTTCATAAAAGAATTCCTAGGTTTGTTGGTATATCATCTCTTCTGAAAAAGGTCTGAAACCACAAGATTCTCGATCACTGATTTAAGTTTGTAATCATCCTTCTTTGAAGCTAACGCAATTGATTTGATCTGATCGATGTCGTCAACGGTCATGGCTCTGCGAAGTGCAAAGGTAGCAAGTTGTTCGACAAAGGCCAAGGCAAAGCGATCCATATCCTGCAGGAGAAGTTGCTTGAATTCGAGGGAGTTATTGTAAGTGCGTCCATCCATCATGGTGCCACTTGCATTCACAGGGGGATTAGTTCCCTGCCCAGACTTCATAACTTCTTCGGTTCGCCAACGGCCTATAGCATCGAAATTATCGAAGGCAAATCCAAGTGGATCAATCCGTTGATGACAGGAAGCGCATATTGCATGAGTTGTATGAGCTTGCAACTGCATGCGCACGGTGGCTTTGGGTTTATTAAGAGGGGTTGGTTCCAGCGGTTCAACATTAGGAGGTGGGGGCGGTGGAGTTTTACCAAAAATAGCTTCTGAAACCCAGACGCCACGATGTACTGGTCGATGCCTGGTGCCATCAGATGTAAGCATAAGAATACCAGCCTGGGTGAGCAATCCACCACGATGATCTTCTGGCTTTAGAGCAATTCGCTGCATCTCTGGATTTTTTAACGGGGGCATCTGGTAATGAAGTGCAAGCCTAGAATTTATCATGGTCCAATCGGAGTGAATGAATTCACGCAGGGAAAGGTTTTTATCAAACACCTCGTTAAAGTACCCAACCGATTCCATCACCAAGCTTTTTTCAAGCCATTTGTCGTAATCGGGGTAAAGCTCTGAATCGGGTGGAAACATACCAACTTTGTGCAATTGCAACCATTGTTGCGGGAAGGCTTCGGTGAAGCGCTTGATTTTTGGATCCAACAACATGCGGGCAACCTGAGTTTTCAAAACTTCGGGCACATGTAGTTTTCCTGACCGGGCAGCATCTAACAAATGCTCATCGGGGATTGAGCCCCAAAGAAAATACGATAGGCGGGAAGCTAGTTCCCAATCGTTAACCTTTGGAACCTTCTTTACGGGAGAACCTTCTTCGAGATAGTAAAAGTTTTTGGAAGTAAGCACGCCCACCATGGCAGCCATGTATGCGGAGCGAAACTTTTCACCTGCAGCCATTTCATCTGCGATAACTTTCATCAGGCGCTTGATTTCATCTTCTTTAGCAGGTCGCCTCCAAGCTTTGGATGCGAAATAATTCAAACACTTTTGCGCTTCCGCCAAGTCGCCTTCTTTTGCAGGGATCATTCCTTCGCGTTTCTTACGATCCGCATCCAATAAAATCGGGCCTTCCAATTCAACCCAGTCCACAATCAATAATGGAAATATCGAACGGCCCTGTTCATCAAACAGCTTGTAACTCTGGGGCCGAGTGGATTGCATTTCCTTAGTGCTTACAAAAGGCGCATCCGTAAGGCTAAGAGTATGCCCATCCGACAACATTCCGGGAACTTCGTTTGTAAGATCAAAACTACCTTCAGGAAGAAATGCTTCTATCTCAACGATGGTTGGTTTATTCTCTGCTGCGATTACATCCTGACCAACTATGGATTTTTTTAAACCCTGATGCCAAAGCGAAAGATGAGGAAGTCTTCCTTTAAAAGAAGGCAGGGCGCTAACTTGAACACGGATGCGATAAAGGCCAGGAGCACTTGCACGGATATTACCACGATGAATCCCGGGAAAAAGCAACCAACGATTGCCAGCAGTGGGCTCACTACGACCTTTGGTAGAAACTGGTTCTTTAAGAGGAAAACCCCTTTCAAGCACAGTTTCAGCAGCTTTAAAATATCGATCAACATGGGAAGGAGAAAGAGAAAGCATGGAACCGATGCGGTTGAAACCATGCCAGCGGGGATCTTCATTAAAGGCTCCGGGAAGATTCACATCATAATAAACGCCAAGCAAATCATAAATGGAATAGCCATATTCATCACGGCTTAATCGGTAATGAGATACAGGGCCACGCTTAGCCATTCGGGTCGCCTCGCCCTGCTTGATTTTGGCTGATAGCCAATCCACTGCTTTGCCAAGCTCATCGGCCTTGGGTTGTGGTTCCTTTTTAGGGGGCATCTCTCCTGAATTCATGCGGAACAAAACTTCGCCCCAGCGCTGCGCTACCGAAATATCAGAAAAGTCTGTGGAGAGGGTATCGAGACGGAATTCGCCCTTCTGTTTATTTGCATCATGGCAACGCAAGCAATAAGACTTAAAAAAAAGCGCATGATCCTCTTGCGCATTAACCCCTGAGGTTAGAAAGCTCGCAAGGAAAGTAATAATCATGGCGTATTTCAAAGATCTTCTCGGGGTAATGGAGTGGCTGGTTATCTTAGTCAAGTTTGAAGTAATGTTTACATGAAATAACAAGCAGGAATTTAATTATAGGCCCGATAGAAACAGCATGCAATAAGTATATACAAGAAAGGCACCTACCCAAGATCGCTCCTTTACCCACCTTCCTAGCTTTAGTCCATTCTTAATAATCTTTCAAAGGTTTTATAAAGATATACCGATAGTAGGGATAAGGGAAAATTGCCCTCCAATGCCCAGTTGTTTTTATCGGGAGATCGCCTTGAGCCAGACGCTACAATCCAATTCTTACAACGAAATTCCTTACGAAAGTTTTCCGTTTCAGCAAACGCACCCCGATAGGTTGGCAACGATCGCCAAGCTTTTTGGATTACAATCTCCTAATGTTGAAACCTGCAAGGTTTTAGAAATTGGATGTGCTTCGGGCAACAATCTAATACCGATGGCGGAATACCTACCCAAGGCTAATTTTCTGGGTATCGATTTATCAGCAAACCAAATTGATGAAGGCAACAAGCTGTTAAAAGCTCTTGCGCTTACCAACATTGAACTTCGTTGCCAGGATATTCTTAATTTTAACGAAGAGACAAAATTTGATTTCATCATTGTACATGGGATTTATTCGTGGGTGCCCGCACCAGTACAAGAAAAGATCCTTGCGATTTCCAAGAAGAATCTTTCACCCGATGGCGTAGCTTACATCAGTTACAATGTGCTTCCTGGATGGCATATGCGGGGAATGATCCGCGATATGATGCTTTATCACTCCGGGAAATTCCCTGACAATGACTCAAAAATCAAACAGGCCAAGGCCCTTTTAGAATTCCTATCGAAATCCGTCCAAGGCGATAAAAACCCCTATGGCATGTTCCTACAATCCGAACTGGAAATACTTAAGAAACAAAACGATGGCTACTTCTTCCACGAATTTTTAGAGGAGAATAACTTCCCCGTTTATTTTCATGAGTTTAGTTCTGCAGCCAATCGCCATGGATTGAAATACCTTGGCGACTCTGATGTTCGAACGATGTCTACACGCGACCTGACTCCTGAAGCCCAGCAATTGCTAACCAAAACGCCTAGCATGATCGAGACAGAGCAATACATGGATTTTTTACGCAATCGCATGTTCCGTACTTCACTTATCGTGCATGATAACAAAAACCCTGTTTACAACTTAAACTCAGCAGCTATTGTAAATTTTAATGTGACTTCAAACCTGACACCTGCAGAACAAAATATAGATTTGCATTCAGCTAATCCTGCCCAATTCATAACTCACGATGGAACCACCATAGGCACCACTGAACCCCTAATCAAAGCAGCGTTGTTATGTTTGTTTGAATCCAGCCCAAACTCCATGACTACAGCAGAAATCATTGAAGGCGCATGCAAAAAACTAGGATCTAAACCGCCCGTGGCTGCAGAGGAAATTGCGAAGCTAACCGCACAAATAGGGCAGACATTGATTACTGCTTATACTTCTCTGCCTGCAGGTTCGCTGGAACTTACAACAAGGCCGATAAAAAGATCTTCGCTTATCTCTTTAAAACCCAGAGCTTTCAAGTTGGCGCAAATACAAGCAGGGATGATCGGCATGGTAACCAACCCAAGGCATCAAATGATCAGGCTCGGGGATTTCGAAAAAGTGCTTTTACCGATGTTGGATGGCAAAACAACTATAACAGAGATAAATAAAAACTTTAAAGACCTTGTAAATACAAATAAAATTGTAGTGAAGGATAACGGGATACAAGCTGAACCAAACAGAGTCCGAGAAATCATTCAGCAGCAGGTAGAAAATGCATTGAAGATACTTGCAAAAAACGGCATGTTAGTTGATTAGATTATTCTAATTCAACAGTCCAATAGGCGTTATCAAGGAATGTACGCCAAGATTGATACTTGGAGTTATTAAGTTTCAAGCTGAGCGAAGGACTGCGCTTAGGTTTTTCTGGTTTTCGAATCAGGTTCATGCTGGCTTGCTTAGGGGTTCTGCCACCTTTGCGAACATTGCAAGAAACGCAGGCACAGACAATATTCTCCCAGGAATTCTTTCCTCCCTGGCTCCGGGGCAGGATGTGATCAAGGCTGAGTTCAGGCATCGGAAACTTTTTACCACAATACTGGCACGTATTGTTATCGCGGGCAAAAATGTTCTTTCGATTAAACTTAACGGATTGTTTTGGAAACTTATCGTACTCTGTCAGACGAATAACTCTAGGAACTTGGATTTCGCAAGAAACAGTGCGAACCCAATCATCTTCTTCTTTGCGGAAAAATCTCGCCCGATATTCACTAACCTCAAGCCAGCTCGAAAAATCATAGGTCGAATATTGCCCATCCTCGGTACTGACTACCTCTGCTTGTTCTTTTATTAAAAGAATAAACGCCCTTCGAACATTAATGATCTGAACCGCCATAAACATCTTGTTCAACACAAGAACACTGGAATCAAGAGGACAGGCTAACGAAGAACCCATATAAATACCTCTATCAAGGAGATAGAATTAAAAACCTTCTAAATTTTAATACAAACATCCTTTAAAGTTACAGTACAAGTTTATGATAGCAGTGTAATGCAAGCGTAAGCAAGCCTCCATTTATGAAGAACTTCGGGAATTCTCCAAATATTCATAGAATAAAAACATGAGCGAAAAAGAAAAACTTAGCAACTCTGATGCGCGACTTGATGAAGAAAAGCTTGCAAACGGCTTGGTATCGCGTGGGTTGATGACCAACGAAGAAGTAAAAAAACACGCACCCGATGGCACCTTGGGCGCGGAGGGCTACCTAAATAAACTTTCTTCAGTTGGGTTACTTACGAAGGCGCAAGCAGAACGAGCCAAGTTAGACCTGACCCTTTTAGTTGGTCAGCAAATTCCCGGATATGTGATGCTTGAGAAATTAGGCCAAGGCGCAATGGGCGTCGTTTATAAAGCGTTGCAAACACGCTTGAACCGCCATGTAGCAATCAAGCTGTTGAAGGGAAAGAAAACTAATGATGCGGGATTCTTCGCACAGTTAGAACGCGAAGCCAGGCTTGCTGCAAAGTTAAGCCATAACAATATCGTGCAAGCAATCGATATCGGGTCTGCGGGGAAGTTTCATTATTTTGTGATGGAGCTCATTGATGGGAAAACCATCCAAGATGAAATGAAAGCTGGAAAGAAGCGCTACGAAGAAAAAGAAGCAGTTGAAATCATTTTGCAAATAGCGCAAGCGCTAGACCATGCAAGCAAGCGAGGGTTGGTACATCGTGATATCAAGCCCGCAAACATTGTGATGACATCAGAGGGAATTGCGAAACTTGCAGATCTAGGCATGGCGCGTGAAAATACGGATGAGGCAACTAACTCCCGCGAAAAAGGGATGATCATCGGGACTCCGAATTACATCGCACCCGAACAGGTTCAGGGCAAATCTGATATCGATACCCGTGCAGATATTTATTCGTTAGGTGGAACACTTTACCACATGGTTACAGGTCAACCGCCCTTTGTAGGGAACACGGTGATGGAAGTGCTGAAAATGCACGAGAAAGCTGAACTGGTGCCCCCGGATCATTTGAACGATAGTCTAAGCGCAGGCCTGGGTGAAGTTGTGGAAATGATGATGGCCAAAGACCGCAATATGCGTTATGGTTCGCCCGAAGCATTAATCAAAGATCTTGAATGCCTTATTAATGATATGCCCCCGAAGCTTGCAAGGCAGAAAATGAGTTCTTCTCTTGCAGCACTTTCAGAGGGCGAAGAAGAATACGATCATATCCCTGAAGCCGAATTGCCCCAATGGGCGATGATAACTCTTGCGTCTTTAGGTACTTTGCTATTTATCAGTTTGGTAGTCAATATCGTACTGATAATGCGCAGATAAAATCAAATTACTCGGGTGTCAGAAAAACCGCTCCCAAAGGGGGCAGGGTAAGCTCCATGGAATAAGGGCGGTTATGCCAAGACATTTCCTGAGTTTGCTTACGGCCTTGGTTGCCCTTGCCGCCACCACCATAATAAGGCGAATCAGAATTAAGGATTTCGAGCCAAGTTTCGCCGAAAGGAACGCCAACCCTGTAGCCATCCTTAACCAGAGGGGTGAAATTAAAAACTGCTAGAACAGGCTTAGTTCCATCGAGATCCCAGCGAAGAAAAGCAAATACACTGCCTTCGTGATCCGAACAATCGATCCACTCGAGGCCGGATGGTTCGCAATCTTTTTCATAAAGACCGGGCTGATTCTTATACATATGGTTTAGATCTGTGACAAACTTTTCAATACCCCGATGCTGGGGCGAATTAAGCAGATTCCAATCCAAGCTTGAATCATGATTCCACTCTGCCCAAACGGCAAGCTCTGCGCCCATGAAGATTAACTTCTTGCCAGGCTGTGAATACTGCCAAGCAAGCAACAAACGCAAGTTAGCAAGCTTCTGCCAATAGTCACCGGGCATTTTGTTTAATAGTGATCCCTTGCCATGAACCACTTCATCGTGGGAAAGAGGCAGGATAAAGTTTTCTTGATCGCAATAAAGCATACGGAAGCTGAGTTCATTCTGATGCCATTTGCGGTGAATCGGATCGCGTGCAGTGTAGCGAAGCGAATCATGCATCCAGCCCATATCCCATTTGTATCCAAAACCTAAACCACCAGAATGGGTAGGCCGAGAAACCATGGGCCATGAAGTTGATTCTTCAGCAAAGGTTTGAATATCAGGAAATCTAGAGTAAACCTCTTCGTTAAACTTTCGAAGAAAACTGGTGGCTTCAATATTTTCATTACCACCATACTGATTCGGAATCCATTCGCCTTCATTCCTGCTGTAATTAAGGTAGATCATGGAAGCAACAGCATCAACGCGTATACCATCAATGTGATAGTGTTCAAGCCAGAAGCAGGCACTGGAAAGTAAAAACGATCTAACTTCATGTCTGCCGAAATTGAAGATGCAGGATTTCCAATCCGGATGAAAGCCCTGCTTGGGATCAGCATGTTCGAAAAGATGGCTGCCATCGAAGTAGGCAAGGCCATGTTGATCATTGGGAAAGTGGGAAGGCACCCAATCGAGAATAACGCCCAAGCCATTCTGGTGAAGATAATCAATGAGAAACATAAGATCCTGAGGCGAGCCGTATCTGCTGGTTGGTGCGAAGTAGTTGCTGGTTTGGTAACCCCACGAGCCATAAAAAGGATGCTCGGTGATAGGCAGAATCTCGAGGTGGGTAAACCCAAGTTTCAACATATGCTCGGTAAGTTGCGGGGCTAGTTCGCGGTAAGTGAGCCAGCGGTTGCCCTCTTCGGGAACTCTTTTCCAAGATCCTAAATGAAGTTCATAAATAGAAACCGGAGCATTATTAGCGATTTTGTTTCTACGCTCATCCATCCATGCAGAATCATTCCAAGTATAAGAAAGATTGCATAGCGCAGAAGCAGTGCGGGGCGCAATTTCCATCGCAAAAGCAAAGGGATCAGACTTTGCAACCTGATAGCCGCCATGATTGGAAATAATATGAAACTTATAGAGATCGCCATTTTTCAAACCAGGAACAAAGCCCGCCCATATTCCAGAACTGCCTACAAGATGCATGGGATGAACGCCAGGCTCCCAATTATTAAAATCACCAACAACACTAACTGATTGCGCAGAGGGGGCCCAAACAGAAAAATGAAACCCGGTCTGGTTACCAAGAGTGAAAGGATGAGCACCTAGCTTTTCATAAAGCCTGCTATGGTTCCCTTCATTAAAAAGATGAAGATCCAAAGGGCCAAGTAGATTTTTTTCAGGCGGTATCCAAGTATTATTATTTTCCACAAGCGATCCTATCATATGCAAGAGATCAAGCATGACTCCCATAGAAGGAGCACCATAAAATCCCTTATTGATATTGTAGCCACAGACTTCCCATCTTGCCGGATTTCCTTGGATGTTTCTCAAGGGAACCTCTGTTACAATCGATTTATTAGACTCGATCCGTTTGTTCGTACCAGAGAAAATATGGGGCCAGGCTTGCAATTAATCCTAATAATCCTGATCATTGCGGTGATAATCATCCTAATCAATCGGAATCTTCCAGAATTCACGAATATTGAAACTTGGGAAGATTCATCCCCAGAACCAGGTAAAATTCAAACAGACAAAGAGAATATCCAAGCAGCTTGGCTAAACGCCTTGGCGAAGCGAAAAGTCGAGATCCCTGCACTTTTTCTTATTGGATTAGGCGGGATCAACCTGATTATGGGTTCTGTCATCCTATTGCGCAGCATCCAGATAGCTCAAATTCCAATCGAAGATTTTGAACGCGACTACGAAGAAGCTAAAAATATCACCCGAAAGATCATGCCCGAAGCTGCAATCAACCTCGATAACCAAGAACTCTCCATCAAAGAAATTCAAAAGCAAACCATCTGGATTAATGCAGGTTACTCTTGCTTCCTCCTAGGCGGATCATATCTGATGATTATGGGTGGTTGGTATATGCGCCAATTTAATTCGCTGGGCATGGTCATGCTTGGGGTCCTTTATTGCGCAATGCCTTGCGTCAGCTGCGCTGGTACTTGTGGCTTAGGCCAAGTGATCGCAGTATGGTGCTTGCTGGTACTGTTCAACCCTTTAGTAAGGCAGGAGTTTGCAAAAGTCGCAAACCGAAGTACCCAGAATCGTGATTCTGATTGTTAAAACATTTGCTAGGCCTTAATCATGCTATTACAAATACCTTTAATGTTACTATTAGCTTTGGCTCAACCGCCCACACCCTTGATATGGGCCGCGGATGAAGAAGGTGGCGCACCATATGTGTACCGGGATAACAAGTTAGGCCGAGTCGGATTCGAACTGGATATCATCAATGCCCTTTCAGAAGAATTAAAAAGGCCGATCGAATTTAAACAGTATGCGTTTGATAGTTTAATCCCCGGATTGCTGAAAGGCGATTTCGACTTCGCAATGAATGGGCTGGAAATCAATGAAGAGCGCCAGGAAAAGATACGCTTCTCAAAGCCCTATTACATTTACCGCCAGCAATTAGTGACCCGTGCTGATGAAAAAAGATTCAACACCCTGCTTGGATGCAAAAACACCCTAGGCGCCATCGTAGGCACTATGGATGGCACGCAAGCAGAGCGCTTGCTAAACCAAGCTAAAATTCCCATCCGCACCTATTCTTCTTCAACCGAAGCGTACTCCGATCTGGTTTCTGCTGGTCGTATTGATGCCGTATTTCTTGATCTACCCATGGCCATATCCTACGCCCTACCCAACAAACGATTGCAGTTTGCAGGCAAACCAACTGCCCGAGGTTTCTACGCCATCGGATTTCATCCAAAAAATGAAACACTTGCAAAGGAAGTAGATGCTGCGATCGATGCTCTAAAAACCAATGGCAAACTACGATCGATTCTAGTGAAGTGGAATTTAT
>Ga0209296_1001895_pt1 | contig 15366 bp, 9 predicted proteins | sample S_130206_EF_Meta_FD_187319 | JGI IMG/M metagenome (GOLD analysis project Ga0209296, IMG submission 187319) | Freshwater microbial communities from Lake Simoncouche, Canada to study carbon cycling - S_130206_EF_MetaG (SPAdes) (version 2) | ecosystem: Environmental > Aquatic > Freshwater > Lake ...
CACTGCTAGCAAGACAGCATCCACCACTTCAAGTAGCCGCAAGGCGACCGTTACTCCTGTCACCGCAGGTAAGTGAGTAGCGCGATCGGTGGCGGTTGCTTGAGAACCGCGACACACCATGAAACTTTCCGCGAAGCCCGGCACCACGCCGGGCTTCGTGCGTTTTATGGCACCGGTGGTTGGCGTACTCAGGACCGCGCGTCGATCACGGCACCTTGATCTGCAGGCCCTTCTCGCGAATCTGTAGCAAGAGCAAATTCGCTTGATCGAGCGCCTCGCGCAATCGCACGCCGCTATCAGCGAGATTCTCATAGAGCGACGGATCGCTGACGAGGCGTCCGGCTGTTCCTTCGCCCTTGCCAACGCGCGCCACAATTTCATCAACGCGCGCCATGGCGGATGCCAGTGAATCGGCGGTGCGCTGCAGAGTGACCGCCAGTTTGCTGGCATCCATCTGCACGCTCTGCGAGAGATTGCCAACAATCTGCACAGTATCGGTGGCTTCATCAAACAACACATTGGCCCGACCAACCGCGCCCTTGACATCAGCGCGCAATTGTTCATCGTCCAGCCAGACCCGTGCACGGTCAATGGCGGCTTGCGCGCCAACCAGTGCCCCATCAAGTCGTTCTTGCAAACTCACGCTCTCGCCACGCACGCGCATCGGTGGCTCAGTGGCTGCAAGCAGCAGGGCGCCAGCGTCTGCATCGGCACGAACGCGGAACGCCACTTCCGCAGATCCGCCAACCAGGGATTCCGACAGCCGAATATCAGCGTCCGCCGGAACCCGCGCATCGGGCCGTAGTTCGATCGTGATGTGTACGGGTGGATGCCACGCGGGATCCACCGCCACGTCGCGGACCGCGCCGACGGTGACTCCGTTGAGCGTGACGAGGCTTCCCGGGCGCACTCCCTGCGCCCCGTTGGTTTCCACAATCACTGGAAAGCGTCTCTCTAAGAGTGGCTGCAGTTTCCCGAAAGCCAAGAGCAGGGCGGCCACGCCCGCAATCGCGCCAATCGCCGTCGCACCCAGCGCAAAGTCACGCCGGGAGGGGCGGTCGTCAAAGTTCATCATGAGCGACATCCCGCGAGGCGAGCGATTGACATGCAGAGGACTTCCATCCGCGCATCATCCCCGACCCGCCACCGGACGGCAATGGCACTCGCGTACGATTCGGAATAACCCATGGACGGATCTTCTGGCCTGCCGCCTCCCCGTGTTGCCTATGACCGAACCCCCATCCACCGGGGCAGCGTGTTCGCCGTCGAGCGTGTGACATTCCGCGACGACGCCGGTCGGGTCATCGTTCGCGACATTGTTCGTCATCCCGGTGCCGTCACGGTCATTCCGGTCCTTGATGACGGGCGCATGGTCATGATCCGCAACTGGCGCGTAGCTGTTGGCACCTGGCTCGATGAATTCTGTGCCGGAAAGTTAGAGTCCGGTGAAGACCCCGCGCTGGCGGCCGCGCGCGAACTGGAAGAAGAGACTGGTTTCACTGCCGCGCGCATTCGCCCAGTGGGCGTCTTCTTCACCAGTCCCGGCTTTGCTGATGAGCGCATGTATGTCTTTGAGGCAACAGGTCTCACGCCCGTACCGCAACGCCTTGAGGTGGGTGAGCAGATTGAAGTGGTGACGCGTTCGGTCGAGGACCTACAGGGCATGATCACCCGCGGCGAGTTGGTTGACGGCAAGACGCTCGGCGCATTTACCCTTTGGAAACATGGAGCTTCGGGCACCGGAGCAACGCCATGACGACCCGCGAGGCACGCCCATGACGTGGGAACGATCGGCGCCATCCGCTGCCAATCCGCTGGCGTGGTCGTTGCCGTTGTTCCCGATCGCCGGCATCCACTTTCGGGTGCATTTCACCTTCATCGTGTACGCGCTGGTGGTGGTCTTGCGGGGTTCGTACGGACCGGTGGAAGAGTCATCGGTACACGGCGCCAGTACGGTGGGCATGGCGGTTGGTGCACTCTTTCTGTTGGTGTTCCTGCGCGAAGCGGTGCGAGCGTTGGTCGTGCGTGCCTCGGGTGGATCTGCAGAAGACGTTGTCCTGTGGCCGCTCGGCAGCCTGCAAGGCATCGATCCGGCGCCGGGTTGGTTGGCTGCGCTCCTGTCTGCCGCGGTGGGAACGGCTGTTTCGGCAGTGGCATTTGCGGCCATGGGAATCACGCTTGGAACGCTCACCGGGGACTGGATTGGCGCGGGACTCCCCAACCCAATCTCCGCGTCTTGGCTCAGTAATCCGCACGCGTGGTGGATCGATGCCCTGTGGATTGCTCATTGGACTGGTGTGCAGTTGGCACTCTTGGCGCTGCTCCCCATGTTGCCGCTTGATGGCGGCCGCGTCATGGAAGCCTTCATCCTGCGCCGGCGCGGCGAATATGACACCCCGCGGATTGCCGCCGCTGCCACGCTCGCCACGGCGTCCACGGCGGGCCTTGTTGCCATCGTCCGTGACCTTGGCACGCTGCTGACGGTGGCAATTTCGTGCGCCGGTTTCGCCGCATTTGTCCTGTGGCGCCTCCGAGCAGGGGACTCCGTGGCGGCGGCGCGTCCGTCATGGATGGCACAGCACGACGAATCCGACGAGCGCGAGTCGCGTGAACTGCGTGCCGAGCGTGAAGCGGCCGAGCAGGAACGTCAGACGCGCGCCGCGGAAGACCGCGCCGTGGACCTCATTCTTGAGAAGATCGCCCGCGAAGGTGCCGATCGACTCTCTGCCGCTGAGCGCGCCACGCTTGCGCGCGCCACCGATCGTCGCCGCGGCGGCTCGCAGCGCTAACCACCCGCAGCGCGCGACGGCTTTGCGATATCGTCCCCCGTTCAACCTATGGGCATCCAGGACCGACCGTACTACCGACCCGACGCTCGAACGCCACCCGCCTATGCGCGCGCAGCGGGATGGTCGGCCACCACGTGGATCATTGCTATTTGCGTGGCCGTGTTCGTGGTAGAAGGATTCCTGCCGTGGACCAACGAGCCAGTGGCAAGCCAACTGATGCCGGGCGCGTCCGCCGAACAAATCCGGCAGATCGATCGAAGCGAGTTTGCACTCACCAAGCCAGTCGACGTCGCCCCAGGCGTGGCACGCGGCTACGCGGTCTTGGGCCGCGACAACGTGGTTGCCGAGGTGGAGTACCGCAAGGAACGTCCGCTCACCCGCATTGGATACTTCTCCACTGCGCGCGCTGTGTACGCCTCGGATCCGGTGTTGGGCGTCTCCGGCTTTGAAGTGTGGCGGTTCGTCACATTCCAATTCTTGCATGCCAACCTCAATCATGTGCTCTTCAACATGATGACGCTGTTCTTCTTTGGCGGCATGGTGGAGAATTTCCTGGGCAAGAAGCGCTATGTGGCTTTCTATCTTCTGTGCGGTGTTGCTGGCGCACTGATGTATTTGATTCTCAACGGCCTGGCGATTGGCGGTCAAGCAGCGTTCGGGCCGTCGTTCCATTTGCCTGGACTGCTCTTCAATGATCCGAACACCATGCTGGTCGGCGCATCTGCAGGCGTCTTTGGTGTGATCATGGCTGCTGCATACTTAGCACCAAACGCCACCGTATTGCTGTTCTTTGTCATCCCCATGCGCCTTGGTGTGTTGGCGTACGGCTTGCTTGCATTCGCATTGCTCGCGGTCATCTTTGGTTGGACAAACGCAGGTGGTGAAGCAGCGCATATCGGTGGCGCGCTGGCTGGGTTCTGGCTGGTCCGCAACCCGAACCACTTGCATGGCTTCTTTGACTTCCTTGGTCAGTATGACCCAACCAGCAAGGTGGCCCGCGCGCGCGTTGCTGTGAAGCGCGGCAATGTGCAAGGCTCCACAACGAGTACCGAAGTCAATCGAATCCTCGACAAGATTTCAGCGCGAGGTTTGCACTCGCTCACTGAAGGCGAAAAGCGCGTATTGCGCGATGCAAGCCGGAAGCCGCGGTGAGTGCGCTTCATTTTGAAATTCTTGCACGTTCTACCGCGAATCGCGCTCGTCTTGGACGCGTCACAACGCCACACGGTTCCTTTGACACGCCGGCATTCATGCCAGTAGCCACCGCAGCAGCGATGAAGGGTCTGACCCCTGCGCAGATTCGCGGCACCGGCAGTCAGATTATTTTGAACAACGCGTATCACCTGTTCCTTCGTCCCGGCGGCGATCGCATCGAGCGCCTGGGCGGAACGCATCGATTGATGCGATGGAATGGACCGATCCTCACCGATAGCGGCGGCTACCAGGCGTACAGCATGAGTGACACCGCCGTCCTCAGTGAAGAGGGCGTGACCTTCCGCAGCTTTATCGATGGCTCCAAGGTTCACCTTGGTCCAGAGTCAAGCATGCGCGTGCAGAATCAGATTGGCGCGGACATCATCATGGCCTTTGATGATTGCGCTCCCGCAGCGCTCCCTGCCGAAGACGCCGACGAGCGCCGCGTCGCACGTACCCGCGGTGTTGTTGATCATGCACTGCGCATGGAAGAAGCCCACGAGCGAACCCTGCGATGGCTCGACCGCTGCGTTCAGTCGCATGCCCGGAAGCAGGACCAGGCGCTCTTTGGCATCGTCCAGGGCGCTACCAATCTTGACCTGCGCCGACGTTCTGTGGAAGGCGTCTGCGCTCATGATCTTCCTGGCTATGCCATCGGCGGGGTGGCAGTCGGGGAGGGCACCGAGGCGATCCGAACCGTGGTGGAATTCACCACGCCGCTCCTGCCGGACAATCGGCCAAGATATTTAATGGGCGTTGGCTACGAACGGGACATCGTCATGGCGGTGGCTGCCGGGGTGGATATGTTCGACTGCGTCCTGCCCACCCGCAACGGTCGCAATGCCAACGCCTTCACGCCCCAAGGGCCAATTCGCCTTAGAAATGCGCGATTTGCGGAAGATTCGCTGCCAATCGACCCCTCCTGTGACTGCGAAGCCTGCGCCGGCGGATTCAGCCGGGCGTACCTCCGGCACCTCTTTATGGCTGACGAAATGCTTGGGCCAACATTGGTGAGTGCCCATAACATCCGGCACTTCCAGCGGCTTATGCTGGACATCCGAACTGCGATCCGTGAAGATGCGTGGTCTTCGCTCCTCGTCGCATGGCCGTGCATCGGCTCTGACGAGGCGCATTCGAGTACTGACGAGCAAACATGATCACTCCGACCCTGACCGCACTGACCCTCCTCGCACAGACCACCGACGGCCCGTCCCTGCCCGGGGCACCCGCTCCTGCAGCGTCAGTCGCCGCAACGGATGCAGCCGGAGCCACCGCGCCCGCCGCATCGGGTGGCAGTGGCTTCATGATCATGATGGTGGTGCTCCTTGGAGCGATGATCCTGTTCTCCTTCATCAATGCTCGCCGCGAGAAGAAGAAGCGTTCCGATCTCTTGGGCAACATTAAGAAGCATGACAAGGTGCTGACCATCGGCGGCATTGTTGGAACCGTTGTTGAACTCAAGGACGACTCCCTGATCTTGAAGGTTGACGAGACCTCCAACACTCGTATTACCTTTACCAAGAGCTCAATTTCGCAAGTGATCCCACAGGACGCTGCGGTCTGATCGACGCTTCACCGTTATTGCATTTCGCCCACACTGCGGCACCACTGAGAACACGATGCACCTGCTCTTCCACACGCTGATCCTTCCGCTCCTTCTTGTTATTTACGTTGCGGGAGTCCGCAAGGCATTTGCGCCACTCAAGCGCACGCTGCTTGACGTTGTAGTCATTGCTGCAACCTGTGTGGTCATGGTGCTTGCCATCATGCCGCCTGCGCAGAAGATCAAACTCGGCCGCGATTTGCGCGGTGGTGTGAGCTTGATTTACTCGGTCAACATGCCGGCTGGATCAGATTCTGCAACCAAGTCAGAACTGCTCAAGCAGACCATTAAGACCCTCAAAAACCGCGTCAATCCGCAGGGTGTTCTGGACTTGACCATGACGCCGCAGGGCGAGGATCGCATCGAAGTGGTCATGCCCCTTCCGGGCGACGAGGTTCGCGTTTCGCAGAAGGCGTATACGGATGCGCTTGATGCATTGCTTGCCAAGGCTCGTCTCACGCCGCGCGAACTGAATACTGCGCTCGCAGAGGGCAAGGCCGTTGACTTGGCCAAGGGCGACGCAACACGCGCTGCGGAATTGACGAAGTTGCAATCGCTGTGGAGTGCGGCGCGCGACGGTCGCGCTGCCTACGACGCGGCCATCGCTGCCGGCAAGCAGGGTGCTGATCTTGATGCGTCCGCAGAAGTTGCTGCGACTGCCGAGGTGGCTTACGACGAACAGCGCGCCAAGGTGCAGACCGGTGCTCTCACCTCCAGTCGCTGGACACGCATTGTGGCATTGCCGCAGTTGGCCAAGAAGGGCGAAGATCGTGCCGCGGCAGTAGCGCAACTCAAGGCTGAGTTCCCGTCGGCCGTGACAGAGATCGACGCCGCTCTGGTCAATTACGACGCCTACGCAGCCTTGCGCACGGTGCTTGATGACCCGGAAGACTTGAAGCGCCTGTTACGGGGCGCCGGCGTGTTGGATTTCCACATCGCGGTTACCACGCAGAATTCGCTCGGCGTCAACGTCGAAGAACTGCGCAAGCAACTTGCTCAAGGTGGACCCCTCGCGGCTGAGAGTCCGGTGGCGCGTTGGTTCAAGATCAATAGTATTGATGAGTGGGCAAACACGCCCGCGCAGCGCGAAGCGCTGGAAGCAAATCCGGCCGGCTTCTTCGCTTCCAGCCGCAATTTGACGGCAGGAACCGGTCCCGACAAGTCCATCTACATCCTGCTCTGGATCACCCCAGACCGCAGCCTGACCCACGAACCAGGCGGCAAGGAATGGACCATGAAGCGCGTCGGGCGTACCAGCGACGAACTCGGGCGTGTCGCCGTGAGCTTTGAGCTTGATGACTCTGGCGGCGTAGAGATGGGCCGTCTCACCGGCGCCAATGTTGCTCAGCCCATGGCCATCGTGCTGGACAATCAGGTCTACACCGCGCCGAACCTGAACACCAAGATCAATGACCGCGGCCAGATCAGTGGCAACTTCAGCGAGAAGGAAATTGACTACCTCGTGCGCGTCCTTGCATCGGGCTCGCTCGGTGCGCGACTTTCTCCTGAACCCGTATCGGTCAGCGTCCTCGGACCGGCCATGGGTAAGGACAACCTGCAGCGCGGACTGAACAGCGTGCTGATTTCGGTGCCTGCCACCTTCGCCATCATGGCGCTTTACTACTTCATCCCAGGAATCATCGCGAACATCTCGCTCCTGGTGAATGCACTGATCATCTTCTACGCCATGTCACTGGTTGATGCCAGCTTCACGCTGCCCGGTCTTGCCGGTATTGCGCTGAACTTGGGTATTGCCGTTGACAGCAACGTGCTCATTTACGAGCGCCTTCGCGAAGAATTGGTCGATCGCAAGCAGCCACTCCTTGATGCCATCGATACCGCCATGCGCCGCGCGCGCACGGCGATCATCGACGGCAATATGACGCACTTGATCGTGGTGGTAGTGCTGTACTGGTTCGCTGGTTCTGAAGTGAAGGGCTTTGCGCTCGTCATGGGAATCGGCGTATTCAGCACACTTGCAGCCGGCTTGATAGTGACGCAGGTACTCCTGCGCCTCTACGCACTTGGTCTCAACGCCAAGACCATGCCAATGCTGCCGATCGTGGTGCCCGCTATCTCGCGCGCCTTGCACCCATCGATCGACTGGCTCCGCTACCGATTCATCTTCTGGGGCGGCGCCATCGTGGTGGCAATCATTTGCATCTCCGCAACCCTTGGCCGCGGTAGTGACATCTTTGAGACAGAGTTCCGCGGCGGAACCACCATGACCATGTCCACGCGCACAGCACGTGCTGGCGAGGATGCGTTCGGTGGCCACCTTGCCATGGCGCGCAGCGCAGTGGAAGAACGCCTGCACGCACTCGGCGCAGCCAATAGCGCTGATCCGGTACTTGCGGAGCTTCGCAATTCCACGGTGCTCACGGTCGGTGAGACCAACGCCGCGCTGGAGTCGTCTGCCTTCCAGATCAAGGTTCCCAATCCATCGGGAGTTTCCGAAGACACGCCGATTGCCAACATCTTGGTCTCGGCAGTGGTGGAGGCCTTCAAGGACGACATGGATATCCGCCGTCCGGTGAAGTTCGCCGGCCTCGGCGTTGCTGCGTCGGCGGGTCATTCGTACCGCATCGATCGCCCGGGACTCGGCGAAGTGATCGGTCGCCCAACGCTCGATTACCCAACTGATTCGGCCATCGGTGGCGTTGCCATCGTGGTGACTGACGTTGAGCCGCCGCTCGTTCCGGCAGATGCCTTGGAGCGCATTCGACGCATGCGCAGCAGCCCAGCATTCGCCGAAGCAGGCGGACGTTCGGTGGACGTGGTGGGCCTTGACGCTGCAGGTAACGGCACATTCAAGTCTCTGGCGATCGTGGTTGCCGACCCGGATCTGGCCGGCGCGCAACTCTCTGATGTGGCGTGGCAGAAGAACTACGCCGACTTGGAGTGGAATTTGATCTCCTCAGCGTTGAGTCAGCAGGCATCACTCGAACAGGTCTCCAGCATCTCCCCATCGGTGGCGCGCGATCTTGCTTCGCAGGCCACCTTGGCAGTGTTGCTTTCCTGCGTCGGAATGTTGGTGTACATCTGGATCCGATTCGGTTCGCTCCTGTATTCAGTGGCAACCGTCATCGGTGTCGTCTTCAATATTTCCGTCTGCCTGGGAATGTTGGCGATGAGCAAGTGGATCGGCGATACCCAGTTTGGGCATTTCCTACATGTTCAAGACTTCCGCATCGACCTCAACGTCGTCGCCGCGCTGTTGGTGGTCATCGGTTACTCCCTCAACGACACGATCGTCATCCTGGACCGTGTCCGCGAGAATCGCGGCAAGTTGGCACACGCTTCGCGTTCCATCATTAACGAGTCGCTGAATCAGACCTTCAGCCGAACGCTGCTCACCGGAGGATGCACGGCGGCCACGCCGATCGTGCTTTACCTGGTAGGTGGGCCGAGTATGCAGCCGTTTGCATTCACATTCTTTGTCGGACTGGTGGCAGGTACGTTCTCGTCTGTCGCTATCGCCGCTCCGCTTGTCTACGTACCCGGCGACGGAACGCCGGAGACTGATGGGGCGGCATCCCGCGCCCTTGCATCGCCGGCGTCTGCATGAGCCGTCATTGATTGAACTATCGCTGCGGGCAACGCGTCCGCAGCACGATCGGATTCGCCACGGAAGGAGATTTTCGACATGTCTCATGGAGCCCGTCTCTCAGCAGTGATCGTGGTGGTGGCAGTTGCCGCCATCGGCCTCTACTTCGCCTTTATGACGCCCTCGGGTCCCGCGCGGACTGAGAATCCCAAAGCGCCCGTTGACGCTTTGGTAGCGCCAGACGCCGCAGCAGGAATCGGCGAGATGTCCGGATCTGCCGCCGCAGCAGCCGGTGCAGACAATGGAGCACCTGCGCCTGAGGCGTTCGGTGCAGGCAGTGGAACGATCTCCGTCCCTGGAACCACCAACTCAGCAGGATCCGCCGCTGCCGCCCCAGGCGCAGGCGCTGGATCGATTGCTGGTGGTGCAGCTGGCGCCGCAGCGGCGACCAATGCCAACTCCACACGCACCGGGACCGCGGTGACCACCGCTACTCCGGTCACCCCAACCGGTTCCGGCGCCGCCGGCTCTTCGACCACTGGTACTTCCAGTGGCGGAGCGGTTGTGCCTCCGGTGAAGATCGTTGCCGCACCAGCAGCACCAGCTGCCGGTACCACGCAGTACACGATTAAGTCTGGCGACACCCTGGAGGGCATCGCTCGCACGCAGATGGGGGACGGGCAGAAGTGGCAGCTCATTGCTGCAGCCAATCCTGGTCTTGATCCAAAGGCTCTCAAGATCGGCCAGAAGATCACCATCCCTGCCGGCTCCGCCACGGCAAGCAAGGACAAGGCAGCGGCTCCGGCGGGCAGCAGTACGGCGGCTGCTCCCAACACCTACACGGTGCAGAAGGGCGACACGCTCATTGAGCTTTCCCGCAAGTTCTATGGGAATGACGCTGAATGGAAGCGCATCTTGGAAGCCAATGCCACCACGCTGAAGGGCGACGCCAAGGCAATCGCTCCTGGCATGAAGTTGGTCATTCCTGCCAAGCGCTAACCGCGCCCGTTGGGCCTGACGTTGATTGACCCCCGTGCCCCGAACTGCCCCTTACCGGACGCAGACCTCGGGGCACGAGATTTTTTATGAATTCGTGAAGTGAAATAGACCGCACAGCGCTGAGACGCGTACACCTTGTGTTACCGGAGTTGGTGTAGTCCCTTTCGGCGCCCCAATCCGCGTAATCACCGATCCGACCTGTCCCCAAGACCGCTATATCTGAGAACAACTCTTATGCCGCAATTCATCAATCGTCACGCCGCCCCAGCCGTCCGTATTGGTTCATCCGTCCTCTTCATTGCGTCGATCGCAGCCGTCATGGGTTCGCTCCAGGTACCGCAAGCGACGACTGTAGCAACCGCCACTCCGGTCGAGACGTCTGAAGGCCGGACGATGATTGGTTTCGAACCAATGTGCATTGCAGAGATGCCCGGTGTGCCGTTGTCGCTCTGCTTCATGCCGGGTACGTCCGCGGAAGAAGTGAACCAAGTCACCCAGCGTTTGGTCTCGCAGTGGGCGAAGGACCTTGCCGAACGCCCGATGGTAGGCGAGGGTGATGGTGGTGCTGCATACTTTGCCAGTACCCGTTGGGTGTTGTCCGGCAGTTCCACGCAGGGGACACCAGCAACCCTGACCTGGTCGATGCCCGCCGATGGCCTTTCAATCCCGGACGGCATCACTGGCGGTGCCGCTTCGGCGAACAACCTGAATGCCACCTTCGTCACCAAGTTTGGATCGCTTGAGGCGGGCAAGAGTCTGCTTCGACAGGTCTATGCGCGTTGGTCTGAGCTCTCCGGCGTCAACTACACCGAAGTCACGGATGACAATGCAACTTGGGGTTCGTCGGGTAGCAGTGCGCGCGGTGACATTCGAGTGGTGGGTCGCACCTTCGGAAGTACCAGCGTCTTGGCGTACAACTACTTCCCAAACAATGGCGACATGGTGATTGTTACCTCCAACAGCGGTGCTTGGACAACCGCCAACAATCAGCGGTATTTCCGCAACATTCTTGCACATGAGCATGGCCACGGCCTGGGCTTTGATCACGTCTGCCCCACCAACAATTCCAAGCTCATGGAGCCGTTCCTCACCACCGCCTTTGATGGTCCACAAAACGATGACATCCGCGCCGCGCAGCGTCAGTACGGCGACAATTACGAGCCCAACGACACCATCGGTACCGCATCAGTCGGCCTGAATGCGTCTGGAACAACCACGATCGCCAATCTGTCGATTGACGACAATTCGGATGTTGACTACTACAAGTTCAACGCGAATGTGGGGGCAACCGTCACGGTGCAGGTCAGCCCGCAGGGTCCGAGCAGTTACCTCAATGGCGCTCAGAATTCAAACGGCACTTGCTCCGCTGGCACGTCCGTGTTCCCGCTGGTCGTTCAAGACATTGTTGTTGGGATCTATCGCGGAACAAGCACAACCCCGATCATTGAGCAAAATGCCAATATTGCGGGCAGCGCAGAAGCGATCCTGAACTTCGCCATCACGGTTTCTGATGTGTACGCCATCAAGGTGTCTACCGCCTCACTGACCGACGACATCCAGCTGTACACCCTGTACACCAACATCGTTGCGACTGCGCCACGTATCGGTGACTTTGATGGCAATGGCATCGTCAACGGTGGCGACTTGGGAATCCTTCTGGCCTTGTGGGGGCCGATCTCCTGTGGTTCCCGATACGACTTGAACAATGACTGCGTCATCGACGGCGGCGACTTAGGAATCTTCCTTGCCGACTGGGGTTGATCCGGCGAATCACCGAGCCGGAGTGATTCACTCCGAATTCAAAGGGCCTGATGATCTGCGGACAGCCGCAGATCATCAGGCCCTTGTAGTTCCGTCAACTCACTGACCCCTACAAGCGGATCAGCTGGGCGCGTGTGCCTCCCAGTGAGACCACGCGATCAGTCTCAGTTCCGCTCCCAGGCGCCAGCGAGAGCATCGGAGGGCCTGTTGGCGTCCTCATGGCTTCCCACGCCGGCTCCCTGGCTCTGGTTCTGGCTCCGCGCCTCTTCAGCCTGCGCAGCGTCCACGGCCTCCTTGGCGATGGTGCCATCCTTGCCAACCTGCTCGAAGCGCACGCTGACCCGCTTGCTGACGCCGCGCTGTGGCATGGTGATGCCGTAGAGCTGGTCGCAAGACTGCATGGTGCGCTTATGGTGAGTGATGACAATGAAGTGGCTACCGGAGAGGAATTCACGGAGCACGTTGCAGAATCGCTCCACGTTGGCCTCGTCGAGTGCGGCATCCACTTCGTCCAGGATGCAGAACGGGCTCGGCTTGCTCTTGAAGATGCTCATCAGCAGAGCAACGGCGGTCATGGTCTTCTCTCCGCCGGAGAGCTGACTGATGACGCGCGGCTCCTTGCCGGGTGGCTTGGCGCGAATTTCCACGCCCGACTCCAAGATGTCAACCTCGCCGGTGATTTCGTCAGGCACCAGGAACAGGTCAGCACTACCTCCGCCAAACAGGCGTCGGAACATGCCGCCGTTACCCCCAAAGTTCTCACGAACCGTGTTGAACACCTGCTCGAAGCGAATCCGCGTGACGGCGTCAAGCTGCACGATGAGTTCGCCGAGCAGGGTGGTTGCGGAATCGATGTCGCTGACTTGGCGAACCAATTCCTCGTTGCGCTGCTCAAGCTGACCCTCTTCCTCGATGGAGTCGAGGTTGACGTTGCCAAGCTTGCGGATTTCATCCTTGAGTGCAGCCAGTTCCTTCTCTGCGGCACCGCGGTCGGTATGTGCCCACTCGGGCAGCGCCCGTGCCGCAACGTGTTCGGCGTAGCCGGTGCCAAGGTCCAGTTCCAGGTCACTCAGCGCAGACTCTTCCAACGTCTCGCGCTTGATTTCCACCTCACGGCGTCCAAGTTCCACGCTGTTCCAGTTGCGCTCCAAGATGTGCGCTTGGTCGCGGGCAATACGCAGCGCGGTGGCTGCCTCTTCGGTACTCCGTTGCGCTACGGCAACGGCCACGGCGGCGCCTTCCAAGCCCTCAGAGAGCCCAACAAGTTCTGCGGCAGCGGCCTGAGAAGCCACACGTGCTTCCGCAATCGTGGACTCGTAGCGATCGATCTGCTGCTTGCGCCGGTCAGCCTGCTCAGCGGCGTGCACACGCTGCCGTTGTTGCTCATCCCGGGAAAGTTCAGCGGACCGACGCTCGCGGCGCAAGACATCCAGTGCTGAATTGCGCTCACTGCTGGTGATACGAGCAGTGGAAAGTGCTTCCGCTGCGGCCTCGGCTTTGGTAATCGCCTTGGTGGCGTCTGCATCCGCAACCGCATGGCGACCGACCAATGCTTCAAGCATGGCACGTGCGCGTCCAAGCCGCTCATCTACCTCAGCGCGCTCCGTACTCAGGGTACGAATGCGCCGCATCAGTTCGTCAGATTCCAAGGAAAGCGTGGACTGCTCATGTTCAACGCGTTGGATCATCTGCTCGCAGCGATCGCGTTGGTACTCAGCATCAATGATGCCGCGTCGAACATTGGAGAGGCGGTCTTCCACCTGGCGGTGGCGAAGGCGCGCTTCATCGGAGCGGGCCAGCAGCACAGCGGCTTCGCCCTCCAGAAGTTCCATCTCAAAGGCCAAGATCGACAAGCGCTGGGTCAGTTGCGCCAACTCAGCACGCCGAGCCAGCAGGCCTTCGCCCGCGCCGTTGCCGGTGGGGGTACCCACGGTAACGCGCCCGAGGGCGTCAACCAACTCGCCAGCACGGGTAACGATCCGAGCACCCGCATGGGTGGTGACCGAAGCCTCCAGGGCGGTGGCCAAGTCAGCAACCACCCAGGTGTCTGCCAAGAGGCGATGCACCAGCGTGGCAGCAGCGTCGCGCACCCGTACGGTGGCGGATACCGGCTCAATGCCGGGGCAGGTTTCGCGCGCAGGGGCGTTCATGGCCGGCAATTCCGCCGAGGCCATGGTCACGCGGCCGCGCACGGTGGCGCAGGTCGTGGCAACCGCAAGCACGGAATCTCCGTTGTCCACCACCAGCAATTCCAGGTCGCGGCCCAGCGCGGCTTCAGCGGCCGCGGCGTCTGCCATCTCGGTTTCGATCCAGTCGCCCAGGATGCCCAGGACGGAAGGGAAGCGATCGCGGTCACCAACTACTTCGCGCACTGCTTCATCAACGCCTTCACGGGCGCGTTGCATTTCTTCCAGAAGCCGGCTGCGGCTCTCAACTGCCGTCCGCTCATCGCGCAACTCGGAGAGTCGGCGCGAAAGTCCGGCATGGCGATCGCCAAGCGACGTTGCATCGGAAGTATGGATGTGCACATCGGACTCCAGGCGAACCGCCTCGTCCAGCGCCACCATGCGGCGCACCACGTGCTGGTTGCGCGCGGCGCGTTGTGCATCAAGCTCAATGATAAACGGCTCACGTCGACGCTCAATGCGGGCGAGTTGCTCTTCCAGTCCGCGCTCGCGCTCATCGACTGAGGCAAGGTGCGAAGCCGTGCGGGAGATTTCACGATCGGCCGAGACGGTTTGCTCGCGCAGGCGATCTGCCGCCAGACGCGTTTGCTGCGCGGCTTCCGCGGTTCGAGCACGCGCGTCGGATGCGGTCATCACGCCGCGCTCCGCCTCGTTCGCAGCTTCGGCTGCACCGGCCACGCGCTCAGCCGTGTCGTCAATCTGTGCCGTGAGTTCAGTGATGCGTGCCTCAAGTTCAGCCAAGCGCATGGAGTCGGAAGCGGACTGCTCGCTCACTTCGCTCAGCCCGCGACCGGCCAGCTCCATTCGCTGGGCAGCCTGCTTCTCAGTGCCGAGCGCCTCAATGCGGCGCTGCTCCAACGCACGCTGCCCGTCCTGCGCTGTTTGGCGAATGCCCTCCACTTCGTTGCGGCGGTCTTCAAGGAGTGCAATGGCGCCGGACAACTCTTGCCGATCGCGCTCCAGGCTCGCTAACTGACTGGTGAGACCGGAAAGTTGCTCGCGGTACTCGTGATACAGGTCAAATGCCACTGCTTGGCGCAGTTCACGGCGTCGCAGATCAAGCGTTTGAAAGCGACGTGCCTTCTCTGCCTGACCCTTCACAATTCGTAGACGGCGTTCAGTGCTTGCAAGTTGCTCGCGCACCAGCACCAGGTTCTTCTCAGCGCTCTCCAGTTTGCGCTGCGCTTCAACTTTGCGCGCGCGGAACTTGGCAACACCGGCTGCTTCCTCAAGAATCGTCCGACGTTCAAGCGGGGCGGCGCGCAACATAGCGTCGACCTTTCCCTG
>Ga0209296_1001897_pt1 | contig 15360 bp, 15 predicted proteins | sample S_130206_EF_Meta_FD_187319 | JGI IMG/M metagenome (GOLD analysis project Ga0209296, IMG submission 187319) | Freshwater microbial communities from Lake Simoncouche, Canada to study carbon cycling - S_130206_EF_MetaG (SPAdes) (version 2) | ecosystem: Environmental > Aquatic > Freshwater > Lake ...
CGCGTTTCTTTAACACCGATGATGCAAACGACACTTCTCGTTCAAACATACTTAATGCTCCTGGAGTATCATCAAGACGCATTCCATCTGCAATCCAAGAAATATACGACATCTGGCCTTTTCCAGCAATAACTGCTCCAAAAGAATGTGCCAAAATAATATTAACTAAGGCACCTCTCATACAACTAGATTTTCCACCGCGATTGGGTCCAGTAACAATGGAATGTTGAGGAGCCTTTCCACCAAGAGATAATGAAGAAAGAACACGCTTACTCTTCTCAATACAAGGATCTCCAAAATCACGTAACATTAATAATGGGTTCTTTGACTGAACGAATGATACTGGAACAGTATCATTGCGCAAAGCCAAGGTATACAGAACTTCAAATCTCCCTATTGCACGGAAAATATGGGGCATCCAGAAAGGAGTATCAATAATAAATGCGAATGCCTGTCGTTTGTCAGAAGGACATAGAGGTATCCAATCCTTCAGCCAGTTCGGTAACCAATCAGCCCAGTGAGTAAGAAGAAAAGTGGCATTATCTTTTAATTTAATTACAGAATCTCCGTGTGTTACACATTCAGTATCGAGTTTCATAAAATGCATGGATTGTTGAATGGGTTGCCATAAAGTTTGTCCCAAGGTGAATATAGTCCACGCATTTTGTACAAGTTGTTTTATTCGTGTAGCTGCATCTTGTTCTGGGACAGGAGGTGGATTCATTAATTCTTCAGGCGTGGTTGGAATTGGTTGACCATTCCACATTCGCCAAAGAAGATGTGTATAATCTTCAAATGCAATTGGGATATTATAAATGACTCGAAGAAGAATATAGGGAAGAATCCAAGATAATAATGGTAACATAAGACTTATTGCAGGTACAATATACGATTTATAAACTGATAAAATAACAAGAGCGAAAGGGATATAATTTATAGAAGACCATGGCGTACCTTGAAAAATAACTTGCGCATAACCTTCCTCTTCAATTGTCGTAGACTTACGCAAAAATGGCTCAAGAGATGTTGATAGACGTTCAATGTCCTTTAATACATCCTCCGTTTCATGTCCGGATGATACTGCATCCTTTAATTCTTTAAAAAGACTCTCTCTCTTCATACATGCATGTATATCGGTAGGCCATGTCAAAATACCTTCCGACACTTGTTCTTTCGTAAAAGGATTTGTTACATTTAATATATTTACAAGTGTGGTATCCATTCTATAAAGATGGCAACTATGTAAGAAATATAAGATAACGCATTTCCTCGACGAATCCTCTAAATAAATTTGATTGAAATGAAACCTAAACAGAACAGTCTACTTTACTTATAATGACCTCTGTACTTTCATCTGAAGAAGTTACAGTCGACTCTATTTTGACTATGTTGAAACTTGTTACCGTTCCCCCCGACAGTTTGAAAGCCGAGATAGATTTGATACGTAGAGAAATGGAAATCCCCTCATCTGGACATCGTACTTTTGCCTCCGACGCGAAAGGTTCTTCGTGGAGAGCAAGTTCTGGGCAGCAACAGCAACAGCAACAGCAGCAACAGCAGCAACATCATAAATCTGCCTATATTTCTACACAGTCACCCAAGGCACCTCATGTACGCTACCAAAGTCAATTTAAATCAAGTTCCTCTACCGACCTGGATGGAAAGATCCTAAATACAATTATTGGAAATAAACTGAATTCCTTTACACAAGTCACCTACAATGATACAAGAGACTTCATTTACCAAATCATGGACAGTGGGGAAACCGCGTTCATCAAACATTTCGTTGATAAAGTCTTTACAAAGGCTACCCTTGAAGAATTGTATTGTGCATTGTTCGCAAAACTTATTGCTGAAATTGCACACAGGTATCCGGTAATGTATGGTGAAATGGATATATACCACAAACGATTTCTGCAAATCTTTGAAGATGTTGAAGACCATAAAGATTCAGAGTATGACGTGCAAGTAAAAAAGAAGCAATATCGTATGGGCTACGGGCATTTTATTTCAGAACTTGCAGGGCAGAATGCTCTCCCGAAAGAGCGTTTATTCCAAATGATCGATACGATTGGAAAAAGGCTGGTTCTGCATTCAGAAGATTCCGGTAAGATAAAGACTTTGGAGGAGTTTACCGACTGTTTGCTAAGACTTACGCGAAATCTGAAAGAGAAATCACCTGCGTTCTTCTCAAAAGTCCGGTCTGAATTGTTTACATTGCTAGGACAATTTCTTACCCCCCTTTTGGCTGAAAAGAAGGCTGGATTAAGTACAAAAGCCCGATTTGGATTAATGGATCTGCGAGATTTATTTGTATAGCCTGAATAGAAATGGCAAGATCTACACGCGGAAAGAACGGAAAGAAGAGATTCCACCTCGCAAGACGTTTGTTGTCCCCTGTTGACCACACCTTGGGTCTCATCGGTAACGCGGGAGATGCCGTATTCAATGGAACTAAGAGAGTATTTAATACTACTGTTGGCACAGCACGATCTGTGGTCAACGCTACTGGAAACCACGCGAATGGAGCTCTTCGTGGACTTCTGGATGACCGAGTTGGAAAGACCAGACGCCAGAGACAGAGCAGAAACAGACGCCAGAGACAGAGCAGAAACAGACGTCAGAGCCAGAGCAGAAACAGACGTCAGAGCCAGAGCAGAAGCAGACGCTAAATAGTATATTGATGGCATACGCTAAATAGTATATTGGTGGAAAATATATGATATAAGTACTATAAGTACATATATTATATAAAAAATTGATTTTTTTACCCCGCTATCAATTTGTCTAATTTGAAATGCCACTGAGTCCTAGAATGAAAAATGCTTCCGGCCAAAAGGGAAAGAAGCGCGGTGGGCCAAAGGATGAAAGTGACCTGGATGACCGCGGTAACGTGCCCGATCTCATTGATTATGATTATGAGTCTTCAGACGAATCTGACTCTGACGATAGTATGACACCTTCTGAGAAAAAGGCTCTTAAGAAGCACGGTAAACTCCCGTCAAGGCTAAAGAAGCAACTTGCAGGAAGAAAGCCTCGTAAGGCTGCCATGAAAGCCGGCCGTCGTATTAAGAAGATTCAATCGCGCCAGACAAGGCGTAGTGATACATCTACAAGTGATTCTACCTATGTACCTGTAAAGAGAAAGAAGGTTATCGAGGAAGAGGAAGATGATGACGAGACATTAGGCTCTGAAGATACCGATGATGAACTTGATGAGGAGGATGAGGAGGATGAGGAGGATGAGGAGGACGACGAGGATGAGGATGAGGATGAAGATGAGGATGTAGATGTAGAAGATAACGGTCCATATGGCTTCTCTATTTCAATCGGAAATGCAGCCGAACCTGATAATCGCCTAGTTCCTCGTCGCCATAAGATGAAGAAGGAGACTGCGTCCGTACAACAATTCGTTAAACTTGTAACAGCACCCACCGAGATTGATACAATCGATGATCAAATCGACCAGTTCAAGGAGTTGTCGTCCGAGAAGCAAACTGTCCTTCTCACGGCTCTTGAGAAGCGTTCTGAGTATGTAAAGAAGGAGCAACCACTCATGTTTCGCCTCCTTCAAATGAATCTCAAGCCAGAGATGATGGCAATGGTTATGGCACGATACAATGCAATGAATCAAATGGATCCTGCGACCGGCGAGTATTACAAGCTAAGATCGTGGATGGAGAAGCTTGTGAGTATGCCACTCGGTATGTATAAGGATATGCCTGTGAAATTGGACGGTGAGTGTGCACCTTTCATGAATAAGGCACGTTCTTATTTGGAGGATGCAATTTATGGCCAAGACGAGGCAAAGTTGCAGATTATGCAGTTTATCGCCAGTAAGATTGCAAATCCTACATCAAGCGGCCTTTCCCTCTTGCTCGTTGGTCCTCCCGGAATTGGTAAGACGAGTTTGATTAAGAATGGTATTGCCAAAGCCCTCGAGTGGCCATTTCAGTTTATCAGTCTTGGTGGAGATAGTGATTCTAGTACGTATACTGGCCATCAATTTGTATACGAGGGAAGTCATTGCGGAAAGATCGCAAACTGTCTGGCACAGGCAAAGTCGATGTCTATGATTCTCATGTTTGATGAGTTGGATAAGGTAAGCGCAACACCAAAGGGCGAGGAGATTCAGAATCTCCTGGTACATTTGACTGACCCTGTGCAAAATATGGAGTTCGAGGATAAGTATTTGACAGGTATTCCTCTTGATATGAGCCGCGCAATGCTTGTGTTCAGTGGAAATGACATTGGAAAGATTGATAGGGTTCTTCTTGATCGTATGGTTGTTGTAACATTGGCAGGGTATCAGCAAAAGGATAAGGTTGTCATTGCTGAGAAGTATTTGCTACCGGCTGCACTACGCGAGGTGAATTTGAGTGAGAAGGTGTCAATTCCACCTCCAATTATACAGCATATTCTCGAGAATTATGCAAGTGAGGAGCCTGGTGTGAGAGAGTTGAAGAGGTGCATTGAGCAGATTGTACAGAGAATTAACATGCTTCGCATGTTCAATGTGAAAGAGTTGCCCTTTCATATTGCTGGGTTTTCTCTCCCGTTTGTTCTTAAGAAGGAGCACGTTGACTTGTTTCTAAAGAAGAAGGATCTTGGTGCAAAGACACCCTTTGGTATGTATACGTAATTATTCTTCATAGTCACCATCTAAAACCATATCTATAAGTTCAGAGCGTTTAGTATCTGGCAGATCTTTTTTTTGCCTTAGTGTGATGGTTGTTTCTTTTCCTTTCTGCTCTTGCTTCTCTTGCTTCTCTTGCTTCTCTTGCTTCTCTTGCTTCTCTTGCTTCCCTTGCTGCCCAATCTGCATAGTAGAACCCTGTCCAAAAAATGCATTTTGTTCTTCCCTTTTTTGTAAAAGAGATGCAAGGGAAGAATTGAATTCAGGATTTTCTGTTTTTGTAGTGCTGTCTCCACCACATCTTCCACCGGGGCGGTATTTATTCATTTGACATTTTGACATTCTAATCAGAGAATAGAATGGCGGGTATGAGTAAAAATATCTTATTACTTTCTTTTATTATTGCTTTCCTTACAATAATTGTAGCGGCACTTAATACTATGCATGTTACTTCAAATGCAAATGCAAATGCAGCTACGAAAGGAGTTGAAGCTTTTTCAGTGCAGTTTGCTAAAGATTGTTCATGTGATCCTGGGTTTATTCCTCAACTTTGCGGAGATAGTATGAATATATTTGAAAAAATGGGCGGATCATGTACAAAAGATACGTACTTTTGCCAAAATTTAACAACTGCTAACCTCAGAGATAAGTGTAGACATAGATAAATACTCTTTTCATACACTAGAAGAATGTTATTTCAAAATGCACATAGAGTTGCACACAGAATTGCAACAATTATTCTTATTCTAGGTGCACTTAATTGGCTAGGTATAGGAGTTCTTGGAATAAATACAGTCAGTCGTCTATTCGGTGCCAGATCAATTATGGCGCGTATAATCTATTGCATTGTTGGTGTTTCAGCAATTGCAGTTATGTTTCACCGCGATACATACCTTCCCTTTCTCGGCGAAACAGTCTTTCCTTGCTCCGCAATTCCGGAACAAATTCCTGAAGGAGCAGATACTCAAGTACAAGTGAAAGTTCATCCTGGTGCAAAAGTTATTTACTGGGCAGCAGAACCAAGCACGGAAGGAATGAAAAAGGTAAATGATTGGAGAAAAGCATATCTTAAATTCCAGAATGTAGGTGTTGTAAAGGCAGATTCTACTGGAGTCGCCACTCTTCTTGTTAGAAATCCACAGCCATATAGCGTTCCTTGGATGGGGCGTTTAGAACCACATGTACATTTTAGGGAATGCGGAGATAATGGTATGGTCGGTCGTATTTTTACTGTATATACGTCAAGTGGAAAGGTCGAACCATTTATATCCACATATTAGTATGCCAAAGGCAAAGGTGTATTGGCCATATATGATCACTACATTTATTGTCTTTATTGCAGTAATTCTATGTATATCCTATTACATACAATACATAAAACACATAAAACACATAAACCCCAAAGAAGGATTTTCAAATTCGCAATACACTCTCCCGAGAATCATCTGGTCGTATTGGAATGATCCTAATATTCCTTCTAAAATTAAACGAATCTTAGATGAACGCGAGGAAGTTCTAACTGGATGGAATCATCGTCGGTTAAATGAAGTAACTGTATATGATTATATTCCACAAAATACATTTCCATCTAAGTATGATGAACTCAGTCATCAGGCTAAATCAGATTGGATACGCTTATATTTATTAAAAAACTACGGTGGATGTTGGATGGATTCAACAATTATAGTAAATTCGAGTAGCGAGATAGAAAGATTATACGAAGAATCAATATATAAGGAGTCAGAATTAACTGGCTTTTATTTATCAACACATACACTCAAATCTGTAAATGAAACATATATTGAAAGTTGGTTTATTATGGCTCCTCAACAAAGCGCCCTTATTTATACATGGTACGAGGAATTTACAGAGGCAGTTACAATAGGTTTTCTTCCTTATAAAAAGAAGGTATTTTCAAAAATAGATGTATCGAATATTTATGGCAGAAATGATGAAAATACCTATTTAACCATACATGCTTCTCTGCAGTATATTCTCCGCCATAGACTAACAAAAAAACCTACGATTATCCTTGTCGATGCAGCAGAAACTATGTTTAAACCACATATTGACTGTAAGTGGGATTCGCAATGCACCGTAAAATATATTAAGGAGACACCAAAGCATGAACAACCATCACATGTAAAACTTAGAGGCACTGAAACTAATCATTTATAATAGACTAAGGTACTTTACATTCTAAACTAGCCATCAGGTTAGAATGTAAAATTAGGAATATAGGCAGCGCGATCTCTACAGTACTAAACCCAATAAATAAATAAAGGCGCCTATGCCAAGCCACCCAGCAGGGCCGGATCCCGTGACGTTGAAATCTTCTCCATCGGATTTGTATGTTATACTCTGGGAATTTGTGGCTGCTGTTAGTACATATGGGATGAGAGGGGATAAGATATATGGAATTACATTAGGAGGATCGTTAAACTGGGGCATATCCGACAACATTCCAATTGTAAACAGGGGCAAAGGACCAGCTCCTGTGATGTTGATCGGTAAATTCCGGAAAAAAATGGTGTATTCTAACCCAGGATAATACATGGGATTCGTAGGTTGGTTCACGACAAATAAAACTATACTCGCACTGTTAGCACCAATACCCGGGGTAATGCGACCTGCACCGTCGATTGGATTACCGGTAAGATCGTTTCCAGCCAAATCAACGTAAAAGACGCCTCCTGTTATCGCGACATTTGGAAGAGTTAGACTATAGATGCGAGCATCCGAAATATCCACGGGTCCTCCAGCCTCACTATTACGTAAAAACTCTGGAATAATCTGAGTTATGTTGTTGTTTCTCTGTGCATATGAACGAGTGACAGAAGACATTCTATAATAAGGGTGGAGAGTTCATGCTTTGGTGTCTCTTTCTTCCGCATTCCGCAGACTTAATATAAATCTTAGAGCGACTGAAATAAATGACTTGTAGTTCTAATCGGACTTTTTTCTATACATAGCCACATAAGAACTATGATCGATAATGGGAGCAGCAATAGCCATCGCTCGCTCATCATCAAATAGATTCCACTTTCCTGTAACAGGATGCTTCGCTTGTGCAGTATAATGTCCACCACCTGCTACACCATGATGATTCACTGTAGCAAATAGTTCATATGTATCGCGGAAACTAGGTTCAGGACTGGTTGAATGAAATGTAGATGTAAATGTAGTTTCAAGGGGAATATTAATTACAGTATTTACACGCTTCTGCCTATTATCGAATCTCTTCAGCGCAACAATTAACCAACTTCCAAGACGCCAATTCGAGCGTGTAATAGTCGCCTTCGTTTTCTTAGGAGAACAATCTAGGCAATGATAATCATCAATCTCATCGCCCTTTCCATCGGAAATAATGAGATCGATGAGATTTGGTGTTTCATTCCTATTTTCAGGGACGCTTACATCTAACATGTTAAACGTTTCCCATGTAATCGACTCCTTCTTACAATTATCGCACTGCGTACACTTTCTACGCAAACTGAATGCCAACTCTACAAGAGGAGAATACGACTTCTCAAAACTTCTCTTCCAGAATGAAAGAGCGGAACTCACATCAGAATCCTTCGATGTTGAGCGAAGATGCATATTTACTGGCTGGGAAAGACCCTCGTGAAATTGATCAAGAAGAAATCCTAGGAATTCGTGTGCATCGTGTGGGTGTGGATACTGAAATTGATTGAACGACTTTTTTACTGCGAGATTCACCATATCTTTCCAAAATGGGCGTGTCTTCTCTGTTCCACCGTTAGATGTCCACATGAGTTTTAGCATATTTACATAGGATTCGATCATCTCTTTGGATGCTTGCTTTTGTAGAATACCTGTATGTTTATCTTGAATAAAGAATATAGTTAAATCGACATGGTGACGAAGTGCTTGCAACACTGCATTTCCGTAACAGGTGTTTCCTATATTTGTAAGTCCGCAGACTCCTTGCTTTGAGTCCTCTTGCATACGCGGCTCTTCCTTTGCAGCTGGAGAAACAGATGCAGTAACAGGCTCGGACATTATGGGACTGGTATATCGTGTTTCCCAACTTTCACTTTTTTTCCACAAACACACAAACATACAAACGTATAAAGAGGTTTTACCAGGAATGATTAGTAGAAATGGCGAATGTAAATGGAAATGGAAATAGAAATGGAAATACAAATCCAACTACTAATTACGATTATGTATATAATGTAGGCCTACTGGATGATTTACACAATTATTTCCCTGCATTCCTATACGACAGTGGAAGATTTCAAACAACTGTTCAAGTCTTTCATTACATTCGAAGTCAAATGGGATCTAGATTTAATCTTCCCGCGTTTGGTGCTAGATTGGCCGGTTTTCAACAAAGTCAACAAACTCAACCTGCAACTCCAGTAACACCAAGGCGTGAAGTAAATGTCGATTTAACAACTGTTTTGGCTGGATTATTAGATTTATCTCGTTCTCCTATGGCAGATATTTCTTATTTTAATATCCCACAGGCTAGGACATTTCTCGATCCTATTATTGTACGCCCTTCAGATGAAGTATTAGCTAGAAATACAAGTATTGTCACAGGAGAAAATTCGTCTTGTGCAATTTGCCAAGATAATATTGTTTCTGAAGATATGTGTAGGAGATTGAATACGTGCCAGCACATATATCACCGTATGTGTATAGATACATGGTTTCAAACAAATGTACACTGCCCTACTTGCAGAATGGATGTTAGAACTGTTTCTCCAAATGCAAATGTAACAAATCCAACGAATGTGTAATACATATAGTATTATGTTAATATGTTTGATATCTATATAGTACATATATCAAACCTATAAAATCTATCAAAAAAAATAATTTACTTCTACTGTTACATACTCATTTACAGACTCAAGGAATTCAAATCCGCAGGAAGGAGACTCTGTGTCATGCTATACTTCTTAGAGATATCCGCCATCATCGACTCCTCCCCAGGAATGATCAGATTAATTGTAGTACCCTTACGACCAAATCGCCCTGCCCTTCCAATTCGGTGAATGTAACTGTCCACAACAACCGGCAACTCGTAATTAATAACGAGGCTCACCTGTTGCACATCAATACCCCTAGACAACATATCAGTACTAATCATAACCCTGCAATCGCCTCCCAAGAAATCCTTCATTCTCTGTGCTCTCTCAGTCTTGTCAAGTTCACCGTGAATGCATGTAATAGGATATCCCTGGTCACTCATCTTACTTGCCAACTTCTCTGCCTTCTGTCTGGTATTGCAAAATATAACCGCCTGACTAATATTCAAATTCTTATACAAATCGCAAATGCATTCAAACTTATGATCTTCGTGGGTAAGAGGAACATAGAATTGCTGGATACCATCAAGGCGTACAGACGCAGGTGGAATCAGGATACGCACCGGATTTTGCAGAATCTTATTTGCAACTGCCACGACAGACTCGGGCATTGTAGCAGAAAACAAGGCCACCTGGGTCTGTGCAGGAAACCCCTTCTCGAGGATACACATCACCTGCTTATAAAACAGATCCTCTAACATCTGATCAGCCTCGTCCATAATAAGAACCCGAATATCATTTCTAACGAGTACATTACGGTTCATCAAATCATATATACGACCTGGCGTACCAACAATAAGTTGTGCACCGGCCTCAATCTCCTTAATATCCTCTCGAACTGGATTTCCTCCTACTGCACATAGAACCTGTAGCTTCAGAGAATATCCAATTGCACGAGCCACCTTTGCAATTTGTGTTGCAAGTTCGTGTACGTGAACAAGAATGAGGATCTGTGGCTTCTTAAGAGCAGGATCCAACTGTGTAAGAGCACCTATAACAAAGGCACCCGTCTTTCCCGTGCCAGATTGAGCCTGTGCAAGAAGATCCCTCTTTTCCTTCATTGGCATAACAGCCTTTGCTTGAATCGGGCTGGGCTTCTCAAAGCCGTGGCCGAAGACACCCCGAAGAAGATTCTCTTGCAAATCCATCTCTTCGAAGGTCAGATACTCCTTCAAGGTAGCATCTTCAATCACATTTCCCGTCGCATCCGTAATAACTTCAGTTGATGTATCCATCTGTGTATATATTTGGACTAGACTTAAGCCATCGATTTTTGATCAACTTTTACCTGGGCTTAACTGGCCTTGCCTCGCTATCGCCATTAAAAGTTGAAAGGCTCAAAGCTTTTTCATAGAAGTCCTTACCAGAATGGCAGACGATGATGATGATTTTCAGGCAGACGATTATGCTCTAGACGATGGCGGTCTTATAGATGAAATTATACCAGAGCAGAAGGCAGAAGATCCTCTAGATTCTCTACGAAAACATCACCCCGAATGTACAATTCATTATTCTGAAACCATTATTCCCAAGTTACAACTCTCTACATTTCCAAGTCAAGGAACTGATGGAAATCACAAGTCTCAGCCCTTTCTGTCACAGTACGAGAAAACCCACATTTTGGGAAAGAGAGCGAATATGCTAAGCCAGGGAGCAAGACCTTTTGTCGCAGTTCCCCCGCATATGACAGATGTTCTTGAAATTGCAAAACTGGAACTAGAAAAGCGTTGTATTCCGTTCATCTTGTGCAGAACAATGCCCGATGGAACACACGAGATGTGGAGAGTGTCAGATATGATGATGCTTACGTAGTAAGTAAAAAAAACATAAAAGTTACAACTTTATTAAAATAATTCCTATAATCGAAAGTAGCATTCCTACCAGATTTATAGTTGATATTTTTTCATTGAATACATTCAATCCTATTAATGCAATAACTATAGTACTAATACTATTCCACTGAACATTTAACACAGACATGTGTTCAACCTCTAATCCATATCTGAATAGTATTGGTTGAATTGAATAAAGTAACATGGCTAAAGGAAGTATAAACAGTCCATGTAGTTGCCCAAGATATTCTAATTTTAATATAGACATCATTAAAACATCTATACAAGTCATTAATATTGCAACTATATAGGATGTGTTTAACATACTACCTAGATGTAATATTATTTATATGGCTCAACCTCAATATTTGAAATGCCCATTCGTCTGAAGCAGTTCCTTCTCCCAATCAACAAATTTTGCTAGCCATCTCGTTTCGCCGTGAGTTGAAACAGAAGGGATAGGAGAGGCTATTTTTCTATCGTTATAATTAATTAGATCCTGGAACATTCCATAATCATTGGGCGGGTTAACCTCGCAATTTATTCTTATAATATTTAAATCAGCTTTGAGAACTCTAACCGTAGTTGCAAATGTCATACAACAGGAATTCGTAAATTTCCAATGCGAACTTTTAGTTATCAAGACTCGTGTTAACTCTCCACCTTCAGATATATGTGGATTAGGACCACCTTCACTATAATTTATATATTTATCTGGGTGATCATATCCAGATGAATAGTCTGCAATTGACAAACCCTCTCTTATAATCGTAGGAGCATTCATTCTATATACGTAATCATCTTCGGCAAAATATACAATATCATCCTGTTCAAAGTTCTTTATTGCATACTCCACTGCAAATATAAATGCGCCTGAATTTGATAACTTCGTTCGAAAAATTCTACTTGATTCTATATTACTGGATAAAAATGTATATGTTTCATCTGATATATTATCAGCAATTACATATATATCAGATGACTGAAAAACCTTTAGAAAATGCAAAAATATCAATTTAGTATTTACATATTCTGGCTTCTCTTTTTTATGCCCACTATCACTAATTCTATATAAAACTTTCATTCTATTAAGATAGAATTCCGTTGGTTTAGACCAACATTAGGCTAAAAAAAGTGTATTCTATCTTCTGGCTTTGTATACAACGGAGAGTCTTTATCAATATCAAATGCCTCATACCACTCATCAAGTTGAGAGACCACCTTATTCACTCGCACATAGGCAGGAGAATGTTCATCCGTTTCAACAGTTCTCTTTAATTTTGCGGTGCGGTACAAAGTTCTCCATGAGGTTGCATAAGAAATGAAGAAAACTCTATATTCATTTTGTATATCTTTTTCTTCAGTAATACCCCTCTCCTTCAGATTTTGTCTCAATGCTTCCAAACATATAGATAAACCGGCTAGATCGGCTATATTTTCACTCAACGTATTCTCTCCATCCAAATGTTTTCCAAGAATTGTTTCAGAACTATAAATCTTTTCTAAGGCTTTCGCTCGTTTAGAATATTCCTTAGTATCTTGCTTCGTCCACCAACGACGAACCATTCCATATTGATCGTATTCCTTACCATCGTCATCAAATGCATGGCATAATTCATGGCCGAATGTTGCTCCAATTCCACCGTAATTCCATGTTGGATTTGCATTTTTCTTATAAAAGGGCGCTGTTAAAAATCCATACGGAAATACAATTTCATTAAATTCGCTGTAATAATATGCATTCACTCGAAAAATCCCCTCTTCCCAATAAGTATGCCGAGTTCCCAATCTATCCAAAAAGATGCGATTAGCATATTCACCTAATAAAAATCGGTTACGTAAAAGGTTCTTTGCATCTAATTCAATATCTATCTCATCTTCCCATTCCGCAGGTCTACCTATTTTATAGTGGATTGCTCGTATTTTTTCAATGGATGCTACTTTCGAACTTGTACTCAACCAAGTATTATTTTTCATCCTTTGTATTGCCGCTTTTTGGATTGAATTTGCAATATCTTCAGCGCCTGTTACAATAGAAGTATCGCCACATCGTTTCCAGAATAGTTTTGACAGCGTATCAGGCATACATTCATACGCAATGCTTAAGAATAGTTTCTTATCAGGGAGTTCTTCCTTCTGTCCCTGCAGAAATTTACCAAAGAAGTTATAATTATATGTATCAAAAGGAGCACCTAGGTATTGTACAAAGGGAGATATGTAACACTTATACAAGTATGTTTTCCACACTGGAATACTTACTTTATGTAAGAGTGTACCCATTTTTCTTAGAATCACGGGGTATTTATATGAAAATTGCATATTTTTCCAGTCATGAATCCCAATTGCCTCGAAATATGCATCCCATGGAAGATTAAATTTTCTGGCGAATCCGTGTCCTTTTATCGATGATACCCTTTCATCATAATAATTGTCAAATGTATCTACCAATCCCTTTTCAAAATATGCAACCCGCCCCATGTTTTTTACCTTTAACTTATTTCCTACCTTCTCAAGATAGTCTTTATAGTGATGTAAAAAATCAGCGGATTTATATAATTGTTCAGACATTGCTTGTACATCTGGTACTATAAGCAACTCGAGTCGTTTTTCTTTCGTATTTACATATTGAATATTAAAAATGCTTTCAATTCTATACTTACATAACAGTCCGAAATGTTTCATAATATCGCTAACCGATTGAATGCAATATACTTTATCAATAAGTTCATGTAAAAATGCGATAGATTCTTCTTTTCCATGATTAAATGATTTATATAAGAGGATAAGAGCCGTTTCTTCTTTGCTAGGCTTGTCTTTCTCTTCCTCTAAGAGTTCAGTAAAAATGTGTGTCATTTCACGATCAATACATTCTTCGATTTCTTCGTTCGCCCCGAAATCATTTTCAAATGCTGGAATCTTCGTGTCGGAAATCCATTCTTTATTTACCCATGTGTAGAAGTCTTTTCCTATCCATTTAGATGAATACGTTAAAGCAGGATATGTCGTTATCTTGCATTTTAAACCTCCTATATGGTTCTTCTTTCGACGGTGGGTTTTTCTTTTTTGATTCTGGATGTAAGAGCCTGTGCTCATCTACTCTCCTGTATATTTCAGAATATGAACGACGTGTTGGATATTTCTTTACAAAAGAATACATCTACTAAGAAATCCGATTTTTACTGGGTCCAGTTTTTACTGGGTCCAGCGTTTTCCACAATTCAAACATTGAATAAATATTGTCATCGGCTCATCTGCAGAACGTGTTTGCAATTCATAATATGTACACTTTCGCATCTTACATCCATTACATAGCCACTTATCTGTTGCACGGGAAAAGTCGCCCTCCAATTGGATCCGTTCCTTCTTAGCCTGATGATCTACCAAAGTTCTCCAGTTTTCAGGAAATAGTTCATAGTAATTCTTCGATGTCAACTCTTCAACACTAATTTCATTATTTACAAAGCGTGTCCACAGAGAATTATTCTTCACATAACTGGTGGGATCTAAATTGCCAACAATTCGACGAGTAATGGCAGAATATATGTCACAAAATGCAGGATACGACCAATTTTTCCTAATATCCTCTACCTCGGCTGTCTTCAAGGATGCCTGAAATATACACTGTTCAAGCAAAGAACTTTGATCATGGGTAAGTGTATCTGTAAATCTGGAACGAATTACACCCAGCATTTTATTGCGAACGGGTGAATCTGTCTGTGTTACAGACTCATATGAGAGTTCAGACATATCGGCTGGAGTAATAGCCACAGTCTTTCGAACTCTTGGTACACGAATCGGCTTTTCCTCCAGTTCTGGGGGAAGTTCGTCTTCATCTTCTGCATCTGCATCTGCATCTACGTCTGCATCTGCATCTGCTTCAATTCGTGGTTCAATCTCATCATCTTCTTGATCAACCTCCTCGAGCAGTTCTTCATTACTCTCAGACTCATCATCTCCCTCGAGAAGGCTCGTGTACATGGTTTCATACTCGGCCGTTTTCAATGATATCGGATTCGTATACGTGAGTTCCTCTGATGCAAGGACTAGAATA
>Ga0209296_1001898_pt1 | contig 15360 bp, 8 predicted proteins | sample S_130206_EF_Meta_FD_187319 | JGI IMG/M metagenome (GOLD analysis project Ga0209296, IMG submission 187319) | Freshwater microbial communities from Lake Simoncouche, Canada to study carbon cycling - S_130206_EF_MetaG (SPAdes) (version 2) | ecosystem: Environmental > Aquatic > Freshwater > Lake ...
CGTCGCCCATCGGCGTGTGCAGCGCGTCGTCGCCATCCTTCGGGAGGCCCTTCTTGCCGTTACCGGCGATGGTCGTGATCACCTTCGATGCGAGGTCGATGCGGCGGACGCGGTTGTTACTGATATCGGCGATGACCATGAATTTACCGGAGGGGTCGATGACGCCGCACATCGGGATGTTGAGCTGCGCCTGGTCGGCCGGGCCACCGTCGCCCGAGTAGCCAGCCTTGCCTGTTCCGGCGAAGACCGTCGCGACATGCGTCTTGGGGTCGAGGCGGATGATGCGGTGCTGGAAACTGTCGGACGCATAGATCGAGCCGTCCGGCGCGATGGAGATGTCGTGCATGCCGTCGTAGACCGCCGGCGCGAGGTCGAGGCGTTTCGCGGGCGCCGGCGGCAGCATGCCCTTGGGGGCGCTGTCCCACTTCACGCCGGACACGTACTCGAGTTTACCGTCGTGCAGCTTGAAGATGCGGTTGGCGGGCTGGAATTCGACGCCGTACGCGTCGCCCTTGGCGTCGAACGCGATACTGAAGGGCTCGTGCAGATCCTCCGTGCCGGGCACTTTGACGACTTCGATGGCGGCGAAAGCCGAAGCGGCGCAGGCGATCAGGGGGAGCAGGCGGGAGAGCATGCGTCGTTCATAGGCAGGGCAGGGCGTTGTTCAAGACCTCTGCGGGAAAATGGTTCGACCTCGGGCTCGTCGCCTCCACCTTGGCTCTCTTCCCGTGCCTGCACCGCTTCCATTGACTGTCCGCGAACTTGGCGGAACCGGCGCACCGCTCGTCGTGCTGCACGGCCTGCTCGGTTCCTCGCGCAACTGGCAGTCCGCCGGCGTGGCCCTCGCCGAACGCGGCCATCGCGTGCTGGCGCCCGATCTACGCAACCATGGGTCGTCGCCTTGGGCGGACGATTGCTCCTATGCCGCCATGGCCGGTGACGTCATTGCGATGCTCGACGGACTTTCTCTTGGCCCCGTGCATCTCGTCGGGCACAGCATGGGCGGCAAGGCCGCGATGCGCCTCGTCATGGATCGCCCGGACCTCGTGTCGCGCCTCACCGTCGTGGACATCGCTCCACGCGCGTATTCCGACCGCGTGCGCGTCGAGTTCGCCGCGATGAACGCCCTTGATCTTTCTTCCGTGAAATCGCGTAAGGATGCGGAGGAGAAACTTGCCGCGCAGGTGCCCGAGTGGGGCATGCGCAAGTTCATCCTCACCAACCTCGGCCAGGATGCCGAAGGTCGCTGGCGCTGGACCGTAAACCGCGAGGCGTTGACGAACTCTCTGCCTGCAATCCTCGGAAATCCTTTGGCCGCCGGTGAAACCTGGAACGGCCCGACACGTTTCCTTCGCGGCGGGAAGTCCAATTACATCCGCGACGAAGATGTCGCCATGATCTGTGCGCACTTCCCGCAGGCGGATGTGATCACGCTGCCCGACAGCGGACACAACCCTCACTTCGAAGCGCGAGCCGGGTTCGTCGAAGCGGCGCTCGCTTAGGCCTGCGTGCGCTTAAGGTGCCGGCGCTTCCTGAGGTGAAGCGCGACTCCGATGACCAAGGTGAGCAGACAAATCGTTAAGCCTACTTTTTGGACCATGATCCGGCGCTTCAAGTCTTCCGGCAAAGGCGGTGCCGCCACGATCAGCGGCGATTCGTCTTCGGCGATCATCATCACCCAGCGTGGTTTCGTCGCGGGCTTGGTCTCGTCGTTGAGCCAGAGCACGACCGTGTGCGGGCTCATCTCCGGCAGGCGCAGCACGAACTTCGGCGATACCGGCGTCCAAGTCCATTCGACGACCTCGAGCTGGTACGACTTTGCGATTTCTTCGGCCGTATGGCCGAGCGGAGCGGCCGGATCGAGTTTCGATTCCGAGGAGAAGGACGGTTCGCCGGCAACTTTGGAGAGCGATGTCGTCTCCTTGCCGGCCGACAGCTGGAAGAGGTTCTCGGCGGCCTTGGCGAACTGCGCACGGTCCTGGATGTTGAAGTTCGCTTCCGTGTCGACCGTCACGCGCAAGACGCACTCGCCGTCGGCGCGGAGCGTGAGCTTCGCGAGGAGGAATTCGCCGTTATGCGCGCAGACGAACAAGGGGAGCACGAGGGCTCCCCAAGTCACGACCCACTGGCGCAGCGCGCGGATCACTTGCGATTCCAGCGCAGCACGCGACCGAAGGTGTTCCACTCGGTCTCGAGGATGTTGCCGTCGTTGTCGAAGGTGATGCCGTGGGGCGAGGTGACGACGCCTTCGCGCCAGTCAGCCGGAGTCACCCGGGGAGTATTGGTCTGGCCCTTGGTGTCATTGACACCGAGGGAAGCGACCATCGTGCCTTCTTTGCTCCAGACCGAGACGCGGCCGGCGATCTCAGCGACGCACATCAGGTCGCCGTGGAACGAGGCCGAGGAGGGGTTACGCAGGCCCGTGTTGGCGATCATCTGCGGGTTGGAGCCGTCGAGGTCGAGGTGGAACATGCGGTTGTTACCGCGGTCGAGGCAGAGCAGGCGGGCCGGCGAGAAGCGGACGTCGATGAAGATCTTATGGGTGTTGGCAAAGGCCTTGCCGTCCACCATCTGGGTGGGGCCGCCGAAGACCGACTTGAACTTGCCGTCCTTGTCGAAGACGAAGATCCAGCTCTTGCCGTAGCCGTCGACGATGTAGATGTCGCCGTTCGGAGCCACGTCGCAGTTGGTGAGCTTCAGGGCGTTGCCGACTTTGCCCGCCTTGTCCTTGGCCTTGCCCTTGTCGGCCGGGAAGGCGTCGGGCTTGATTTCCATGACGACCGTGCCGTCGAGCTTGGCCTTCAGGAAGCGCTGCTCGCCGAGCACGGCTCCGTAGAGGAACTCGCCTTCGGCGGACTTGCGGATGACGAAGCCGTGGAGGGACATCGGGAGGGGGAGGGCCTTGATGAACTTGCCGTCCTTGCCGTAGACTTGGATGCCGGCGTCCTTTTCCTGGACGCTGACGTAGATGAGGCCGGCGGAGTCGACGGCGATCTCGCCGTGGCCGTTGCCGATCTGGGCCTTGCCGGGAGGCGTGCCGAGGAAGTTAGGGACGAAGTCGTATTTGACTTCAGCGGCTTGGGAAAGGGAACACACGGCGAGGAGGGCGAGGAGGCGGAGGGTGGGCATGGGGGTGATGAAGGGGTTGGGGTAGGGAGAGGGGTAGGGGTTGGGAGAACAGGAGGCAAATGGATTTCGGAAAACAGCTTTGTGATTCTGGTTACGCTCTGGGATTGAATCTCCTACCCCGACCCCTATCCCTACCCCTACCCCCCCAAAAATATGACCTCCCTCCGTCTCCTCGCGGCTCTCGCCGCCCTCGTCGTCTCGGCCTCCGCCGCCGACATCAAACTTGAGTCCGCCTTCAACGGCAAGGACCTCGCCGGCTGGAAGACCTCCGGTGACGACGCCTTTTGGACCGCCTCCGAAGGCGTCCTGACGGGCGAAAACAAGGAAGCCTTCAAGGACTACAAGAAGGGCAACATGCTCTACACCGAGAAGTCCTACCAGGACGTCGTCATTGAGTGCGAATGCCGTTTCAGCGGCGAGATCGACAGCGGTATCATGGTGCGCAAGGATGCCGCCGGTAAGAAGGATATCCAGATGCAGATCGGCGTTTCCCGCTCCCTCAAGAAGGACATGACGGGCGCTTTCTACATCGGCAAGTACCCCGAAGCCGGCTGGGCTCCGAAGGTCGCCACCCTCTGGAAGAACAACGAATGGAACAAGATCCGCTTTCAGGCCAAGGGCGACACCTACACCGTCTGGATCAACGGCGAGCAGGTTTCCAACTACGTTGACGCCGGTTACCCCAAGGCCGCTCCGCTCGGCCTCCAGGTCCACGGCGGCGTGAAGATGAAGGTCGAGTACCGCAATATCTCGGTCGGCGAGATCAAGTAAGCTTCGGCTGAATTTCGGTCCGAAAGGGCGGGAGTAATCCCGCCCTTTTTGTGCCCGGATTCTCTCGACGGCTACCCGCGAGATCTTCCCTCGTCCTTAAAGGACTGATTAACGCCATTTATCCCAATCTTAAGACTGATTTCATTCATTTGAAGGCCTGTTGGCTATATAAGGGAAAATTACATATTTATTCGCAACCTGTCGGACATCTAACTGTCTGAAAGGCAACCCCCGACCGACCCATGAAACTCCATCGCAACTGTGAAGGAAACCACCCTGACGTTCTCAATGCGCTCAGCCGCCGCGACTTCATGCACATCGGCATGGTGGGCACGCTTGGCCTGAGCCTCCCGAACATGCTTCGCCTTAAGGCATCGGCGATCCCCAGCGTCGAGTCCTTCACCGCGATGGCCGACTCCGTCATCCACATCTATCTGCCCGGCGGCATGGCGCAGCACGAGTCCTGGGATCCGAAGCCTTTCGCCTCGCCCGATTACCGCGGCCCGTACACCCCGATCAAGACCTCCGTCCCCGGCGAATACGTCGGCGAGAAGTTCGTCAACATCGCGAAGATCATGAACAAGCTGACCGTCGTCCGTTCGATGACGCACGGCGAAGCGGCCCACGAGCGTGGTACGCACAATATGTTCACGGGCTACCGCCCGAGCCCGGCCGTCAAGTTCCCGAGCTACGGCTCGATTATCTCGCACGAGCAGGGCAGCCGCAACAACCTGCCGCCCTACGTCGTCGTTCCGAGCCAGAGCATCCCTGACCAGGGCACCGGCTACATGAGCAGCGCCTTCGGTCCGTTCGCACTCGGCAGCGACCCCGCCGACAAGGGCTTTGCCGTCCGCGACCTCCTCGCCCCGAAGGATGTCACCACGCAGCGCTTTGACCGCCGCCGCAGCATGCTGGCCGCCGTCGACGAGCATTTCCGCGCCACCGAGAAGTCCGACGCCATCGGCGCCATGGACAGCTTCCAGCAGGCCGCCTACGGCCTCGTCAGCAGCGCCAAGGCCCGCGAGGCCTTCGACCTCTCCAAGGAATCCGACAAGCTGCGCGACGAATACGGCCGCAACACCGCTGGTCAGCGCTTCCTCCTCGCCCGTCGCCTCGTCGAGGCCGGCGTGCGCATGGTCTCCGTCACCTTCGGCGGCTGGGATCACCACTCGAACATCAAGAGCGCCTTCGATGGCCAGGCTCCGAATTTCGACCAGGCTTTCGCGCGCCTCATCACCGACCTCCAGGACCGCGGCATGCTCAAGCGCACGCTCGTCCTCGTCAGTTCCGAGTTCGGCCGCACGCCGAAGATCAACGGCACCAATGGTCGCGACCACTGGCCGCGCGTCTTCTCCGTCGCCATGGCTGGCGGCGGCATGAAGGAAGGTTACATCCACGGCGCGTCCGACGCCCTCGGTGGCGAGCCTGACCGCGACGCGGTCGGCCCGGAAGACTTGGCCAAGACCATGTACCGCGTCCTCGGCATCAACGCCGAGAAGCGCATCATGTCCGACGGCGGTCGTCCGATCGATATCGTCAACGGCGGTCGCATCATGACCGACTGGCTGGCCTGATCCGGCGCTTGAACCCCCATCCGCCCGCCTTTCGGTGCGGCGGGCGGGCTGCGCCCCGCTGAAACGTTTTTATGAAGTTCCGCCACCTTGCCGCGCTCCTGCTCGCCCCGCTTACCGCGTGGGCGGCCTATCCCAGCATGTCCTCGCTGAAGCCGCACGGCGGCCAGATCGGCGCTGACGTCAAACTGACGATCGCTGGGGCCCAACTCGACGATTTCGAGGACCTGATGTTCTACACGCCCGGCTTCAAGGTGAAGAGCGTGGAAAGCCGCGCTGGCAACAAGGTGGAGCTGACCCTCTCGATTGATAAGACTGTCCGCGCCGGTAACCACGTCATGCGCGTCCGCACGAAGTCTGGCCTTTCGCATATGCGCCAGTTCTTCGCGAGCCCCTTTGCGAACGTCGAGGAGAAGGAGCCGAACAGCGAGTTCGCTTCGGCCCAGTCGATCGCGCTCAATCAGACGATCGAAGGCGTGATCCTCGCCGAGGACGTCGATTACTACAAGGTCACCGTCAAGAAGGGCCAGCGCATCGGCGTCCAAGTCGACGGCCTCCGCCTCGCCGCGATTCCCAACGGCGCGCTCGATCCGTACATCGCCATCCTCGACAAGGACAAGTTCGAGAAGGCTTTTTCCGACGACACGATTCTGCACCGCCAGGACGGCTATTGTTCCTTCACCGCGGAGTACGATGGCGATTATTACGTGATGGTTCGCGAGTCTTCCTATCGCGGCTCTGCCAATTCCTACTACCGCCTACACGTGGGCGATTTCCGACGCCCGGACGCGATCTACCCTGCCGGCGGCAAGCTCGGCTCTAAGCTGACCGTCCGCTTCCTTGAGTCGCGGGACTCCTTCGCGGAGGACATCGTGCTGCCGACCGAGAACGACGCTGAGTTCGTCCTTTACCCGAAGTCCCAGTCGCCCGCCCCTTCCGGTAACCTCTTCCGCCTCTCGACGATCGAGAACACCCTCGAGCTCGAGCCTAACGATACGGGCGAGAAGGGCACCCTTGCCGTCGCCGCCGACGCCTACGCCCTCAACGGCATCATCGAGAAGCCCGGTGACATCGATTGCTTCCGCGTCCCGTTGAAGAAGGGACAGGTCTTCGAATGCCGCGCCCTCGCCCAGATTCTCGGTTCCCCTCTCGATCCCGTCGTCACGGTGTTCTCACCCAAGGGTGGTTCGCTCGTCGGCAACGATGACGGCGGCGGCATGCGCCGCCTTGATTCTCGTTTCAAGATTACCGCTTCGGTCGACGGTATCTATACGGTTCGCATCACCGACCACCTGGAGCGTGGCGGACCTAATTTCGTCTACCGCATCGAGATGGTCGCCTCGCAACCGAGCCTGAGCTTCGCTTCGCCTGACTATAGCGTCAACGACACCAACTACCGTCAGTTCATGGCCGTGCCCAAGGGTGGTCGCATGGTGCTGCTCGAGAACTTCACCCGCAACGGCGTCGGCGGTGATTACCGTTTCGAAATCAAGGACCTCCCGGCCGGCGTGAAGCTGCTCGAAGACGCCGCCCCCGGCGACCAGTCCGGCGTGCCGCTCGTGCTCGAGGCCGCCGCGGACGCCCCCTATGGCGGTGTGATCGCCACGCCTCTCCTCCAGCCGAAGGACCCCAACAATAAGATCGTCGGTCAGATGCGCCGCACCTTCGATATCGTCCGTATCGGTAACACGATTTACTATCAGGGCATCGAGGATCAGCTGCCGGTCGCCGTGGTCGATGAGGCGCCTTACTCCCTCGAAATTCAAAAGCCGGAAACCCCGCTCGTCCGTAACGGCGTCTTCAATCTCAAGGTGATCGCCAAGCGTAAGGAAGGTTTCAAGGGCGCCATCCGCGTCTTCATGTGCTGGACGCCTCCGGGCGTCTCCTCGCTCGGCGAGCAGACCATCGGCGCTGATGCCACCGAGTGCGTCTTCCAGCTTAACGCCAACGCTAACGTCGACACCAAGCCATGGAAGTTCGTCGTGCAGGGCGAGGCCACCGCCGGTAAGGGCAACGTGTACAACGCCTCGCCGTTCGCCGAACTGGCGACCGAGGCTCCTTATGTCGCCGCCAACGGCATTCCGCTCACTGCCCTCGAGGTCGGCATCCCCGGCGTGATGACGACCAACTTCGAGGTGACCCGTCCGTTCGAAGGTGAGGCCGTCGCCCAGCTCGTCGGCGCCCCTGATACGATTCGCATCGCACCCATCAAGGTGACGAAGGACACCAAGGAACTCCGCTTCACCGTCGAGACCGACGAGAAATCCCGCGTCGGCAAGACCGCCGGGATGTTCGTTCAGGTCGACATCCCCGTCGGCAAGGGCTTCGCCACCCACCGTATCGCACTCGGTTCCATTCTGCGCCTCGACCCGGCCCGCAAGGCCGCGCCCGCTCCGGTCGCCAAGGCCGCGGCCCCCGCTGGCGCCAAGGTTGTCGCGCCTGTGCCCGCCGCCGCCCCGGCCGCCCTTTCCCGTCTCGAACAGCTCCGTCAGAAGAACGAAGCCCCCAAGAACTGATTTCCCTGCCATGCCTTTCCGTCTCCGTCTTCCGTTGCTCACCCTGCTCGCCGTCGGCCTGACGACGTTCGCCTCTGCCGCTCCTGTCGCCTTCGACGAGGTCCGCGCGATCTTCGAGGGCAAGTGCCTCGAGTGCCACAACCCGGACAAGACCAAGGGCAAGCTGCTCATGACCACCCGTGAGGCGTTCCTCAAGGGCGGCGAGAGCGGCCACGCGCTCATCGGCGTCGACGCTGAAAAGAGCGAACTCATTAAGCGTCTCACGCTGCCGAAGGACCATGACGATATCATGCCGCCCAAGAACGGCCCGCTGCCGGCCGCTGAGATCGACGTGCTCCGTCGCTGGGTCGCCGAAGGTGCCACCTGGCCCGCCGGTGTGACGCTCGCCTCCAAGGACAAAGCCAAGGAAGAAGCCAAGGCCGAGCTCACGCAGAAACTCGCGACCCTCGAGAAACTCGAGATCTTTCCTGACTCCCTCAGCCTCGAGACCAAGCGCGACTTCCATCGGATCGTCGTCTTCGCCACCTTTAAGGATGCCACCACCCGCGATGTCACCGCCTTTGCCGACCTGAAGGTCGCCGATGAGAAGGTCGCTAAGTTCGACGGCTATTCCGTGCATGCCGTGACCGAAGCTGGCAAGACCGAGGTCGTCGCCGCGCTCGGTGGACGCACCGCTCGCATCCCGGTCGCAGTCAAGGATGGCCAGAAAGACCGTGCCGTCTCCTTCCGCCTCGACGTCATGCCGGTTTTCCTGCGCTCCACCTGCAATAGCGGCGGTTGCCACGGCGCCGCCCGCGGCAAGGACGGTTTCCGCCTCTCACTCTTCGGCATGGATCCGGACGGCGATTATATCCGCCTGACCCGCGAGATGATTGGCCGCCGCATCAACCTCGCCATCCCAGAAGAAAGTACGCTCGTCGAGAAGGTCGTCGGCGCCGTGCCGCATTCTGGTAACAAGCTCTACGACGCCGATTCGCAGTACAACAAGACCATCCTAGAGTGGATTTCCAACGGCGCGAAGGATGACCCGGCCGATATCGCCAAGGTGACGGGCATTGAGGTCTACCCTAAGCAAATTGTTCTCGAAGGTAAGGCCGCCACCCAGCAGATCACCGTCCGGGCGACCTATTCCGATGGCACCGACCGCGACGTGACGAACCTCGCGCTCTTCATGTCGAACAACGACCCCGTTGCCTCCATCGGTAAGGACGGCGTCGTGAAGTCCGGCGACCGCGGCGCGGCCTTCATGCTCGCCCGCTTCAATGTCTTCAGTGTGACCTCTCAGGTGATTGTCATCCCGAAGGGCCTCGTCTATGAGCGTCCCAAGGCCATCGAGGCGAACTACGTCGACAAGGCCGTCAATGAGCGCCTCCACCGCCTGCGCATCGTGCCTTCCGGCGTCTGCACCGACGAGGAGTTCGTCCGCCGCGTCTATATTGACGTCGTCGGCCTCTACCCCAAGCCAGCCGAGCTGCAGGCCTTCGTTGCGGACCAGCGTCCCGACAAGCGTAAGCAGCTCGTCGAAGCCCTTCTGCAGCGCAAGGAGTTCACCGAGCTCTGGGTGATGAAGTGGGCCGAACTGCTTCAGATCCGTTCCGGCATCGCCGGGAACAACAACGTCCCGCCGTTCTACAAAAACGCGCTACTCTACTACAACTGGATGGCCGATGAGATTGGCAAGAACCGCCCGATCAATGAGATCGTCGTCGAATTGCTTTCGGCTAACGGCGGTACGGTCTCCGTCCCTGCGGTGAACTACTACCAGAGCGAGCTCGACCGCCTCAAGCTGTCCGAGAACGTCGCCCAGGTCTTCATGGGCATGCGTATCCAGTGCGCCCAGTGCCATAATCATCCGTTCGACCGCTGGACGATGAACGATTACTACGGCTTCAACGCCTTCTTCGCCCAGATCGGCCGCAAGACCACCGACGATCCGCAGGAAGTCATCGTGTACAACAGCAAGGGCGGCGAGACGCAGCACTTCCTGACCAAGAAGAACGTGAAGCCGAAGTTCCTCGGTGGCGAGGAGCCTGACCTCAAGCCCGGAGATGACCGTCGTCGCGTGATGGCTGAGTGGCTCGCGTCACCGCGCAACCCCTACTTCGCCCGCAATATCGCCAACATCGTCTGGGCGCACTTCCTCGGCGTCGGCGTTGTGGATCCGGTCGACGACGTCCGCGTCTCCAATCCGCCTTCCAACACCGAGCTTCTCGACGAGCTGGCCGCCCACCTGACCGAGTACAAGTACGACGTGCGTAAGCTCGTGCGCGACATCACCGCCTCGGCCGCCTACCAGCGTAGCTCGAAGACCAACGAGACGAACGCGAACGACAAGCTGAACTTCGCCCGCGCTCAGGTCCGCCGCGTCCGCGCCGAGGTGCTCCTCGATGCCATCTCCCAGATCACCGAGACCCCGAACAAGTTCCAGGGCCTGCCGGTCGGAGCCCGTGCCGTCCAGATCGCCGACGGCGCCGTCTCGAACTACTTCCTGACGACCTTTGGCCGCTCCAAGCGCGAATCCGTCGCCTCGAGCGAAGTGAAGACTGATCCGAACTTGTCCCAGGCGCTCCACCTGATGAACGGCGATGCGGTCAATGATCGTATCCGTCGCGGCCAGGTGGTCGAGAAGCTGATCGCCGCCGGCAAAAAGGATGACGAGATCATCGCTGAGCTCTTCCTTCGCGTCTTCGGCCGCCAGCCTGCCGCGGTCGAAGCGAAGTCCGTCACTGCCGCCATCGCGGCTGATCCAGCCAATCGCCAGATCGTGCTCGAAGACGCCTTCTGGGCTCTGATGAACTCGAAGGAATTCTACTTCAACCACTGATCTTTCCGTTCGCATGTCTGCTGCCTTCCCTAGTTTCCGTTGGCTGACCCGTCGTTGCCTTATCTTGGCGGCGGGGTTGGTCTCTGCCGCTTCCTGGGCGCAGGATAACGAGAAGCTGACGTACGACGATCACATCCGGCCGTTACTGGAGAACAAGTGCTTCTCCTGCCACAACCCCGACAAGAAGAAGGGTGGTCTCGAGATGACGAGTTATTCTGGTCTAATGAATGGCGGCAGCGGCGGCGCGGTCGTCGATGCAGGCAATCCCCAAGCCAGTCGCCTGTGGACAATGAGTGCGCACAAGGAAGAGCCCTACATGCCACCGGAAGGCGCGCCGCTGGAGGCCAAGGACTTGGCGCTGCTTTCCAAGTGGGTCGCCGGCGGCGTGCTGCAGGCGAAGGGCAGTGTGGCAAAGAAATCCAACAAGCCCAAGGTCGACCTCACTTTCGCCGGCGGCGCGGGCAAGCCCACCGGCGCGGTGGCCCGTCCTGAAAACGTCCTGCTCGAACCCGTCATCGTGACGCCGCGCACGTCCGCCGTCACCGCGATGGCGGCGAGCCCTTGGACTTCGCTCCTCGCGGTCGCCGGCCAAAAGCAGATTTTGCTCTACGATACCGATTCCCGTGAGCTGGCGGGTATCCTGCCTTATCCGGAAGGCTACGCCCGTTCGCTGAAGTTCAGTGCTAACGGTTCCTTACTCGTCATGGGCGGTGGCCGCGGCGGCAAGATCGGCCATGCCATCGTCTGGGACGTGAAGACGGGTAAGCGAGTCACCGAGATCGGCAAGGAGTTTGACCAGGTCATGTCGGCCGACATCTCTCCCGACCACCGCAAGGTCGTCCTCGCGACCAATACCAAGAAGGTGAAGTGTTTCGACGTCGCCACCGGTGAGCAGCTCTACCTCATCACGAAGCATACGGAGTGGGTCACCGGGACCCAGTTCAGCCCCGATGGCGTCCTGCTCGCGACCGCGGATCGTAACGGCAACGTCTTCGTCTGGGAGGCCGATAATGGGGGCGAATTCTACAACTTGGGTCAGCACGCCGGCAGCGTCACCGACCTCGCTTGGCGTGCCGATTCCAATATCTTAGCCAGCTGCTCAGCCGACGGCACCATCTCCACTTGGGAAATGAAGACAGGCAAGCGTGTCGCCAACTGGAGCGCCCACGGCAAGGTCCAGTCCGTTGCCTTCACCCCTGATGGCAAAGTCCTCACCTGCGGAGCCGACGGAAATACGGCGCTTTGGGACATCAATGGCTCGCGAATCCAGCAGGGTCAGTCGATTCACCAGGACGATATCGTCTCCAAGGTGGTCGCGCTTTACGACTCCAAGGTCTTTGTCACCGGCAATTGGCTCGGTGAAGTCCGCATGTTTGACGTCGCCACGGGCCGCGATCTCACGCGAGTTTCCAGCAATCCTCCGAAGATCGCGGACCGACTCATTGAGACCGAGAAGCGTCTAGCTGAGCTCGAACCCACCCTCGCTCCTGCCGAAGTCGCCGTGAAGGCCGCCGAGGCCCGCATCCCCGCCGCTGAGGCCGCCTTGGCTAAGGTGAAGGGCGACGAACCTTCCTCCAAGAAGCTGGCAGAACACGAAGCCAAGAACGCCGAAGTCGTCAAGGGCCTCGCCTATTGGCAGGGCATGGTGGCCAAGGCGAAGACTGCCGCGGAAAAGGCGACCGCCGCCAAGGGTGTCGCCGATAACCGCGGCGGCCTGACCTATCTCGGACAGGAAATCATCAAACTGAAGCCAGCCGCCCTCGCTTTCCGTGCCGCCGAAGCCGAACTCGCCAAGGCCCGTACCGAACTCGCCGCCGCCCAGGCCAAGGCCCGCGATGTCGTCGCCGAAGTCTCTGCACACCGCGAACGCATCGTCTTCCTGAAGGCTGCCCAGTTCAACGTCGGGGTCCTCACCGAGCAGGATAAGCTCACTAAGCTCGAGCAGGATATCGCCGATCTGATCGCGGCCAAGGCCGACAACGAGGCCGCCAAGGTGACCGCCGCCGCCCGTATCGCCTCATCCAAGAAGACTATCGAGCAGAACGAAGAGCAGGTCCCGAAGCAGTTGGCCGCACTCGAAGCGCTCAAGGCCGAATTCGCCGCTTTGGATAAGACCCTTTCGCCGCTCCGTCTAAGTGAAGCCGAGGCACTGGGTAAGATCGAGGCCCAGCAGAAGCTTATCGATGCCCAGTCTGAGGCCATCGTGCGCCTAGGTCAGGATCGCGATGCGGTCGTCGCGGTCGCCGCCGCTGCGGTCGCCGCTTACCGCGACAAATATACCACGCCGCTCCGTGCGCGTCTCACCGAGGCCACCGCCAAGGTCGACGAACTGAAGAAGATCGCTGACGCCGCCAAGGGCACCGCCGACAAGGCCAAGGCCGCCGTCGCCGATGCGGCTGCGAAATCGAAAGGGCTCGCCCTCGCTTCCGTCAAGGCCGCCGATGCAGCTAAGCAGGCCGGTGTGAATCTCGCCGCGGCCGAGAAGGCCTTCGGCGAAGCCCGCACTTTCGGTGCCGTGTTTTCCTTCAGCTATTTCTCCCGCAAGAAGCAGACCGAGCAGCAGGTCGCCGAAGCTAAGACCGCGCTCGCGAAGGCCCAGGCAGGGCAGGGCGCCGCCGACACGGCGCTCGTCGCCGCCAAGTCCGTCGAACAGACCCTGGTCGCCACGCAGGCCGCCGCAGACGCTGCCTTCGTCGCGGCAGACAAGGCCGTTGCGCCCGCTGGCGTCGCCGTCGCCGCGATCACCAAGGAGCGCTCGGCGCATCTCGCCGAACGCGAGAAGCTCTCCGCCCCCGGCGTTGCCGCCGAGAAGGATTACGCCGCCAAGCTACCTGCCCTGCAGGCTTCCCTTCAGAAGGCCAAGGATGGCCTGCCTGTGTTCGAGAAGGCGCTGGTCGCCGTCCGCGCCCAGCTGACCGAAGCCGGTAAGCCCGTCGAGGCCAAGCGTCTCTTCGTGGAAGCCGCCGCCAAGACCCTCGAGCTCACTAAGAGCGAGAAGGCCAACGCCGAGAAGGCACTCGCCGCTGCCCAGAAGGATATTCCGCAGCGCGATAAGAACCTCGAGGAGATCGCTAAGTCTTACGCCGAACTCACGCCCCAGGTCGAACCGATGAAGGCCAAGGTGAAGGCTGCTCAGGAACAGTATTTTGCGATGCTGCCTAAGCAGGCGGTTGCGAAGAAGAACTAAGAGGTAGGGACAGCACCACGTGCTGTCCTAGGTGCAAAAGTGCAAATCGGCCTGCGGCCTGTGCAAAAGTGCAAAGGTGGACGCCTTTTCGCTCAAAGGGAAACCGGAGACCGGATGATTGGCTGGGGCATTTTCAGGTAGGGCTGACCGGCCCGGTCAGCCGCGGTTGAGCGGGCCGCTCAACCCTACCCAATACAACGCATCATTATTCCCGGTTTCCGGCCTCCCTTTGCTCGCTGATGCATCCCCGCAGGGAAGGGTGGTTTGACTCTCGCTAGCCCCAGCCCTAGCCCTGTCTCTAGCCCTAATAACAATGCTCTCCCGTCGTCGTTTCCTGGAATCTGCTTTTGTGGCGGCCATCGCGGCTTCGCTGGGCGCCGCCGATGGCAAGCGGGCCCCGCGCGTAGTCCTACGTTCCTCGTGGCAGACGGTGAATATCGGGGACATCGCACACACGCCGGGCATGCTAGCCTTGCTGGAGAAATATTTCCCGGAGGCCGTGATCACGCTCTGGCCGAGCAACGTCGATAACGGCGTGAAAGAGATGCTGGCGGCCCGCTTCCCGAAGCTGCAGTTCGTCGGGCCTAAGACCGACGTCGCTAAGCTCTACGCCGAGAATGATTTCCTACTCCATGGATCCGGCCCTTCGCTCGTCGGCGAGAAGCAGGTGGCGATGTGGCGTAAACAGGGTCCTAAGCCCTACGGCGTGCTCGGCATCACGCAGGGCAAGCCGGCCGCCGAGACGGTCGAGATCCTCAACGGCGCCACGTTCGTCTATTTCCGCGATTCCGTCTCGCTCGAGACCGCCAAAGCCGGCGGCGTGAAGTGTCCGGTGATGGAGTTCGGCCCGGATGGCGCTTTCGCGACTGACCTTCGCAATGAGGAGAAGGCCGAGGCTTTCTTGCATGGCTGGGGTCTCGAACGGGGTAAGTTCCTCTGCTGTATCCCGCGTTACCGCAGCACGCCCTATTGGACGATCCACAAGGAGCGTGCCTTCGATCCCGTGAAGCAGAAGCGCAACGACGAGATGAAGGAGCATGACCATGCCCAGCTCCGCGCCGCAATTATCGCGGTCGTGAAGCAGACCGACCTCAAGGTGCTGATCTGCCCTGAAGACCGCACCCAGATGGCTTTGGGCAAGGAGATCCTCTTCGACAAGCTACCGGACGATATCAAGGACCGGGTCGTCTGGCGTCAGGATTACTGGCTGACCGATGAGGCGTTGAGCGTCTACGTCCGTAGTGCCGGACTCTTCGGCAACGAGATGCACTCGCCCATCATGTGCGTCGGCAACGGTATCCCGGCCATCGTCTGCCGCTGGGCCGAGCAGACCTCCAAGGGCAACATGTGGAAGGACATCGG
>Ga0209296_1001899_pt1 | contig 15359 bp, 27 predicted proteins | sample S_130206_EF_Meta_FD_187319 | JGI IMG/M metagenome (GOLD analysis project Ga0209296, IMG submission 187319) | Freshwater microbial communities from Lake Simoncouche, Canada to study carbon cycling - S_130206_EF_MetaG (SPAdes) (version 2) | ecosystem: Environmental > Aquatic > Freshwater > Lake ...
GTCAGCAACACTCACAAGCATCTCAAGTACCTCAATGTATAATGTCTTAGCAATCAAGAAGTTATCGTACCACATCCCATCAGTATCTTGTGATGTGCCGGCAGTTGTTGTGCGCTTAGGCGTGTCAATGTGTAATATATCGTTTCCGCCAATGAATAAGATCTTGTCAAGCTTGAACCCTGCACACTTATTTAATATGCCCTGAACGCCTTCTTTTACTCTGGCAACAGCAATCTGGTTGTTGTAATCCTCGCCTGTCTCAAATGAGCTTGCGAGCTTTCCGATGTGAACGTCAGCCGGGTCGATGACCAGCAGGTATCCTTCACTATCATGTATTCTTTGGATGTTGGGGTACAGCGGTGCGTAGGTACGCATCTCTTCAACAATTGACTCTTTGATGTCGTTGTAGTCTAACGGCTTATTGTTACCTACATTAATTGAGAAGTGCTTACCTTTATGCCAGTAATTTTTTACCTTCTCAAGTGGTATACCAAGGGCGTTGCATTCTTTAGAAAGAAGGTGATCCTTCTCTACAATTTTGTAAGAAATGTTTCTTCTTACTTTGTCAAATGGTTCGCTTGTTATTCCTTCCTTGAGTATTTGTCTTGCGATTTGTGTCGCACTTCTAATACCCTCATCGAATAGCTCAGCGGCTCTTTCATAGTAAGGTTTCATCAGTATAGTTTAATTTGATTTCTTTTAATTGATCAATCAACTGGTTACAGATTGTAACTGTTTCATTGTATTCATTGTCCATCATGGACTCATATAAGTCAGTCAACAAACTATGCAAATTATTTATTTCCTGATTAACGTATTCGCTTTGTCCCATTTGTTTAAAAAAAAGGGACCAATCTCTTGGCCCCATTAAGTAACCCTAAAAATATACACTATGAACCAACACAAGTATATTCACAAAGTTATAACTATTTAATAATAATTCTTCAAGATAGTTATCAACACTTACATAAGCGTGAGCTTATACAAGGTCTCATTAACTAATCCTAACATATCTTGCAAGATGTTCTGAAGATCAGGAGAGTAGTTATTCATCTCAGCTTCAATCATTTTGCCAATACCTTTAAGGTGTTCTCTTGGCTCTTCCTTTTTAGATGCCGGAATGTCAATAGGAATTCTACCATTGGCTCCAAAGTATTTTTCTGTGAACGAATCTGTAAAATCAAGAATACCATCGTAGTACTCACCAAGTGCCATATGCTGGGCAAAAGAATTAGTGTCTAAATGTGCAAGATGCATTGCGTCACGAGACTGGAACAATGTTCCGATAAATTTATTAGGTGTCATAATACTACAAAGATAGTGGAAAAAAATGTTGAATATATTGCTCTTAGTCGACTAAAAACCGACTTAATGTTTAATATGTTACTCTTTATGGAAAAATATCGCGAATCGCGATCCGCGATATTGTGCTATTAGCTTACTGACTTATAATGCCTCAATATAAGGTGCATGGCTTATGTGGCAAAATTCATGCATTATTGCCATAACTTGTCATTAATGTAGCAAAAACCATACATTTTGTAACTTATAAGTTTATAAAAACAAATCAAACATAAGCCTATAAGTTTACATTACTGGCATTTGTTTGCTCTATCTAAACTTAAGAGCATTCTCAGTCATTATCTCATATAGTTTCTCTCTAGTATCATCTAATGCCTTCCATGTATCATCTGACATTCCTTCTGGAGGATGTTTAGTCTGAGACCGAAGGTGTTGATCTAGTTCCCACATTGCTAGAGACCATTTCTGTCCATTGACAGCATCTTCAAAATCGATGTGATCCTCTGGTAAATTGAATTCAATAATTGCTTTCATAGTTTTATTGTCAGGTTTGAACTGACATTTGGCCACCATCGACAGGACTCGAACCTGTACTTTGTATATTTCTTACTAACACTAAGTGTTAATTAATAGCGTCTACCACGTCAGGATTACCCCTAACCTTCCGCCACGATGGGGTTGTAACTTTTCTTGCAGTTACCCGTGTTCCCTGTTCTTCAGAGACCAATAGCACCAATTTTACATCTAGGTACACCGATCCATAAGGCTCGACAGCCTCCAACGGTTTAGTTTAACGTGGGCTCCCTTCCCATTTCCGGTGTTTGCCTTTTTGAACGATGTCGGGAAGGCTAACCCTATCTCCTATACGATGAGAACAGCTGCGTTGAGCATTGTCAAGAGGCTTTCTGTATTTTACGATCCCCTGATCAACGGGGCTAATTACTTTTTAGTTATATCAAAAGTAGCATTGAAGTATATCCGGATTTGATCGGTGTTGTAGTGTCTTACATATCCACCATCACAAAGAACTACACACCACACATCATTCTCAAGCATCCCTGAGTTGCTGGCATACAATGCGTATCCATCTTTGTCTCCTTCTACGACTACTGGTACTGGCTTTTTGAATTCTAACATTTACTTTACAAATGTATTAACTAATTCGCAAGAAGTAACAATATGATTCATAATATCGTTATATCTTGCTTGATTTTTACTTTCGCATGACATATGGTAGTTGTGCATTGTCTCCATGATGTCTGCAAACATAAGCTTCAATTCAACTGAAGGAGAGTAGTCAATAGATGACAAGTCTTCAACTGTGATTCCACATTGTTTGTGAATGATTGATAATTTAGGTACATAGATAGCTTCAATTGCTTCAGCTTCATCCGCTGCATTAACTTCTTCTAATAATTTTTCAATAGTTGTTTCCTCAACCAAGGCAGATTCTTCTACCTTGGGAGCTGTTGTTTCTTTTTTTCTCATATTATTTAATTTCGCAATTGTTCCCGGCACACGCTTGCTGGTCCATTAGGCTTGTATTGTCAGACATTTCTATAATTTCAGTTACGTCAATCTCGTGCAAATTTAACATAAGTTTTTCATATGTCTCTTTGTCAATTGTTTCAAATGGTGTTTGGAAATAAGAGCCCAAGTCCTCTGGCATAAATGACAGACCATTGAAGCTATCTTTATTTGCCCAGATCCATTCGCCAACTGAAGGCCATTCCTCTTTGTTCATTGTCACAGTTGCGCTCACGTTGTGTGTATTGTCCCCTTCAATGTGACCAGTTTGTATCCATCGTTGGTGGAAGTCTTTGATCCTATCCAAGAACGCAATCGCATCTTCTGATTTGCGCGTAATAGAGCCTTCTGGAGCCATTTGCGGAATAGAGATGACTGCTTGCCCAGTTGGGTTAAAGATATCGTCCTCAAGGAGCTCTGGGTGTCTAATTGATAAGTATGTATACAATGCCTCATTCTTACCAACACGGATACGTCTGATATAATATTCATCATGCCATGCATGGATACCTGACGATGTTCCAAGGACAAGTGATGTTGTGCCAGATGGCTTAACACACGTTACCCTTGCAGCGCGATTCACACCAATTCTCTCAGCAATCTCAATATTTGTATCAATACCAACGTTAGCTGCCGCCTCAAGATCTAAACGAGACACAGCCCCACTTGCAATCCCGGTCATGCCGATACCAAGTAATGCCTCTCTCTCTGTTGTTTTCTTCCACTCAGAACGCAAGTAATGGAAGTCGGTGTATGATGCCTGCAATGTTCCGATAACTGCACCGGCCCAAGTCCTCATCTCTAATTCTTTCTGCGTCTCAATGTCAGATGCGTTGATCTCAACCAAGTTACAAAATTGGAATGGGTTAAGACTAATTTCGCAGTTATGAGCAATCACACCTTCAACTACACCCCAATGGGTATCGTCGTCAAGGTTAAAGTCAAATACCTCTCTTATGCCAGAACCCACAACAGACGTTACAATAGGAGCTCTTTTTGATATAAGCCAATGCAATGAATTCATTTTGTATTTATGAACAAATCCAATGTTTTCAGCAAACCAAATAATGTCTTTTATTTGTCCGATGTTTACATCATAAGATTCTTTACACTCATAATTCCCATTTGAAAACTCAACAACTTTTGCTTTGTTTGTTGTAATGTATGGACTTAATCCAAAATACGAAAGAATTTCAACAAGTTCATTTGCCAATACTTTGCAAGTAGTTTTGTATGCAATTCTTGAGGTAGTTATTACGCTTCCATTTGCAGAGTACATTCCTTTTAAGAATGATTTCTTTTGAGTATCATTTAAAAAATAATACCTAATTGGCATCTCTCTTTCTGGCAATGAGTTTGAACTAAATCCCATTAATTCTAATGAAGCATTAAATCCATTAACGTATTTCTTTCCAGTCTCATTAAATCCAAAAATATCCGCAACATCTAAATCTTTTTCTCCAAAGTGAATTTCAAGCCCTTTGTGTGTGTTGCTTTTTAATCTTCCAGTGCATCCATCTCCCTGAATAAATCCAAGCCTTACATATTCATTTATTTCTTTGTTTCGAACATAGTAAGGCATTGGTCTTTTACCTTTTAAATCTTTAGCTTCGCACTCTTCTCCATTGCTTAACATGAATCTATGATCAGGAGTACATTCTATTTGTTTTCCATTGTTTAATGTTACAACGCAAACGTGTTTTCTACCAGTAGACCAAACTAACCCATCAACTATTTCGCCACTTCTGTTAATAAGCTGAACACTTTCTTCTTTGGCAAGGTCATCAAATCTTCTATAACCTTGTGCCGTCAATAGCTTCATATCACCAGGAAAGCAACATGGATTTGTTCCAAGGTTCACATTATTAGTGAAATACAATCCTGGCTCACCACTATTGCTTAGCTCAACTTTCTTCCAAAGGCTTAAGAAATCATCCTTTGCAATTGTAGAACGATCAATCACAGCGCTGTTATTTGATCTGCCTCGTTGTGGGTTTAGCTCCCACCAATCTCCAAACTTGCAAGTCAACATCGCTTGATCGTCAAGGTCAAACAATGAAATCATTGCAGAACGTCTGATACCACCGCTCAATACTGCGTCAGCGATATGGCAAAGGATATCATGGCAATCAATTGACGTTAATTTCTCTCCGTCTTTCTTTCTGTCAAGGATCGCCTCAATGTGTGTCAAGCAAATCTTTAATGGCTCAGGTCCCGGAGCAACACCACCAGAGGTTATCAGTCTTTCGCCTTTAGCCCTGATTGCTCTGTAGTCAAACTTTGGCTTCCAATTATTCAAGCCTAAGTAACTCTTCATCAATAACTTAATTGAGTCAGCCCATCCTTCAATGTTGTCAGAGATTAAATACTTCTTCGTCTTCTCTGACCGATATATTGCTGGCAATTGACTGATATTGTGCTGTTGTACCGAGTAGCCTACACCTGTGCCAGATAGTAACAAGAACATTGTCTCGCTAAATGCTTTGTAGTGATCAATAGGTAAGAAACTGCAATTGAAAAGTCTCACGGGATTTACCTCAATCGCCTTACCACCAAACTGTAATGAGCGCATAGAAGGTAGAACTTTCTTGTCATACACATACTCATACGCTGCATCAATTGTTGCGTGCATATGAGGAAACTTATTCAAGTGCATTGTTTTGTTGCGTGTTACTAATTCGTCCCAAGTCTCACGTCTTTGTTTGCTGTCAATGTATTTAGCATACTTGCTCCATACAATAATGTCCGATAGGATTTCGTTTTCTTTTCTCATCTTAGAATTTTTTACCGTGTTTGTATCCACGCATAGAGTTATACTTCATTTTAAGGTCGATGTGCTTCTCAAGATCTACGTTAAGACCTCCACACAAATCAAATAGTCTGATAGCAACGTCGGCCAACTCATCTTCAAATGAATTCTTAACGCTCTTCTCAAATGATGCCTTCCAGTCAGACTCGTTTAAGATAAACTCTTCGTCATGTGAGTTCACAACAAGGTCATTGTAAAGATCAGCCACAACTTTATTGTCTGCATAATGATCTTTGCGCAAGGCCTCAAGCCCTTCAGATAACTCGCTGACAATCAGCATTAATAATTCTCCGATGTTACGCTCTGCGTCCCACCATCCGCCATTCTTGGCTTTCTCGTGTGCTAAAGTAATTAGCGTGTTGATTGTTTTATTTTGTTCCATAGTGTACTTCTGTTTTAAATCCTTTTTCTTTTAATTCTTTTATTCTGTATTCTTGAAGTGGTGATAACTTACCATCTGCTCTCTTTACCTCGCAGAAGAGGATCCCTTTCTCTGGATGAAGAGCAAGCAAATCAGGTATTCCATTCTTATTAGTCTTCACTAACTTCAGAACATAATACCCATCTGCCTCTAACTCTTTGATCTTCTTAGTTTGTACCTGTTGTTCGGTTAACATGGGTCTGCAAAGATAATAGTTTGTATGAAGATTTGAAATGAGAAATTGTAAAATTTTTCTTTTTTTGCACAACCTTATAAATCTTTTCTTCTATGCCACCTTTAGCAAATACCCAGTAAACTTTGTTGTGCATTCTGTCCTTGGTTGTCATCCTATCCTTTGCCTGAAAATAACTCGTTGCACTGAAGTCAATGTTGTAAAACACAATGTGATCAGCAACGCTCAGATTAATTCCTTCCCTTCCCGTAACAATTTGTATAGCAAAATTGTCACAAAGCCCATTTTGAAATGTGGCCAGGTCTGTCGTTACACTATCATTAAACTCTAGCTCTATCGCCATTAGCTCTGCCTTGAACTTGTAAAATATCGCTATTCGTTTTCCGGCAAACCTCTCACGTATAAATTTTGCCTTAAAGTCGCTCACGATCATTGATGCGCCTGACTCAAATATTATTGTGCCAGAGCATAATTGATGTAGCTTCTGCATCAGCTTAGCACCAGTGTCTGCAAGGATAATCTCTTTCTTGCCTTCAATCACTCTGTCTCTAACAAGGTCATCGCATAACTTACTTACAATCTCTGGCATATCAACCCTGAGAATCTCTTCCTCAACGCTTGACTCAAAGCCTGCCTCTTTCTGTGTGAATGAGATAAGATACTTTTTCATCCTTGATTCGATCTTATCTTGTATGCCGTGTGAGTAGTCATTGATGAACAAGCTATTAATCTTACGCTGCTTTATGTCAACATAATCTTTAGCCCACTTGTAGAAGTTCGTGTAGGCAGCGAATGGTGACGCAGATCCAAGAACCCACATTTGATGGTACATCTGTGAGTATGACTCAGGAGATGGTGTGCCTGACAAATAGATAGCCTTGCATCTATGCTTGTCAATGATGGCCTTCACATCTTTTGCCCGTTTGCTTGGCTTCGGAAACTTACCAAAGCAGTGCGCTTCGTCAAGTATTATGAGCGATAAACTTGACATATTTATCTTGTGAAGGCTCTCATAGTTTACAATCTCAAGGCTATACCCCGGAGCCAACTTGTCGTAGTCGCTTTGTATAGATCCAATTGCTTTTTTCTTAGTAACAAACAAGACAGAATTGGCCCCAACTTGTGAGGCTATCTGTAATGATGTCAGCGTCTTACCCGTGCGAACCTCAAGGGCCAGGTATACGAATTGGCTTGACTGCAATATTGCAGTGGCCTGATCAGCTATTTGCTTTTGGTAGTCCCTTAGTTGAATCATAAATGCATTTACTAATCCTATCGAATAACTCTTGCAAGTCATTTACATTATCTATGCTCCAACCAGATTCTGTTTTCAAAACGTAATAACAACCTTCATCGTTATCTATACCAAGTCCAGACTCACATTCTATGGTTATCTCCTCGTAATTATCAGTTGTTCCATTGGTGTTGCCTTCTTGTCCAAACGTGAAGGAACACTTTTCTAATTTTGGTTTGTTGTTCATATTTTTTGTTCGTTCACGATTTCGTGAACATTGTTTCTTTTAAGTTCGGTTTTTATCATCCATTCAATTAATTCTAATGATCGCTTATATCCTTCAGCGTATCCTTCTGCATAGCTCATTTCTTTGCCAGCAATCTCCATCTCTTTGGCTTTTTCAAAAAAAATAGGTGGCAAGTATATTCTACCACCTAACCATTCGTATAGCTCGTTTTCTAAAATCTCTACACTACTTTTATTGTTCATATGTCCTTTCTTTAAATTTTTGTATAATTACTTTGATTGCTTCTGTGATTACTTCTGGCTTCTGCATTGGGATGTCTTCTCCCGTTCGCCAGTCGTTGTAATATGCCAGGATGATTATTGCTTCTTTCTCTGTCATAACTTTTCTTTAAATACATAACTTAATAACTTTTTCTCAAGTGGTTTCTCGTGTCTTACACGTCGTTCGACAATCTCTTTGTACCTCCAGATCGTGTAATGATGGACGTCCATCATATCAGCAATCTCATACTTAGTCATCTTAACATACCAGTATAATACATAAGCGATTACGGCCTTGATTGCCGCCAACTCGTGCACACTTGTCTTGCACATTACTTGCTCTGGCCTCACTCCGTGATCATCGCAAATCTTTTTAATAATTTCTTCTACGTTCATAATTGTTTGTGCTTATAATACATGATCCATCTACCTCGTCCATCCCTTCCACTCTCTGGCAGGATGCCAGTCGTGTAAAGACCATACGCGTCAAGCCAAGAATAAAACTTATTCATTGAGATTGACATCTTAGCCCTTGGTCCAAAGTCAGGGTTGTCAGAGACAAACATATCATATAGTTGTTGTTTGTAATATTTAGTTTCTGTTTCAATCGTTCCATCATTGATCACCCACTCCCAAAAGTTGTGGTCTGTCTCAGCAATAAACTTACGCGTCTTAAGATTCTTGAAGTCACTCTTCACAAATCCCTCGCATAGGTAAAGCCTAAGATTTGAGATCATGTAGTTGTCAAACCTCAGCCACTCATCCTCATCCCAATCACTGAACAGCAATCTACCAAAGTCATCCTCAGGCGTGAAGTCTTTGCTATAGTGTTTCTTAAACTCTAGCTCCCACTTCCTTCTCTCAAATGAGTTACCCTTCCCCTTGATCGCATAGTTTGTCGTGATGACAATCTTTGGAGACCTACTGAATGGTATCTTAATTGCATCCTTATTCTTCTTCTCAAGAGTAATCCCCTCAGTAACAATACTGAATAACCTCTCAAAGTCAAAGTGCTTCTTCACGTCATCAAATGTAAGTATCTGAGTATCTGCCGATACAAGCTGATAAGCAAATGATTTCTCAAAACTAAACTGCTTGCCATCAATGATGACCATTTTCTTCATCTTGCTTATGGCATTCACGAACAATCCTTTACCTGTTCCACCCTCAGGGTTGTCAGATATGACCTCATCGTTGATAATTACTGCTGGGCAATACCCAACATTCTTGAATCCATGGAGAAGGTAACCAATGGTGCTCTCAACTGACATGATTCTGTCGTGCTCGTTGCCAGCAATATTACTGATAAACCTCTTGTAGTCGCAACTCTTGACTGGCTGTATAGCGAAGTCTCTATCAATGACTTGGTCCTTCCAGACGTATCCTCCAAGATCTAAGTAGTCAACAATTGTGATGTCATTGCACGTTACCTTGACTGCACAATTTCTAAAGTAAAGATATGAATTGTCCTTCTCATCTGATATAAAGTAAACGTCAACGTGAGATAGCATTGTCAAGAAATCTTCCTTAAAGAACCTTGTCTTGTCAGCAAAGAAATTGTAGACTTCCATATCACCACACTTGAGAATGTACGTCAGAATAAAATCCTTTATCTCTTCCTCCGTTGTGTTGTCAATTAAGTTATTGGTCACTTTTACAAAGATGTAATTCTTTGTCCCCTCAGGAGAATACTTGTAGTATCCATTGTCTTCTAAGAACTCTTTGAACTTGTAGTGCAATAGCCTTATAGATCCCTTCTCTGATACTTGCCAGAACTCAACATAGTGGGAGTCATCCTCAATGCTATTGATTGTAGCATCTATTACATCGTCTTCAATGTCTGACTCCCTCAGTTGAAGACGGATTTCCTTTTTTGATACACCTGCCTTAAGTTGCTTCTTGATTGAGTCAACCTTCTCAATGTCCTCAAAGAACCTTGTGTTGTGCTCATCCTTGTTTCGGTATGCGCTGTCGCAGATAACTTTTATCTCAGGCATCTCAAAGCCCTCATGTGCAAACTCACTAAGAGCGTACATGGCCAAGTCTTTGTTGATACCAAACTTGTTGTACCTTGATGCCAGAATGAACACATTGTTGTTGCGCTCGCCTACGACCATGCCGTAGTTCTTGTCCCACCATACCCTGAGTCGTCTGATAACTTCATTCTGGTCGCTTAACTTTATTGTTGACTTGGAGACGTTCGTTATCATCTCCTCGTACTTGCCTTGCGACATATCCATCCACACAGCACTATTCGGATTGATAAAAATTAGTGGGTCATAACTCTCGTAGCATACCCGCGAGATGTTACTACACTTGATATCGAAGTTAGGGCTGTTATATTTGCCTTCTAAGGACTTAAAGTAGTGCTTGTGGTTGTCTGCATCCTTTGGGATCCTTACGATCAATTTAAGGCCATCTCCTGACGGAGAAACAAACACGCTATAGGTATACTTATCTTTTGTTAGTTCTTGTTTCTTAGCAATCAACTCGTGTTGCTTGTCAAACCCATCAAAGTCAAGGCAAATGAATCCACTGTGATCGATAAGTGCTTTATCGTTTCGTGTATTGAATGTGCCAGAGAAACAAATTGCTGGCAACTCCTGTTTAAGGACATTGCGAACATCTCTGTTCTTCTCTTCCCTGATGCGTTTTATAATGTCTTTATTCTTGCCTTCCTTGATTCGGGCAAGTATCCCGTCAATATGCCTAAAGAAAGGCGTTGACGTGTCTTTAATATTTCTAAAAACTGTGATTTGTGTCATGTTGTGTCGGTTTTATGTCGATTTTTTAGGGCTTAAACTCTTGGTTTCTATTCTTTTAACCCATTTGTGTCGTTTTTTTATTTTAAAAATGAAATAAAAATAAAATAGAATAGATAAATTAATATATACTGAAATTGGCAACTTTTTCCGACACTCGACACAAGCACCACTTAAAGTGATGCTATATGTCTGTCGGTGATTAGATTAGAACGGCAACTCGTCCAAGTCTTCCTTCTTTTTTGAAGGCTTACTTGTGTCGGTTTTTGCAGGTGGCTCGACAAGTTGACCATCTGACCATGCTACTTTGCCTGATCCAAGATAGTTTTTCTTCTCTTTTGCCTCACGCTCTTCCTTAGATTGTTCTTCCCAAACGCTGGCGTTCTTGCCCCATTCGTTTGTTTCATTGTTAAGTGCTACGGTAAAGTTTAAATACTTACCATCTTTTAACTTGCTCTTTGTGATCTTAGTCACGTCGATTGATACTGATACTAATTGTGCCATATGTTTTATTCTTCTGTTGTTTCTAATGCGTCCATCTTTTCTTGAAGATAGTCTGCTAATTCTTGCAATCCCTTGTTGTAATGGTAGATAAGACTAATTAATTCTTTGTCGTCCATCACATCGTCATTTGATACTGGCCATAGGCCAAATATCTCGTCATATACCCCTTGGTACATATCTGATTTTTCTTCTCTTGTCATAATGTTTGTTTAATAATAAAATTGCTTACGTCCTCAGTCTTATTTGGTCCGAAGAATTTGTGGTACTGCTCAACTGCCCTTGATACTTTCTCTCTGCCTCTGTCTAAGAACTCCTCAGAGCAATCATAAACAGCAACACGGTTAGTTTCCTTCTCGACAACAATAAACTCCATGGGCTTGCCAAAGAATTGATTATAGAGCCATGCCTGAGAGTCATAGTTGTACTTTCTTGCGCTGAACATGAAATCATCTAGCTTTGATGTTGTCTTCAGATCGTAGATAACGTCAGTCTTCACAATGTCAGCCTTCCCTTTCCACATCAGTCCCATGATTTCCTTAACCATTGGAACCTCGTATCCAATCACGTCATCATAAACCATGTCATACGTTGTGATGTTGCCAGTGATGGCCTCAGCCATCCTCACTATCATCTCTTGTTCTGCTGACAATAATCTTATCTCTCCATCAGCGCACGCGTCCTTATAGATGTTTGTGTTTCTGCTAGATGCATTTACAATTGTGAAGTTGTCAATCTTGTCCTTCTCGATCAACAAGGTATGGAAGTAACTTCCTTTTACCATGTCGACAGTCTTTTCTTTGTTCTTTTTAAAACTTGATGGATCCCTTAACAAGGCATCAATATCTGAGTTAGATAGGAATTGTTTTCCCATCTCGCCATAGTAGTTGGCGTCATCCTTTAATAGTTCTAGATTCATTTAATTGTTTGATTAGATTGTTTTCGTATATTTTAGTTACTGATTTACTCTCACACTTGGTGGGTATTCCACCAAATTCTACCAGACAATAATTCTTGTCTACGTTTGAGATGTACTTGCCGAATGTTGTATGGGTTGCCAGTAGTGGTCTATAGGCAACCCAATCATCCTTGATCATTACTGCGTGATTTCTTTTTGAATCTCCGTGCTTATCACGTCATCAATCACGTACTTCTTAGCTAATTGATCGATCAACTTCTTGGCTCCAAGTTTTCTGTTAGCCTGCACATATGCAATTGCCTTACTCCAATTCTCATCGCCAATGTTTAACACGATCTGAGTCTGCTTGCCATCGTCCTTAGATGTGTCAGCCTCCTCAAAGTCTTCCCCGGCATAGATGTTGATCCCAAGGCCATGCAATGCTAAGGCCTTCACCGTGCTACGTTGAATCGCTTTGTTCACATCGAATGATGTAATCACGTCAACTAACACTGATTGGTTGCGTAGGTTCATTACTGGCAATTGATCAATGTGCTCAACGCCTTCGATGGTTACACCAACTTTAACCCATGCAGTTCTGCCATCAGTAAAGTAGTTCTTGCCATCCACATTCTCATAGATGGTTCTGCTTGTGTTCGGGCAATTGATACACGCAAGTCTCCACGCGTTAGCCCATGACAAATAACTTTGTCCTTGTTTCTTCTCAACGTACTTCGTGACGTCAATGCTCGATAGTTTTTCAAATGTTGTATTCATATTAGATTTTTTAGGTATTCTTTAAACATAAACCAGTAGCAATTGTATATGCTATAGTCAATAAATAATGCATGGGTGTACTCCCAAGTAAAGTAGACATGGTATTGATCCTTGTACTTTATAATTGTGAATGTCTCGCTCTGGTATACTTTCATAACTTGCTGAATTGATGATTTATTTCGTATCCATTAATCGTGACTATTGGTTCCGTCTCATGTGATGCAATCATTCTCTCTAAGTACCATTTGGCCTTCTTCATGTCTTCTAAGCCACCCTTCTCCTCACATCTCCAAAGGTACTTGATCACGTTAGCTGTTGCCACGGCATCTAATCCTTTCTTATTCATGGTCGCTGATTCAATTGCATCGATACACTCGACACTTCCTTGTCGGTAGTGTTGTGGGTTGATATTATCTTTCATCGGGTTTCAAATTTAAAACTAAGTTTCGGAAATACAAGTTTTCATCAAATAATTTTTGATAATTTTTAACGTACTTGTATACAGTTGATTGATTAATTCTGAGGTGGTGTGCAATGTCCTTTACCTTCATGTGATTTATCTTGTACAAGTTAAAACAAAGGCCTTGCTTACATTTACGCACGCCCCAGTCTTGGCTACTTGTGAATACATCTAAGTAGTTTCTTACCTCATATGCATATGCCATTGAGATGGCTAATCTCACAATGTGTTTGCATTCTTTACAGAACTGAGGAACCAACTCTTTGTCTCCAATCATTGCCTCTCGCTCATAGTCAGAGAAGTCTGATCCAGTCTTAATGATTACTGAACAACAATTGCATAGCAGTGCCCCATTCCCATTGTTCAACTTAAAGATCGCTTTCATTTGTTACCTCCGTATGTTTTTATTGATTGTATTTTATTGGCTAAATGCTCATTATGAATACGAGTACCTAAATGGCTTAAACATCTATACACATCTGCCATTATATTTGGCTTATGAACATAGTCATAACGTATTGTAACGCCTAATGATGATAGATTTATTGTACCGCCATTTATTACTACATTTTCAACACCATTTAGTCTTAACTCTTCTGCTATTGATTCCATATAGTCCACTGCCGTTTGTTGTTTATATTCTATCATACTTTTTCAATCATTAAAACCCACATATAAATAAAAGTCATAAATGTAATTAGTATAGAAAATAATAAAAGTATTTCTGCCGTCTGTTGTTTATTGTTTGTCATTGCTCACCTCCTCCGTAGGTTAATGGTACTTCAATTACCTGAACTCCGCAATTGTCTGCGTTATCCCAAAAAATAGAATCATCGCAATTTAGAATCTCTAGAAGATGCATTGCTTCTTCTTCCGTTGTTTCTTTGGTATTGTAGATGATGACAGTTCTTTTTGTGGTGATTGGTGCTAATGATGTTAGATGTTTTTTTACCATTTCTTGTGCGGTATCTGGATTATTCTCATAGTAATTTTTGATTGCCTCAGCAGTGTTTAGCAATTGTTGTTCTGTGTATAGTTTCATAATTGTGTGTATGTTATATTTGGATGTTGCCATGCTTGTTTACCACATTTTGCACATGGTAAAGTTTTAGAACTGTTACCATTTTGATATGTTTGAATTGGCTCAAATTTGCAAATGGTTGTTGTGGTTGTGTTGTTTGCATCGTTTACAACAATAGAATTGGTTGTACCCGTTAAAGTGATTTTGTTTGTTTCGTTTTTCATTCTTTTATCGTTTAAAAATTTGTTTAGTGTTTCAGTTGTTTCCTTAATTAATGCTTCATCAAGTTTCTTTTCAAGTTTGTTTAAGTCAAGGCTCATTTGTTCCCTCCTTTTTGCAATCTTGGTTTCTCTCAAACACTTCATCAATAGTATAATTACTATATCCATCAAGTTTTAATGCTAATTCAAGTGCTTCTCTAATAGCATAAGGATAATTACAAGACTTTGTGTCAATTGTTACAATTGCAGTTTGTCTTTCTTCGTTAGTTCTGTTAATAGTTATTATCATTTGTTACCTCCGTTTGGTTCGTTGTAAAAGTCAAATCTATCTTTTAAAATACTTGTAAATCTAATATGATGTCCTTGTTCTCTTTGTTCTAATTTACCTACATCAAAATAATTACCTATTAGTTTTAACTCATTTTTAATATCATCCCTTGTCTGCTCCTTCTCCATTTCTTTGGCTTTCTCAAGCCCGTTGAATTGCTTAATAATGTAGTTCTGAGTGTCTTTTGGGATCATGTCCCATAGTGTGTCTACTGCTGTCATCTTATTTGTTTTAGTTTAGATATGTAATTTGGATCCTCTGCGTAGCGATGATTGATATTTGTTAGGTATCTGTTCTGTATCGCCACATAGTCTCTTAGGCAGTCTCTGTATGTCGCATATGCGCAGTGGTCATTCTTCATGCCGATGACTAATTTAGATCTCGATGTTCTTATGCCT
>Ga0209296_1001901_pt1 | contig 15349 bp, 15 predicted proteins | sample S_130206_EF_Meta_FD_187319 | JGI IMG/M metagenome (GOLD analysis project Ga0209296, IMG submission 187319) | Freshwater microbial communities from Lake Simoncouche, Canada to study carbon cycling - S_130206_EF_MetaG (SPAdes) (version 2) | ecosystem: Environmental > Aquatic > Freshwater > Lake ...
TTGGGAAAGACACGAATTGTCTTGCCTCTACGAGTGACAAGATATCCCTGCTGGCGCACAGCCGTAGAATACTGGCGATCGTAATCGGCACGAGGAATTTGACCAGGCGGGCACTTGATTGTGCGATGTGCGCTCAGGTGATGGCGCTTTCGGAAGGCCTTTTGGCTCTTTCCTACACGGCTCTTAAATTCCTTTGAGGACTCCTTGTAGGTCGTTGTAGAACGAACGCAGGCGGAGCCTACATGTGTACCTGTGCGACGAGTATAACTTGCGCGTTTATGATAGCCCGTTGGACACGGTTTCCCTGATTTGTAGGTGACTGAGGGCATTCTATTCAAGTAAGGGGATATTTTCTTTCTTGAATTGCTCAATCAATGCAGTATTAATCGTATACGGAAATTGAAAAAGGTCGCTGTAGAGAACACTGCGAATATCATCTAGTAGACTTAGGTTCCAGGTGTTAGCTGGGCCGAGTGTGGCAAGTACTGTATCATAGTCAGAGTCTTCTAGAGGTTGTATCTTGAGTTCTTCAAGACGTTTGATAAATTGCGGATAGTAGACTTCGCGTGCCTTTTTTAGTACTTCGGTAAAGGAGCCCTCGCGTGTTTCATTTGGAAGGCCTTTAAAAAGAACACGGCTTCGCCACTCGGCTAATTTATCACGAAAGTTCTGAACTCTATCATCCATTCTAGTCTACGTCTACTTTTTCTTAGGTAGAAGAGCACCGACGAGCATTAAGACACCTGCTGCGAGAAGAAAAGAAGTGATAATGGAATTTGTTCGCTCATCCATATCTACAAACGGCTCGTAGATATCCTTCTTTGTATCAAATTGTGTATCCGAATTTGCCTGCGTACTTTGCTGTTGTGACTTCTTAAGAAGATTTACAATCGAGTTCGGATCATTGGAGGTTTGTGCCGTTGAAGGTTGAACAGGAGCTACTGCGGACATTCTACTTAAGAAAAGAGAATCATTCCAGATAGATGTCACAACCCCCTTCGCAGCCACCTCGTGCTCCTCTTCCCGAAGTAGGTCAACCATTTATTCTGCCTCCAGGACAGGCTCCTCCGCAGTTTCCTGATGAGGGACCTGCCACACCCATTTCACAGGATATTGCACGCGACCGTGGTCGTTATGTTCGTTATCTTGTAACACAAGTAGAGGCTCTTCAAAAGGAAGGTAAGACACCTGCGCAGATTGAGGCAGCCGTACCTGAATTTAAGCGCGATTACCCGAAACTCTATGAAATGGTAATGAGGCCTGGTGGATATCATAAGCAGAGTTTAACGACTATGCTTGCGATGTTGGATCGGATGGGCACTGGACAATTGAACCAGCATGAGGCCTCGGTCATTGTCGGCCAGCGTGTATTTGATGCATTTGTAAAGCCTGATGTTAATAATTCGGGTTCGTCATAACTCGAAGACTTTCGCGCCAACGAACCTTGAACTGTCTGCACCACTCTTCGGCTGCCATATAGGAATCGCGCCAATAGGTGTGACGGTCATCCATATTGAGTGAAATCGCCTTCTTAATTGTATTTATTTGGAGAGTTTCTGTTTCATTTTGAAAGAATTGAATATAGTCAAAAGATTCTGGTGCCTGTTCGCCAAGAAGACTCTCCAAATCGGAAATGGGTCTCGTTGCAAGATCCCTCTGTAGTCCATCAAAAAAAGCCTGTGCTGAGTCTGTATGGCCACGAAATCCAATACCAATAAAATAGCGCTCAGCATTACATGGTCTACTGATCGCCGGTTTATATAGAGTCCATTCCTTGAAGAAGGAGCCGACATAGGAGAGAAGTTCCATGGAGGCACGAGAATACACATCAAAGAGTTTTATCACAATGACCCCCTTGTTTGCAAGCAGTTGAAAACCGGTTGCAAATGAGGCCACAATCAGACGAAAGGCAATCTGTTCCTGACGCATATAGTCCATCTTGAAATCAAAACCGCCATCCGCGGTGAAGAGATGCACTTTCTTAGTTCCAATTGCCCGTGAGAGAAATGCCTGATTTTCAAGATTGTAGATATCACCTGTATCATCGGCACCATAAAGAATCTTCACCTGAGGATTCTTCTTCAAGAAAGGAATGGCACGCTTCCATCCTGGAATCTGTGAATTCGTAGGACGCAGAGACATGGCCAGTGCAAATTCATGGGTCACATACTCCTGCTGACAACGTTCTGTAAGTGCCTGAATAAAGCCACCAGGTCCTTCACAGGCGTGAGCCGAACGAATCGGACCAGCCTTCGCAAAGCGATTGAAAAAATCGACTAGATTCAAGATTTCAATCATCTTAAAATAAGAACGACTCAGCGGCTTCGCTTTTGCGAGACAGATAGGCATATTCCGATCTTCATGGGTGTAGACGAGTTCATATGGATTTGCCAATTTCTTCCGAAATTCCCAGGTGCCATTCTCTTCAAGAACATCAATCTGTCGCTTCAGATCATTTAGTTCAGTATGAGGTTCCTCTTTCCATCCTTCCCAGGATGGTTTATATTCAAAAAGACTATGCGATTTGGATTCTGTAATCCACTTCACACACTCCCACGGCGGCCGTACTCTAAGGGGTCCCGCTTCCATAGTTTAGAATTGTTGGTTGGGCTTTGGGTGCCTAGTACACGTTGAGGACCATATCGAGTTCCTCTTCATCATCACGCTGCTCTACATTCGGTACAATCATATTCGCACGGAGGGCGGTGTCGTTACAGAGTTCATTCGACTCCCCCTTGTGGAGCATCGCATTGATCTCCTCTTCCGTCAAGTCATTCTCCTCATTCTCAACTACACTCTGTGGTAAGCCCTTCTGCACACGCAACATGGCTGCCTCATCGAGCATGATCTGTGAGAAGGCTGTGCCACCACGAATCGGCTGACCCGTCATGATATTCGCACTCACACCCGTAACAGGATCGACTTCACTGAAGAGTGCAGCCTTGAGGAGGATCTTCTCCGTCTCCTCAAAGGACGCCTTCGCCAGCGGACCAATGTCATTCTTGTTGATGCCATAACGATCAATTGACATGAGACGACCACCGCGCGTCATTACATCGCAGAGGAGGCCCAGGTGCCTGAAATTTAGACCCACCTCCTCAAACAGGCCTGTGATTTCTGACAGCAGAATACTGCGCGCTGCCTCAATGCCCAGTAGACTGAGCACATCATATACATCTGTAGTGTAGATGCGGTGCGCATCAACCATAGGATGCGTAATCACTTCGAGAATATTTGAGCCATCTGTATCAAGAACATACTCCTCAATCGGCTTGTACTCCTCACCATCGGGCTCCTTGAAGTCCTTAATCTTACGATAGGTGACGGCCTTGATGGCTGGCACGCCACGGATAATGATATTGTTGAGAAGATTATTCTGTAACTTCTTCATTGTGGCAAGGTCATCGAGGCCATCTGCAAATCCGCCCAGGTCAGCATCCTTTTCGACACGGATACGCATAATCTGGCGAGGACTATTGTAGTCGCTGTAGATCTTGCTAATTGATGCCATCTGTGTCTGCTTCTCGAGAGCGAAGTTGATGTCATCCATGGAGATGTTCTTGTTGAACATCTTCTCACGGTCAAACTCAAGGCGTAGCATCCACTTACTCTTGCCCGTTTCCTCACTGCCCTCTTCTGTCTCAATCGCATCCTCAAGTTCAAATGCTTTGAAGAACTTGATTAGATCTCTGTCCTCATCAATGACAGTAGCGTCATCCTTCGGATCATAGTAGATGGCTGTCTTGGTCACAATATCACGCAGAAGCGTGAGTTCCAGATCCTGGGCAACCTCACGGGCGCGCTCCTTAGAAGTGCGGTACTCAGGCTTCAAGTAGATTGTGAGAGAAGTGGCCTTTGGATTCTGCGTCACCTTGAGCAACTCCTTCAGACGGGGTACACCACGAGTTACATTCGACTTCGCTGCTACACCTGCCAAGTGGAAGGTGTTAAGCGTCATCTGAGTAGATGGCTCACCAATACTCTGAGCCGCAATGATACCAACCTGCTCACCAGGCTGGGCCTGGCTCTTCCAGTTCCGCATGATAATGCGTTCACAGAGCGCATCAAAGACGGCCTGGGGGAAACGCTGGTCCACAATCATCTTATGCGGGGCCAGGTGGAAACGCAACAGCGCCTTCCAGATCTGATTGTAGGGCTGCGTACGCTGAATAATCTTCTCGATGCCCTTAATGACATGGGTGGGCGTGAGATCAGTCTTCTTACCCTTGAAGATGCCCTGGCTCTCAGCATTGAGAATCATACGTTCCAGGTTGACAGGTGAGAAGAGCGCAATGGAGGCTCCCTTCTTGAAGACAGTCTCTGTAAGGAGAATCCTGTCACCAAGGATACCACCCTTGTAGCGCTTTGCAGCACCCTCACCCTCGACAAAGGCGAGGAGTAATCCATCGGTACCTTCTTCAGTAGGCACTGTAAGGATGGTCGATAGATCTACGCCCTTCATGCCATAGCGCTCGCGGATATCATTCGCACTGAGTTTGTAATCAAGTGACTGATTCTCAATCTTTGTACTATTGATGCCATCCTCGCCATAGTGAAACTGGAGAATGTTCATCTTAGAATCACGGACTGTACCGTCATTCTGTGTTACGAGATCCTCCATTGCCTTCACGAGCTGGCGCTGGATGTAGCCCGTATCAGCCGTCTTAACGGCCGTATCAATCAGACCTTCACGACCTGACATCGCGTGGAAGAAGAACTCCTGCGGAGTCAGTCCACGGATGAATGACGATTCAATGAATCCACGCGCCTCTGCACCGTCGTCATACTTCTTGTAGTGAGGCAGCGTGCGGTCCGTGAAACCGTAGGGAATGCGCTTACCATCAATATTCTGCTGTCCCACACACGCAATCATCTGGGCTACGTTAATTTCGTTACCCTTACTGCCGCACCTCACCATGGCAAGCAGACGATTTTCATCAGCGAGCGACTTCTGGCCGACAGTACCTGCCTCTGTTGTTGCCTTGTTCAGAGTGCTGAAGACCTTGCCTTCAAACTCATCCTGATTCGACTTACCTGTGTTATTATCGAAGAGATCAAGATGCACCTGGAGCAGGAGTTCCTCAATCGTCTTCTTGTGCTTCTGAATCACCTTATTCATCTCAACACGGGTCGACTCATCGGCTACCAAATCACTGATGCCTACACTGAAGCCATCGTAGATGAGGAACTGCTCAATCGTGTTCTGGAAGGCATCGAGCATATTTACAGTCGGCTCAGGACCATAGTCATTGTAGGTGACATGGACAATACCCTTGCTGGCCTTGGAGAAGATGTCCTTGTCTAACTGCCCCTCCTTGAGGATGCCCTCCTTGATATCGACCTTGATATCACGCTTGTTCTTCATTGTCAGATTAATAGGAGGGAGCAGAGTGCTTACAACCTGGTGACCTGACCAATGCTTGTCATCCACTGCGCCAGGAGGAAGCACGGAGAACTTGCCGAGATTCTCAGGATTTGTAGGGTCAGGGTAGTCCATTGCACCGAAGCGCTTGTTCCACATCATGAGATTCATGAACTCGCGGCGATTGAGTTTCACACCCTCCCTGGTAATACGGAAGGAGCCCACGAGAGTGTCCTGAACTACGCCAATGACCGGCTTACCATCACGAGGCGTGATGATCTGGTGAGGCACCGCTGCAATCTCCTCCAGTTCAGTAGAGGCCTCGTATGACTGAGGAATATGTGCATTCATCTCATCACCGTCAAAATCTGCATTGTACGGACTGGTGACCATAACATTCAGACGAAACGTATTGTAAGGAAGTACCTTTACACGGTGACCCATCATCGACATGCGGTGCAGTGTCGGCTGACGATTGAAGAGGATCGTATCACCATCCATCAGATGGCGATTCACAGTGTCGCCAAAGTAGAGTGTGATTTCAGTGGTCTTTACATGCTTCAGACTAATCATGCGGCCATCACGCCTCACAATCGTCTTAGCACCAGGCCACTTGTCAGGTCCATTCTGGACGAGACGGTAGAGTTGGTCACGGTTGTACTGGGTGACGACCTCGGGCTTTGTAAGATTCATCGCAATCTTGGTGGGAACACCAATCTCTGCGATACTAATATTCGGGTCAGGCGTAATAACTGAGCGGGCACTGAACTCTACACGCTTACCCTGGATGTTGTAGCGGATACGACCCTCCTTCGAGCCGAGACGCTGCTGAATCGACTTCAGAGCACGGCCACTGCGCTGGGCAGAAGGTGCTACACCAGGAATCTGGTTGTCAACGAGAGTGGCAATGTGATACTGGACAACGTTCGTCATCTCATCAATTACATTCTTGTTGGCATTCTGCTCAATCTTCTGCTGAAGAATCTTGTTCTGCTTGATGATATCAAACAGTTTGTGAGTTAGGTCATCCTCTGAGCGCTGGTTGTTCTCCTGAACGACAGAGGGGCGCACCTGAGGAGGAGGGATAGGGAGAACCGTGCAGATCATCCAGTCGGGGCGGCACCAGAAGCGGCTGTAGCCCATGAAATCGACATCGTCATCAGTGATACGACGGAAAAGGTGGAGTACATACTCAACCTCGAGGGGCTGTAGGGTCTTTCCTCCTGACTTTGTGGGGTCATCGAGGCTCTCCCACTCTGCAATAATCCTGGCGATTCCGTCACGAACATACTTCATGGGCTGACGAGAACCGCAGCCATCCTCGGTATCCTGACCACAGCGCTTGATGTTACTGCAGAGGTTGAGTACATCACGCCAACGGGCCTCACCTGACTTCTTTAGAATGGACTTGTGATTCTCCTTGTCGATGAGCAGTTTACTACAGCGAATGCAGACACAACTCAGGATATTGAGAATCGTGGGGTGGAACTGGTAGAAATAGACAGGGCGGGCGAGACGGTAGTGGCCGAAGTGGCCGGGGCATCCGTGGTTGGTCTGGCCACAGGAGCGGCATGTCTTTCCATTATCCAGAACGCCCATGCGGGGGTCAAAGAGGCCGCCGATTTTGGGTTCATTGCCCTCATAGGTGTCCTTCGAAGTGATTTCGACGACTGAACGACGCTCAATCTCTTCTGGGCTGAAAATACCAAACTGGATTCCAACGATGGGTTCAATTTCGGAACTTGGTCTATAGAAACCTGCGGGCATCTTCTCTTTCTTCTTAATGAAGTTTCTAAGCCGGCAACGAATTCAAATTTAAGGGACTTTAGTAGATATAATGAATTTGCAAACTCTCGTAATTATTGTTGTGGCTTCCCTCGCTATTATCTTTGCAGCATCATATTTGAAGGAGTTTATTGTAAAAACAGAGGGATTTGACGGTACTGTTCCGACGTGTACATATACTGCGATTCCAATTCCAAATGCGTATATACCAAACTGCTCCGGTACAGCGGCACCGTTTATTTGTACAGGATATACGACCCTAGCTGAAGCACAGACTGCGTGTAATAGTATATTAGGTTGTAAGGGTATAACATATCGTTTAGATACTGCAATGGGTCTACACTATACATTGCGAAGTGGATATGTAGCAGATCCTATAGCACCTGTCGCAACTACAATGACTTCTTTCAATGGTGAATCAAGTTATGTTATTACCAATCTAGCAGTCTGTAAACCGAACTGGCAAGAAGGTGCTCCATGGCAGACTCCTGAAATACAAAAGACCATTGCTGCTGCTACTCCTGCTGGCCCTGGGGCAAATGCGGCGGCCCGTGCGGCTGCGGGTCCTACTATAGCAGGTGTTGCCCCTGGTGGTCCTGGTATGAATTCTAGTGTTGGCACCTCCACTACAGGCGTAACTGTTCCTGGAGGGACAATGGTTCTTACTGCGGCAACAAATACACTGTGGGCAAACTCAATGGCGAGTCAGCCTGCGCCTCTTCAAGGAGGCGCTAATGTAACTGCTGCTGGCCCTGGTGCCGGTGCTGGCGGGGTCTAAACATGATTTACAGACATTTGTAAAGAATGTCAGGTATGTTGATGGTTCCCTGCTCCATTGGAGAAGTATTTGATAAACTCACAATTCTTGAACTCAAGATAGAATTTATTAAGGATGCCAAGCGCCGTGCAGATGTTGAACTTGAATATAACTCATTAAAGAATATTGTGGCGGACCAAATAGGCTCAGTTCAGTTTCATTATGATAAACTTCTTGAGGTGAATCGCATTATGTGGGTCATTCAAGATGAACTTCATTCACCTACTATTTTTGCTGATCCTATGCGCGAATACAATCTCATGAAGGAGATTAATCATGTAAATGAGCGCCGCTTTCGCATAAAGCGCACACTCAATGTGAATACTGGAAGTGTTCTCAAAGAGCAGAAGGGATACGCTGGAAAGCGTGTTTTTATCTGCGGTCACCAGGGGCTCGGCGACCATTTCTTCATGAATGGCGCTGTTCGGTATATGGCAAGTTGTTATGATGAGGTTCGTCTTGTTGTCAAGAAGCAGAATCTTAAGAATGTCCAGGCACTCTATGCCAACGAACCATCTGTGACCTTTCATGAAATTAATGAAGATTCTGATATCTCTCCTGCATTTGGAGGTCGCGAGGATGTGCTCATGGAGGCTGTGAAGGGATTTGACCGTGTATTTATGCTCGGCTATCACGGTCGTGGGAATGTAGCAAACTTTCCCTACTGTTTCTACAAGGATATGGAACTCAAGGAGGAGATTCTGAAGTCCTGGTCACACATCTACTCCAATGTCACAGAAACTATCAGTGAGCCGTATCTCTTTGTACATTCAAAGGCATCCGATGCACGTGCACCTATTCAAGTGGATCCTGAGAGGATGCTTGTGATCTGTCCCAGTGAAAACATGTATTCTGAGGGACACAAGTGGTGGGCTGCGGCCGAACGCTGGGTGGGGCGGCCGATTCTTGAGTATTGTGATGTAATGGCCAAGGCGGAAAAGTGTCTCCTTGTAGATAGTTCCTTCTTCTGTATGAGTCTCTGCATGGGCCTAATGCCTGAAGTCTGGGTTCGTGGTGGGCGCTCTTATAAAAATGTCTGTGAGGAACTGCTCGAGCACAACTTCTAAAATTTGAAGTGGCGACGGGTTGTTTAAAGTTCTAAAGAAAACCACAACAAATGAATATCCTTATCATTGGAGCACTCATTATCGGCAGTGTACACTGTCAAAGTAATTCAGCATCTGCATCGGCTTCTGCGTCAGCATCCGCTTCAGGTTCAGCATCGGCTACGGTTTCACCCTTTCCTTCTCCTTCGGCATTTACCTCGTTTACTGCGATCCCTACACTAAGTACAAGTGCATCTCCTAGTTCCTCTGCCTCCCCATCTGCTAGCGCACATGTATCTGTTTCTGTGAATCCTACACTTAGTTCATGGCCTTCATACAGTGCATGGCCTTCAAGCAGTTCAATGCCTTCTGACAGTCCCGCACCTACAGTAAGTACAAGTGCATCAGCAAGTCCTTCTGCCACTGCATTTGTATCTGTATCAGTAAATCCTACTAGTAGTGCTTGGCCATCGAGCAGTGCAGCAGTATCTGCATCGGCTCTTCCCTCAAGCAGTGCAGCAGTATCTAATTCGGCTCTTCCCTCGAGCAGTGCAGTTGCATCCGTTTCGACAGTCCCTTCTAGTAGTGCGGCAGTATCTGTATCTGCCATTCCTTCAACCAGTACAGCACCATCCGCATCGGCACTCCCTTCTAGCAGTGCAGCAGCATCTAGTTCATCTCTTCCCACAAATAGCCCAGTAGCAACCATAACGGCTCTTCCCTCAAGTACTTCAGCAGGAAGTGCCACAGCAACCTCTAGCGCAACAAACTCACTCACTTCGTCATCAAGTGCCACAGCAACCTCTACCGCAACAAACTCACTCACTTCATCATCAAGTGCCACGGCAACCTCTACCGCAACAACATCGCTCACTTCATCATCAAGTGCCACGGCAACCTCTACCGCAACAACATCGCTCACTTCATCATCAAGTGCCACGGCAACCGCAACTTCTTCAAGTGTAGTAACAGCCACACCTACATCAACTAGGCTACCTTCAGCCTCAGCCTTCTCATCACTAAGCCCAACTACAACTTCATCAACTTACGCAAGTCTCTCTCCTACAGCATCCACTTCTGGAACGGCTCGTCCTACTCTAACAACTACTAGCACTACAACCGCAACTGCAACGGGTACTGCAACAAACACATCGTATCTGAATATCACATACCCTTTCTATAATAAGCCACCTCCTACGACAGATCCAATTGATCAGAATGGCTACATTGGAATCGGCATTGGCTCTACTGTCGCATTTCTAGGTACTCTTGTAGGGCTTTCGCATGTATATAAGAGTTATAAGTTGAAACTCAAGCGCCTTGAAGAGACTACGCCTGTTATTCGTGAAAATCCAGTTAACGAGCGTCTACAGATTCGTTATGTAGAGAAGGGTACAAACACACCTCCTCTAACACCGCGCAACTCAGGAGACAGTTTTGACTTAATTGATCTGAATGATTCACAGTAGGTTTAAACAAATAAATCAAAAAGTATCTAATGGTAAAGTTAGCCGTAATTACAGGAGTGACTGGACAAGATGGCTCCTATCTTGCCGAGTTACTACTCTCAAAGGACTATGAAGTCTGGGGTATGATGCGCACCTCATCCAATCATTTTTTTGAGCGTATTGATCATATTCTCAAGAATCCCGCTTTTAAGGTGAAGCGTGGTGACCTACGCGATACGTACAGTATCCAGACTATTTTTGAAGAGTTTGCTGGACTCGCATTTGAGCGTGTTGAGATTTATAACCTTGCTGCACAGAGTCACGTACGCCACTCCTTTGATATTCCTGAATACACGGCCGATGTAGATGCTCTTGGTGTTCTACGATTCTTAGAATGTATGCGTCGTTCTCCCATCAAGGATCGCATTCGTTTTTACCAGGCGAGTACGAGCGAACTCTATGGAAACCGTATTGGAAATGGCGTGACGGTTCTCTCTGAAACGACAGGATTTGAGCCGTGCTCACCCTATGCTGTTGCAAAACTCTTTGCCTATTGGTCTGTTCGCAATTACCGCAGTGGTTATGGTCTGTATACATGCAATGGTATTCTTTTCAATCATGAATCACCTCGTCGTGGAGCCGATTTTGTTACGCGTAAGATTACCATGGCCGTTGGAAAGATTAAGCGTGGCGAGGAGACCTGTGTTGAACTCGGTAATCTCGATGCAAAGCGTGACTGGGGGCATGCTCGCGATTATGTAGAAGGTATGTGGCGCATTTTACAGCACGATACACCTGATGACTGGGTGCTGGCCACAGGTGAACAGCACAGCGTTCGTGAATTTCTGGAGATTGCCTTTAGTCATATTGGAATCCAGATTGTTTGGCGTGGTGAAGGTGTAGAGGAGAAGGGGTATGATGGCCTTACAGGAGATATCCGTGTAAAGATTAACCCTGCCTTTTTCCGTCCAAATGAACTCCATACACTTATTGGAGATCCGAGCCGTGCAGAGACTAGTCTTGGATGGAGTCGAGAGGCTACATTTGCCTCACTTGTAAAGGAGATGGTGGATGCAGATTGTCTAAGCAAGCCTTAAAGAAACTACTTGATACATAGACATAGAACATGTCTGAAATCAAAGAGTATGAGGAACGCGATGGCGAGTTTATCCGGATTTTGCGCTATTATCCAGAGGGCTCCCTGAGTTTCCAGACGGCCAAACAGAAGATTGATATTCTCAATACAGTTCTTTTTGGACGTACGCTATTTGTAAATGGAGTTCTACAGTCTTCTGTAGCAGATGAACACCTCTATCATATGAGTCTAGTCTCAGGAGTTCATGAAGGACTTGCAACAAAGTCTCGCATCTGTATTCTTGGAGGCGGTGAGGGTGCTACAGCACGCGCTGTTCTAGCACGCCTTGGAGAGCGCACTGATGCACATGTAACAATGATTGATTGGGACACTGAACTCGTTGCGCATTTCCGTCAAAATGAGCCGCGCTGGACAACCAAGTTTCTTGGAGGAAATGTCTTTGATGATCCGCGCCTTACAGTGGAGCACAGTGATATTTTTAAGATTCTCGAGGAGCCACGTGTCTATGATTGTATCTATGTAGACCTAGTGGACCCTGATATGAATGACCCACTTTGGACAGGTTTATTTAAGAAATTACTCAACTGGATGCCTGAGGGAGGTGTGATTACCATTAATGCAGGCGGCTGCTATCCGTGGGATATGCTAGGCGTTGATGCAATCAAGATTCTCTATAGCAATCTTAATATTCCAGATCACTATATTACTCACTCAAAGGTCTTTGTTCCCTCATTTGGTCGCGAATGGGCCTTTGTGAGAATTACTGTTCCTCCTAAGGGCACTCACTTTGAAATGAATTATTTTGATGTGATTGCACTGGACAGACAGAGTTGCTAAATTTGAAGTGAGCCTGGCGAGCAAAAACATCCTATAAAAATGAGTCTCAAAATCATCCTCGGCCCCATGTTTGCAGGAAAGTCTTCTGAACTCCTCGGCACCATTCGCAAGTATAATGCAATTGGTTGGCCCATCTTTGTGATTACTCACAGTAGCGATGTTCGATACAGTGAGAAACCTGAAATTGTAAGTCATGATAAGGAGAGATATCCTGCCCTCGCTGTACGGTATCTTGATAATGTTCTACCTACACTACTCTATATGGATGCTCGCTTGATTATTATTGAAGAGGCGCAGTTCTTTGAAGGTCTCAAAGAGTTTGTTCTACATGCAGTTGAAACTGATAAGAAGGATGTCATCTGTGTTGGGCTTGATGGTGATACAAAGCGACGGCCCTTTGGTGAACTTCTAGAACTCATTCCTTACTGCGACTCTGTAGAAAAGCGCCATGCCTTCTGTAAGCGCTGTAAGATGCCCATGGAGGCCCTGTTCACTCATAGTGAAAAAAAGTCAAAGGATAACCAAGTCGAAATTGGCGGCGAGGAGATGTATGAGCCACTTTGTAGGGTGCATTATCTTCAATGCAATGGATTAGATTAATCCATCTCTAGTTCTGTTATAACTGCAGTATAGCAATTTTTTGCATTTGTCTTCCAAACATCAAAGTTTTCTAGATTACAGACAGAATTGCTGGGCTTGCAGAGATCGGTCATAATTTTATATAGATTACAAGGATGCGACTTGAGAAGAATCCAACTTGTATGATTATCATAATTCTTTAAAATTCCTTCTGTCCAATGGTTCATAATAGCATGAGAGTAATTATCTTCAATTGAATGAAATGTATATGTATTATAATCCATGAGTCCATATCCAAGAATCTCATGATGCTTTTGTTCAAGAATTTTTAGATTTTGAATATCTTCTATAGTAACATATACAAGCGAATATTTAATATCATTTCCATTTAATACTTGAATTGACATATTTTATATATACTAGATACCTTTTACTTTAAATATTAACTACGTTGGTTTAAGAAAGTATTTAGTATTATTTTAAGATGACTATTTTTACATTTGGTGACAGCCACTCTGTTCATCCATTTGATAAACTGGCATATGTAAATCGAAATACGATTGGGGCAGTACTCGCTTATTCAATTGGGCGCGATCGACTTGCTCGTCTTGATCTGCGCAAATTTCCCATTGAAGATGGTGATATCGTTATTTTCTGTTTTGGAGAGATTGATTGTCGCTGTCATATTCATAAATATGTGACGGAAGAGACTTCCTATCAATCAATTATTAAGAAGACGGTCGATTCCTATTTTGAGGGACTTCGGGACATAGTCTCACATTTCAACAAACTGAATGTCTATGTGTACAATGTAATCCCACCAATTGAAGTGGATTCCACCGTTTGGAATAATCCTAAGTATCCATTTCTCGGAACAAATGATGACCGAAAGAACTATGCACGCTATTTTAATGAATGTATTTCGGCAAATTGTCAGTCCTATGGATACGGATTTTTTGATATCTATGACAAGTATACGGATTCCAATGGATATCTTATTCGAAGTGAATCTGATAATTTTGTTCATATTATAAACGCACACCATCACAATGAATTTATGGTAGCGCGGGGATTTTTACAAACTAAACCCTCTCCCCCGAATATGAAGGCAACGCTTGGTCAGATTCATCCTGAGACACTGGCTGGACGTGTTCTTATGGGTCTAGTACAGCATGATATGAGTATTAATACAATTCTCGATGTGGGTTGCTGGAATGGCCTTGGAACCACTCTCTGTTGTGTACTCGGTGCACTGAGTCGGCCAGAGTATGAACCTGTAAAGATTCTTGCACTGGAGACAAATCGTGAGAATCTCCAGTATGCAAAGGAGAATTGGGCTACGAGGCCAGGACGTGAGATGGTTGATTTTGTAAATGGTCGCATTGCTACAAGCATGATGCCCGACGAAGAGATTCGTGCGCATCCGACTTTCCTGAAGAATAAGCCGCACTATGACCTCTGGTATGAATCGGACAAGAGGGCCTTTATGGAGGTACCTCATGTTGATGTGAGACAGACAATAGATGTAGTCATTCTGGACGGTGGAGAGTATTGTGGATTTTCCGATTACCAGGAGGCGTGTAAATTAAATCCGAAGTATCTCTTTCTGGATGATACAGATACAATGAAGACGGATAAAGTTCTAGAACACGCACAAAATAACGGATTTACGCTAGTGTTTCAAAATGTGGAGAGAAATGGCGTGGCACTTCTAAAGAGAAATGCCTAAGACTACTAGAATGGAGGCACCCTGGTACTGTTATTGTCTAGTGTCTTCAGGTGGAGCGACATATATTGGTGCAACTGTCGATGTAGATCGCCGGTTGCGTCAGCATAGGGGAGAGATTGTGGGGGGTGCAAGGGCCACACGCGCAAAAGTGGCCGCAGGAGAGACATGGCGTCGGCACTGTTATGTAGGACCATTTACGAAACATGATGCATTATCGTTTGAATGGCATTGGAAGCATGCATCAAAGAAACAGCGTGGTGGGGCATTGGAGCGGCGTGAAGCCGCGCTCGGAGTTTTATTAGAAAAGTCTGAAGCGTCTGTGGTTTTTGAATAGTTTACCGACGCTGCTTACGTGTCTTTTGATTCTTGCGATTCTTACGCTGTCTGCGTCCACCATTTGTATTTTGAGCTTTTGGTAAATGTTCATACTTACCATTTACTAATTTATAAACACTAGCGGGAAGTGCTTCTTCAACAGATTTACCCTTAGCTAAATCTTCAATAGCTCGTAAAAGTTCATAATAGAGTCCATCTGAAGTTTCAAACTTATCCCAAATCTCATCACCCATTACTTTGGTATTTAAATCAATATATTGATTTACTATATTTATTTCATCATCACGAAGCTTTTTTTTCATAGCTTCCTGGAT
>Ga0209296_1001905_pt1 | contig 15317 bp, 11 predicted proteins | sample S_130206_EF_Meta_FD_187319 | JGI IMG/M metagenome (GOLD analysis project Ga0209296, IMG submission 187319) | Freshwater microbial communities from Lake Simoncouche, Canada to study carbon cycling - S_130206_EF_MetaG (SPAdes) (version 2) | ecosystem: Environmental > Aquatic > Freshwater > Lake ...
TGGACCCATGTTCACCTTGTAGCCGAGCTTCTCCGCGCGCGCCACCTGCCGGCGCAGCACACTGCGCGGATCGCCAGCGAACGGTTCGCCAGTTGGAAGGATCACGTCGCAGATCACACGCGCCGTCCCGGCGCCGCTCTCCGCCGGTGCCCACGGAAGAATTCTCCAGGTGCTCATGTCGGCGCGAAGCAGTTGGTCAGATTCGGCGATTCGGGTGAAGCCTTCAACAGATGAGCCGTCGAACCAGGAGCCGTGCTTGATGGAGCCGGGCATCTGGTGGATAGGGATCTGGACGCTCTTCACCGTGCCGTGGATGTCCACGAACTGCAGCTGAACGGTGCGAATCCCCGCCTTCTCCGCCTTTGCCACTGTGGCGAGCGCCTCGCGGATCTCCGCGTCACTGCGCCCCGTTGCCGACTTCCCCCCGCTCTCCGCCATGGTGTCCCTCCCGCGTCTGGCCTGTTTCGAGCTCAAGGCGCCCGAAACTTGTGCCTGCGGCACAGATTCCCCGCCGCTGAGCGTTGGGGAGTGCCGTTGATGGGGAGTCTAGAGCGCTTTTGGCGTGGGTTGGGGGGAGTTTTCAGGGTGTGAGTTTGTGACCTTGCACAAGTTCAGGTGGTTTTGCGGCCGAACCGCGCTAGCGAAGCACCCAACCGGTCACCACACCCGCCTGCGTGAGGCTCGCGCCGTACGAGAAGCGACCGTCCGCGCCACGCGTGAGGAGCTGCAGTGTGACGCTACTCGCCCCTGGGGCGGCGGCGATGGCGAGCTCGTCAAGCCCGTCCCCGTTCCAATCACTAACGAAGAGTTCTGGCGTTGCTGCACTGCTCGTCGCCGAGCGCCAGGCTTCAAATGGACTGTTCCATCGCAGCGTCAGCGTGCTGACGATCTCTGGTGTGACGGCGAGCATCCGCGTGAGCGGCGCCCACGGCGTGCGGATGCGCACCTTGGTGCCAACTTGCTCCGTCGTGGCCGCATCGCTCAGTGACACATCACTGTTCAGATCCGCAAGAGCCTCTGCCGTTGTTGTGATGTCAATCGTTTCGGCGCGCGTTGCAACGCTGGCCCACGTGTCGCCAGCGCGCAGCCAGTCAAACTCACCTGCAGCAATCCTGACCGGCGCTGCCTTAAACATCACGCTCGTTTTGGTGTAGACGCAGAGATCACGCGGGATCGTGAGCAGCTTGCCGCGGACTAGGGTCTTGTTCGCGTTCATCGAACGGAGACAGGCTTCAACCTTGTTGACGCGCTTAGCGATCTTTGCGTACGTATCGTTCGGCTGGATGGTGCTGGTGTAGGTTGGTCCAGAGTTCAGCGAAACAAGTGAGGCAGTGGTGACACCGAGTCGATCGGCGACAAGCTTGAGGGTCCCCTCACCTGCGCGAACGATCGTGCTGCGGACCGGTTCTGTTTCTGGCACATAGACCTTGTCTGGATTCGGCGTCTCATGTGCACCATCCAGGTTGAAGGAGTGCAGTCGAATCACACCAGATGGATCGCGATACCGAACATAGAGTTCGGCAACCCCGTCGCCCGTCAGATCGCCCGCGTTGGCACTCCAGGCGCTACTGATTGGCCAGACAAGTGCACCAGGCTCACTAAACTCATCAAGGCTCCACTCGCTCACTGGCGGTGCTCCCGCACCTTGCGCGAGTGATGCGGCGAGCGACCCGTCTGCAGCGCGCCAGAGGGCGAGGAGGTCAACTGTGCCGTCGCCGGTGAAGTCGCTCATCAGAATGCGCGCGTCAGCCGCGGCCTCAATCTCGCCAACCAGCGCTGGACTTCCGTTGAGCGGCGCGCTGTAGATGCGAAGGTGTGGCGGTGTGCCGTCACCCGAGGCAACGACCTCGGTGATGAAGAGCTCTTCAATGCCATCGCTCGCGGTGTCAGCGGCGTAAAGGCGAAGCTTGGCGCTGGAATCAAAGCCTGCGTAGTCGTCAAATCGCGTGACAGGGCTCTTCAGCGTGCCGCCCGTGTACGGCGTCTCAATGAGGCGAATGCTCCCGTCGGCCGCCTCACGCAAGTCAACCACAGCCGCCTCACCACCCGCCGTGGCGCGCGCCACAATCCTGCTCAACAGCGTCTCTTGGCCGCCAATGGCAACGCTCCCTGGCGCTTTTCCGTTCAGGCGCCCAGCCGCGTCCACCGCCGGATCTGTAGAGATGAGTCGGACAGCACCTGTCGGCGAGATCGCGAGGACGTCGCCCTTTGCGTCGCCGGTGAGGTCGCCATGCGGGGAGAGGACGCGGATGGGATAGACCGCCGTGATATCAAAGCGATCATCCGCGACGTCGCCAGTCCCTGCGCCAGCAACCTGCTCCGAATCAAACGAGAAGAAGGAGGCGCGCAGCAGTGCCTCAACGGAAAGGTTGAGTGTGCGCGCACAGTCATCTGCATTCACTGGGAAGAAGGACCATCCGCGCCAGTGGCTCGGTTGTGTTGGGTGCCGCATCTGTACGTTTGTGTCACCAGCCTCTGGTGGCAGCATGCAATCGCGATTCGCCGTAAAGCTGCCGTAGAAGCCAGGGCGCCAGAAGCGCCACTCGCCTGACACAGGGTAGAAACGCTGCATGGTCATGCCCCACGTTGCATCTACCGCGTTGTTGTAGCGTGCGTTGCTCTGGCCACCACTGCTATAGCCCGGCTCGTAGATGCCGCCACGCGAGTAGTACTGATTCATGGACGGATGGTCGACCACGTCAAAGCAGCTGCGCTTCGACTTCTTAGTGATCGGTTCAGCCTTCCCGCTGTCATCCAGTACCTCAAGGGGGGCGGTATAGGTTGACGTGTCACTATCCCACTTGAGCCCACCGATGCCGTCATCTTCAAGGTCGGCGCCAACGCGAATCCTCATCCGCAGCGCGACCGCTGCGTTTTCATCAGCCCGCCGCTGCCGACTCCACGCAAGATTGCCAGCAGAGCCATTCAGCTGGTTGTCGTCCGCATAGTCATCGCGGACCCAGCCGGCCTGCGTGCTGGTGTAGCTCGAGACACTCCACCAGTTGCGCTCGTTCATCGTCCACGACCAGGCGTTCTGCTTGATCGCTACGGCACCCGCGCCAAGGAGTGCATCTGAGTACGGCTCGCTCAGGTACTCGGACCAGAACTCCGCCACATGGGTTCGGTAGACGTAGGTCTTAAACGACACCACCTCAACTAGGCCCGTACGTGTGCGGAGGACGCGGATCGTCTTTGGTGGTGTGATTAGCGAGTCCCAGCCAGTGCACGAAACGGGTGTCTCTACGGCCGCTGCGCTCGTAGGCGCAAGGGCGCCTGGAAGGAGCAGAGTGACGCCAACCAGGAGCGCGATCAACGCGCGGCGCGTACGTCCTTCACGGAACCGTGTCGGCTGCATGCAGACATAGTAGCGGTGCAGCGAAGATGCGCCCAGTACTACGAGGTTGCCTCGGGTCCCCCCTCAGCATCAAGGATGCGCAGTGCCAGCGAGAGGGCGAGGCGCAGATCCGCTTCGCGGAGATCCCAGCCAGTCAGCTCTTCAATGCGCTTGACGCGATATGCGGTGGTGTTGCGGTGCACACCGAGCGAACTGCTCGCCTCTGCGGCACCTGGCGTGTCAAGAACGGCGCGCAGCGTGGCGATGCGCTGCTTCCGTGCGGCAGGGGTGCCGTTGAGGAGCGGTTCGAGTAGCGCCAGCGCCTGACGACGACCATCTGGAATCGCCGTGACGGCGCCGAGGAGCCGATGCGCTGGAAGAAGATCGGCGCGAACCACCTGCGCGCCGCCGCTCCCGCTGCGACCACCAACGCGACGTTCAAGCGACTCCAGCGCATCGCGCGCTTCGGCCTCCGCCGCCGGCCGCGCCGTTGCATCGGCGAATGGTTTGGAGACGGCGACCGGTCTGTTGAGTCGTTTGGAAACTTTCTTGGCGATCTCTTGCGCGCCAGGATCGGACGCGTCCGCAACGGCAATGATGCGGACCTCCAGTGATTCGTTGCTGCCGCGCAACATAAAGCGGCGCGGGCCGGCGAGGAGTCGAAGTTCGCGGCGTAGCGCTGGAACATCTGCCTCATGCGGTCGCGGTTGTCGCGCCGCAAAAGCAACCCATGGCGGGCCTTCAACTGGAAGTGTGCGTGTCTCGCCGCGTCCCGCATTCGCTGGCAGCTCCGCCGCCACGCGAACAATTTCTAGCGCAAGAAGTGGCGCTACGCGTTCGCAGGCAATCCTGTCACGCTCGCCGACCGGCTCATCACCGAGCAGCACGATGGAGCCTGGTCGCTCATCCACGTCATCACTGAGCGGCGACTCTTCCTCCTCTGCGCGCTGACCATCGCCGTGTCGCTCCGTGTCCGGTGCGCCAGGGACAGCGGGGAGCGGGATGCGTTGACCTTCGGCGCGATGCTTCCCCAAGTAGCGCGAGACCGCCTTCGCCGCAGCGGCGCTCCCCGGCAGCCCGGCTGGCGCAACCACAGCGAGCGATGCACCGCCACGCGCCTCCAGTGCCACTGCGCGGCCAATAAATGCAGCGAGCGCGCCGATCAACGCGTCCAAGCCTTGTCCATCTAATGCGAGTGCCGCAATCTGACGTTCTAGCGCAACCGCCTGCCGCTCAAGCTCCGCGCGACGATTGACCACCGCACCAATCAGACTACGTTCCAGTTGCGCGGGCTCCGCGCTGCGCACCAAGAGACATGGGAGTCGCGTTACCGCCGCAGCGGCAACAAGATGCTGTAGCGCTGTATCTTCATCTTTGTTAGAACTTTCGGATGCAATCGCGAGGATTCCCGTGGCGTTGTGATCGGCGAGGTACTCCACCATCTCGCGTCGCGCCGCTTCGTCTGGCGCCACTGCACGTAACGTGTTGAGCGGAATCAGCGCAAGATCGCCAGCATCCATGCCATCAAATGCCGGAAGGCGAGTGCGTAGTAGGCGCACCCAGGTGACGGTGCGCGCCATCGCTTCAGCCCGCGCATCTACGAGCGGCTCCGCTGTTGGGAGAAGCGTCTGGATGAGTTCGCGGAGTGATGCCATCAGTCCGATACTGTACGGGCGTCGTCGGCTGACGCGCTCAGCGTTGCCGCAATGCGACGCAGGAGTGGCGCCGCCTGCTCTGCTCGCGCGCCACGCTCAAGGAGGAGCGCTGCGTCGGCGCGTGGCTGGCCCGGCCGGATGCGAATCCAAAGGCGCGCCCGCGGTCGGCGCAGCGTCAGGGTGAGGCCAACCATGATCAGCGCCGCGGCAAGCCAGACGATCAGCGCCGCTGGATCGCGCCGCGCAATGATCCCCGTGTAGGAGCTCAACTTCTCCAGACGCACGCTGAAGTTCGCACTCGGGGCGCTCGCCGACTCACCCGGCGCCAAGACCGAAGCGAAGAGGGTGCGCAGCTCGCTACTCCCTGCACTCACCGGCTCACTCGCAACAACCAGCACCGCCGCAACCCCCGCCGCGTCACGCTGCAGCAGCAGCTCAATCCCTGCGTCGCTACCTGGAATTGGCAGCGTTGCATACGGCGCACCCTCAGCGGTGGCGGTGAACGGCGCCTCGCCGGACCAGAGCAGATCTCCAGTTGCACTCGTAATCTCAAGCACCGCCGTTGGACCGAAGAAGTTCTGATGGAAGCTCCACCCGCCATACATGAGTGGCGTGTTCACGCGGACGATCTGCTGCGCAACCTCCACGCCGCCCTGATAGACGGCAAGGTCCGTTGCAAAGTCGGCGAATGCACCAGTCTCCGTGCGCGGCGCGCTGAAGCCTCGATTCTGAATCACCAAACCGCTTTCGGATCCAATCTTGCCAACAGGGAGCGCCTCACCGTTGGTCAGCAGGATCCCCTGCGTGTAGCCAAGAATCCCGGAGAGTGCGGCGCCAATGAGGAGCAATACGAGTCCTGTGTGCATCACCAGTGTGAATCGATACGAGCGACGGAACTTATCGCCGTGAATGATCCTGCCGCTGGTGTTCTCAGGATCGGTGACGAACTGCGCATCCCATCCGACGGCGCGCATCTCGCGCGCAACTTGCTCCGCCGCGTTATCAACCTGCGGCGCGGCGATTGGCGACACAAGCACAATCTCGCCGCGTCCAGGGAGTGACGCGTCAAAGAAGGCGCTCGGCTGCTCCACGCGACTGCGCGCCGTCACCGCGCGAATCTTCGGCAGACGATCTACCGTGCAGACAACAATGGAGACGGTCAGCAGGAGAAGTAGCGCAGAGAACCATGGCGCCGTAAAGATGCGGAAGAAGCCGAGCCGCTCAAAGATGTCGGTGAGCGGCCCAAGGGTTGGCTCGTAGATGGCGCGGAGCTTCCCCATCTCCAGCGTGTAGTCGGAGGCGCTGAGGAGCGCGTAGTCCGGCAGCTGCTTCAGTGCCACCCCCACGCTCGCCACTACGGCGATCGCGGCGATCTGGACCATGGCGAACTGCACATTCGCCAAGAGTGCGCGGAATACGGTGAGTGGTCCTCTGATCACCTGCTGATGGTAGCCTTCGCTCCGCTTGGACATGCGGTCGAGGCGAGGCGAGCGGCAGATCCGCTCATACTGGAGGAGATGTGGCGAAAGGTCAGGAACGCGCCGGGCTTGACGAGCTTGATCGTCGTCTGATGGAGGTGCTCCAGGTTGACGGGCGCCGCCCCTTCACAGAAATCGCCACCGCATTCGCCGTCCCCGAGTCCACCATTCGCGCTCGATACAAGTCACTCGTTGATCGCGGTGCACTCAAAGTGATTGCCGTGGCAGATCCACTGAAGGTTGGCTATCCGCTGATGGCGATGATCGGCGTACGCTGCACCCCGGCCGCACTCTTGGCCACTGCCGCAGCACTCGAGGCGCTCCCTGAGGTGAGCTACTGCGTGGTCGTCGCTGGCGCATACGACCTACTCATTGAAGTTGTCTGTGAAGACAACGATGCGCTGCTGACCTTCCTCACCGAGCGACTTCGCGCAATCGAGGGTGTCCTTGAGACAGAGACGTTCGTCTATCTGCGCATCCTCAAACAGAACTACGAGTGGGGCACCGCAACGCCGTAACCGCGCACGCTGTAGCCGCGCTTCTGATTACGAGTTCGCGCGGAACTTCCTCCATCCAACAAGCGCCGCACCACCAACCCAGGCGAGCAGCGCCGCGAGAATGATCTTCGGGAGCTCATGTACCCATCCGTCTCCACCGTGTGCGTCACCACCATCAACCGGCCATGGGCCAGGGCCTGGTGCCGGCACAAAGAGCGGCATTGGTCCAGCAACACTTCCGTCGGGGAGGAGGCAGGTCACCACCATCGGATCTGCAGGGTCAACATCTGGTGCACACGGTTCAAGGGTGGCTTTGAAGTCGTTGTACCAATCCTCGTAAAGGATTGCCCAGTCCGTCTCATTTGAGCCTGGTTGACCGGACGGCACTGGCTCCACTTCAATGACCGGCACGATGCCACCCGTTGCGCCGTTGAGCGCTTCAATCATCAGCAGCCCTTCTGGTGCGTCAGAAGGGAGCGCCTCGCCTTGATGGCTGTCAAATGAAACCGCGCCGCTTACAGGATCCACCTGATAGGCAAAGGTGTGGCGGCTGATGCAGCCGGCCTGGCAGTCGCCCCATCCGTACGTATAGACAATGATCCACGTAGCGGAGCTGCCCGGCTCCCCCTTCACTTCGTAGTACTGCGACGCACCAATAAGCGCATCATCAAGAAGGACGAAATCGCCGAACGGCGCGCCGGTAGCGATCACGGCGGCATGCGCTTCCGCGGCCGTATCGATTGGGAGTTCAATGGAGGTGGAGCCGTGCGCGCGCACGGGAAGTGCCGCTGCAAGGAGGAGGCTGAACGTCAGGAGGATCTGGAGTCCAGGCTTGATCTTCATGCTGCACCTCGTCTATCTGGGCAGAGCTGCCCTCTGTCTCTATAACGACCGCCGGGCTCATCCGGTTCCACACGGTGGGGCCGTGAATCATGATGGTCGGGGCGGGGGGATTCGAACCCACGGCCTCCTGCTCCCAAAGCAGGCGCGCTACCAAGCTGCGCTACGCCCCGTCGCGACATCCTAGCGTGCCGCGGCGTGAAGCCCTTGATGGTGGCATCATCAGCGCCATGCCTCCACGATCTCGCCCCTCACTCCTTCGTGGACCACTCGGCGCCGCCTATGCCTCCGCACTAATCCCCGGGCTCGGCCAACTCCTACGCGGCCAGCGCCGCGCCGCACTCCTCGCCGTCTCCCCCCTCCTCCTCATTGCGCTGATCGTGCTGCTCAACGCTGCGAGCGTTGGCCTTGTCAGTTACGCCGCCACGTTCGCCGCGCCGGGTCGCCTGGCACAACTCACGCTGCTCCTCTTACTGATGATCCCGTGGCGTGCCGCGGTGGTGCTCCATGCGGCGCGCGGCGGCGAGCGGCGCGGTCCACTCTCTCTCCTCCTCGCCGGAGCACTCCTCATCTCCGCCGCACCACACGCTGGCGCCGCACTGATTACCTCGCGTGCTGGCAGCACTGTGGATGACGTCTTCTCTGGTTTTGAGTCTGCATCGCCCGGCGAGTCAAGTGGCCCAACGCCAACTCCGCCGCCGATTGGCGATCGATTCACCGTCCTCTTGGTTGGCGCTGACGCAATGGGGCAGCGCACCTCGTTCAATACAGACTCGATGATCATCGCCAGTTGGGATCGCGTGGGTGGCTGGGTGAGTACGATTTCAATTCCGCGCGACATCGTCAACATCCCGATGGGCAACGGCGACGTCTGGGAGCCAAAGATCAACTCCCTCTGGCCATCAGCGCAGCGCAACAAAAAGCTCTTTCCAGAGGGACCAGCGGTTGCGTTGCGGAAGGCGCTCGGCGCAATGTTCGGCATCACGATTGATGCAACCGCTGTCATCGTCATCCCAACCTTCCGCCAGTTGATCAACGACATTGGCGGTGTGGATGTACACATCAGCCGACCCATCTTTGATCCGTCGTATCGCACCGGTGACTTCCGCGGCGTGACCCTGCCAAAGGGGAACTGGCATCTTGATGGCGATTGCGCCCTTGCCTATGCGCGCGTGCGCAAGGCGGCGGGGACCGATGACTTCAATCGCGGCGGCCGGCAGCAGGAGCTCCTCGTTGGCATCCGCAATCAACTCGCCGCAAGTGGCAACATCTTGAGTAACGGGCTCGCACTCCTCACAGCACTCGGCGACGGTGTTCGCACCGACCTCAACCAGGCACTCCTCCCAACGCTCGCTGAAGGTGCGCAAGCCTTTGACACTTCGCGAGTGGTGAGCGCACAGATGCGCGCTGGCGACGGGCTCCTCCGCTATCGCCGCGCTGATGAGCCAAGCCCATATGGCTCCGTCGTCTTCTTTAATGCAAAGCGCGCGCTGCAACTTGGCGCGCGTCTCTTCCCAGCGCCAGGAACACGTCCTTATGGCTGGCCAGTGGCGAAGGGTGAGCCGGCACTCGGCGAAGAGTCGCTTCCACTCCCGTCGCCATCCGCTGGCGCCAGCGCAACACCAAAGCCAACGCCCGTGAAGACGCCGCCTCCTGCTGGGCCATACCAGTCGCTTGCAACCTGCAATGCAAACGTCCCGGCACCGTCATACATCCCAGCACCAGATCCAACGTCGGCACCAAGTGAGGAGCCGAGCGGCGACCCGAGTGCGTCGCCGAGTGCTGAACCGAGTCCCTCCGAAAGCGCAACCCCTGCGCCGTAGCTCGTCTCGGTAGCGCTTACCCGAGCAGTTCGGCGCGGAGCGCCGCCGCTACGAGCGCCGCCGCCTGGCCACGGTGGCTGAGCTGGTCCTTCTCTTCTGGTGAACGCTCGGCCATGGTGCGGCCATCAACGTCAAACACTGGGTCGTAGCCAAATCCTCCGGCGCCTCGCGGCCCCTCTACGATCTCTCCACGCCGCTCGCCGCGGAAGATGCGCGGTGGCTCACCGCTAGGGAGTGATGGATCAACGAGCGCCATGCAACAGACGAATCGCGCGCCGCGTTGCACGCGTGGGAGTCCGCTCAGCGCACCGAGCAGCTTTTCGTAGTTCTCCTGATCGGTTGCATCCGGCCCAGCGTAGCGGCGCGTGTAGACGCCAGGTGCGCCGTTCAACGCATCCACCTCAAGACCAGAGTCATCAGCCAACGTCCAGTGGCGGCTCTGCGCAGCGTAGAAACGCGCCTTCTGCACAGCGTTCTCCTCAAAGGTTGCGCCATCCTCTGGCGCTTCGTCGCTGATCCCTAGATCTCGCAACGTCACAAGTGCGAGCGGGAGGTCGCCGAAGAGCCGCTGCAGCTCAATAAGCTTGTGCTTCGACCCTGTTGCTACGAGGAGGGTGCGCGGCGTGCTACTCATCCTGTACGAGCGGCGACTGCGCGCCTTATCGCGCGGCGTCGACGGTGGCGCGCTGGAAGGTGATCAGTTCGGCGATCCCCTTGTCAGCCAAGGCGAGCATCGCGTCAAGTGAGGCGCGATCGAACGGCTCCTGCTCCGCCGTCCCCTGCAGTTCTACATAGTGGCCACCCTCTGTGGCGACAACGTTAAGATCCACATCCGCGCGGCTGTCCTCTTCGTACGGCAAATCGAGCACCGGTCGTCCGTCAACAATGCCAACAGAGACGGCGGCGATGTTGCGTGTCAAGAACTGATCAAGCTTCTTCGCGCGCATGGCGATCGCGAGCGCAATCCAGCCGCCCGTGATGCTGGCACAACGTGTTCCGCCGTCCGCTACCAGAACGTCGCAGTCAATCAAAATGGAGCGCTCGCCGAGCTTGGTGAGGTCAACAGCCTGACGAAGAGAACGGCCGATCAGGCGCTGAATCTCATGGGTGCGCCCGCCAAGCTTGCCGCGCACCGCTTCGCGATCCGATCGCGTGTTGGTTGCACGCGGGAGCATGCTGTATTCGGCAGTGATCCAGCCGGTCCCCTTGCCACGCAGGTGCGGCGGGACGCGATCCTCAACGCTGGCGGAGCAGATCACCACAGTGTTCCCCACGGTGATGATCGCTGAGCCTTCGGCCCACTTCTGGACGCCGAGCTCCGCGCTCAGTGCGCGCATCTGATCTGGTGCGCGTCCATCACCACGAGGGCCGCTTGCGCTTCCGATGCTCATCAGGATCTCCCCTTCAACTATTCGAATCCAACGCGCCGGCGCGCTCGGCGGCCTTCGCCTCGTCCCAGAGCGTATCCAATGTGGCGAAGTCTGCCGTTTTTAGGTCAATTGTGCGTTCAGCAGCGCGGCGCTCCACCTCACCGAAGCGGCGGCGGAACTTCTCATTCGCCCCGCGGAGCGCCGCCTCCGCATCAATCCCGCTGCGGCGTCCAAGGTTGACCAGCACCGCCATCACATCGCCGAGCTCATCTTGTGCGGCGGCGAGCGTCGCGGCACTTTTAGCACCGCGCCCAGTGATGCTGTCCGGATTCCCCGCCGCTTCTAGGGCTTCGGTCAACTCTTGGATCTCTTCGGCGAACTTCTCACGCACGCCGTCCAGCGTTGGCCAGTCGTAACCCATCGCACTCGCGCGATCCTGTAGCTCGCGACTCGCCGAAAGCGCCGGCAGCCCGCGGCTCACCCCACTCAACGCGCTCTTACTCTTTGGGTTTGCCTCACCACGTTCGGCGCGCTCCTCCGCCTTCACTGATTCCCAGGCGCGCTGCACCTCACGAGTCGTCTCTGCCGTTGCCTCGCCAAAGACGTGCGGATGGCGGCGAATGATCTTCTTCGCGAGCCGCTCCTGCACATCGGTGAGGTCGAATGCGCCACGCTCCGCCGCCAACTGCGTGTGGAGCACAATCTGCAAAAACACGTCGCCCAACTCTTCGGCCATCGCCGCGTCGGTCGCAGCGCTCGGCGCCGCCGCCTGCGCCTCAATCGCATCGTGCAGCTCCCACGCCTCTTCAATCAGGTGCTTCGCCAGCGTCAGGTGCGTCTGCTCGCGATCCCACGGGCAACCGTCCGGTGCACGGAGTCGTGCGCTCAGCCACGGCATCGCCCAGGGTGAGGCGAGCGCCTCAATCGGCGCAAGTGGCGGAATGAGGAGTGCTTCCCATGCGATGGACTTACCTGCGGCAACGCTCTGCAGTGTGGCGGTCTCTCCTGACGGAAGGAGCGTCACCTGATGTTGCGCTCCGTAGAGGCGCTCAAGCAGCGCCACGCCGCTCCCGCCCCTCCCTGGGAGTTCCGTGTCAGCAACTTCGCGCGCATCTTTTTGCGCAACAGTTCGTGTGACAAAGAGTGGAAGACGAGGATCTGCCGCAGTTGATGCGATTGCAGCCAGCGGGATGATAGCCAGCCCTCCACTCAGATCAACATGCGGGGCAGCCGTCCGGGCGGATGCAATGAGCGACTCAACTGCGAACTGGTCGCCGCGCGCCGTCACGGCGCTGGTGAGCCCCCCGCCTCCTGGACCACGCTACCTTCAATGACAATCTTCGCCGTCTGTCGATACGTGTCGAGCCAGATAAGGAAGCCGCTCGTCTTGATGGTTGCCTTCTGCTCTTCCGTCAGCGCGCGCTCCTCCACGGCGTTGATCTTGAAGATCACCATCTGACCGTTAAGTGTCTGGACGTTGCTTACTTCACCCGCCGCAAGTAGCCAGGCTGCCGAGCCGATCTGCGCGTTGAGCGAATAGCGGGAGGTGAAGCCAAGATTATCCGTGGTCATCCCATCAAACTCCTTGAGCGCCTCTGCCGCACGTTCATCAAAGTCAACAGATGCGCCGGCAAGCTCTTTGGCGAGCAGCTCCATGCGCAGCGTCATCCCCTCGCGGCGACCCTCAAACTGGATCACGTGATAGCCAAACTCCGTCTTGATCGGGCCAAGAAGGTCACCGACCTTCAGGCCGTCTGCCCAAACGGCGGTCTCAAACGCGGGAACATAGCTCCCCTTGGACGCCCATCCGAGACTGCCGCCCTTCTTCCCGGAGCCGGTGTCGTCACTCTGATCTGCGAGTGACTCCATCGATGCTCCGGCTGCAATCTTTTCGTAGGCAGCCTTTGCCTCGGCTTCAGCGGCAGCCCAGGCTGGATCAGCTGGATCTAGTTTTGCGGCATCTTTTGATTTGTCGTTTGGACTGTAAAGCAAGTGTCGGACGAGAACCTCTTCAGCCCCACTGTTCCCTTCTGGAACCGGTAGCGCAATGTAACTGATGTCACGCTGCTCAACTGGATCAACGAGAAGTTCGGCCGTAACGACGTCGCTCAGGGCAGCGCTAAGCGCACGCTCCCCAACAATCTTCTTGTAAAGGTCCATGTTGATCTTTGCGTCGCTTGCACTCACGTCAAAGTTCGGGTCGGCCTGCGCAGGGCGAATCTGATCTACGTAAAATATGACCAAGGTGTCTATGGACTGAGTGATCACTTCGGTTGGACCAACTGCGGTAAGTGCCCAGGCGGCTGCGTAGGCTGGGTCAGTCGACGGATCCTCAGCCTTCGAACTCCACCCAATGCGTCCCCCCTCAGCGGCAAACGAATCAGACGACTCTCGCTTCGCAATAGCTCCAACATCGCCACCTGCCTTAATCTCCGCGAGGATTGCGTCGGCCCTCAGTTGTGCGGCGGCGGTCGTCGCCTTGGTAGGGAGCCCCTTTGGACCATCTGCAATCGCAATGGAGATGCGTCGCAATAGGCGCAACTCAGGGGTCGCGGTCTCTTCTGCCCATGCGGCGTCAATCGCCGCCTGATCAACGGTGATGTTTCTCTCAGCCGCAAGCTGCGCGACGAGTAGCGCGTCAATAATGTCTGATGTCAGCTGACTGCTCAGATTTGTTCCCGCATCGTTGATCTGCTGCAGGAGCGCGTTGCCTTCATCGTTTGACAGCGTGCCAGAAGAGACTCGCGCCCTCACGCGTGCAGCCTCGAGGTTGAGTCGGAAGTTTGCAATGTCACCACGTGACTTCGCCTCTCCGACGGTAATCGACGAGCCGTTTACTTCAACTGCTGAAGCAAAGTTGTCGCTCCACCAACTCACAGCGAGGACTGCTGAGAGAAGGAGGGTGGAGAGCGCAATGGCGCTCAGGAAGGCGAGGTTGGTGAGGACCGACTTGTCAGTTTCTGCAAGTCGGGCTGCAATCTTCGCTCGAGCTGACTGGAAAAGGTTCATGGTTTTTACGCCCCCTACGGTGATGATCAGGCCGATATCCCGACCAGTATAGGGGACTGGGTGCTATCCTCGTGCGACCATGAATGCGCGCTCTTCAGAACTCACCGTTGGGCGCCCGCAGCGCGGCGCCCTCGGCTCAATCGCGGAATCCCTCTCGGCGCTGGTAAAGCGCCGCAGGCTGATCTGGTATCTCGCCGACTCGTCGCTTCGATCCAAAGGGGCCAGCTCACTCTTCGGCAATGCATGGCTCATCATTGACCCAACCCTGCAGCTCGCAATTTATTACTTGCTCGTTGGCGTCATTCTACGAAGGCCAGAGCCTGCATTCCCGCTCTTCCTCTTTGCAGCAATCCTTCCATGGCGATGGTTCACTCAGGCAATCAGCAGCTCTACGGAATCGGTTCGCAGAATGGGGAAGGTCATGCAGCAGATCGTCTTCCCGCAAATTGTGCTTCCCTTTGCTTCAATCGGAGCAAGCTTTGGAAGCTTTGTCTTCGGATTCATCCCCTTGATGGCCCTCTATCTCGTCTACCCAGACCGAATTACCGTATGGATTCTTGCGTTGCCGGCAGTGATGGTTGTGCAACTCCTCTGGACGCTCCCAATCGCGATCATCCTAAGCGCAGCAAACGTCTTCTACGGTGATATAGGGAACCTTGTAAAACACTTCCTACGCCTCGCCTTCTACCTCTCCCCCGCGCTCTTTAGCTACGACAAGCTGCTCAAAGCCGCAGAGAACTACCCTCTTGTTGTACAAATCCTGCACTTGAATCCGATGGCGTGGGTGCTCATCGCGTACCGTGACCTTCTCTACTACGGACGAGCCCCAGACTGGTTTGGGCTCTTCGTGGTGGGAGTCCTCTCTATTCCATTCACTCTTCTATCTATCTACGCCTTCAACCGTCTCTCCCCCGGCTTCGCAAAGGTGCTCTGATGGCTGAGCACCCGCCAATCTTGCTCGAAAACCTCGGCGTCTCGTTTGACTTGCGACGAAGCAAGAAGCGCGTCCGTCGCAGCATGGTTGGAAAGGTCCAGCGGCTCGATGAGAACGGCAAGTTCTGGGCGGTTCGCAACATCAGCCTCCGCGTAGAGTCTGGCGAATCCCTCGCCGTTATCGGCGCCAATGGTGCGGGGAAGAGCACCCTCTTAAAGGTGCTTGCTGGAATCATCCGCCCAGATGAGGGAAAGATTGAGGTGCGCGGAAGGATCGCGACGCTCCTCCAGCTGGCCGCCGGCTTCAATGATGAGCTGAATGCCGAAGAGAACATTCTCCTCGTGGGGGAGTTTCTTGGGTTCCCCTCGCCAGAGATG
>Ga0209296_1001906_pt1 | contig 15313 bp, 10 predicted proteins | sample S_130206_EF_Meta_FD_187319 | JGI IMG/M metagenome (GOLD analysis project Ga0209296, IMG submission 187319) | Freshwater microbial communities from Lake Simoncouche, Canada to study carbon cycling - S_130206_EF_MetaG (SPAdes) (version 2) | ecosystem: Environmental > Aquatic > Freshwater > Lake ...
TGTGGTCTGGAAACCACAATAAAAAACCAAAAACCAAAAACCAAAAACCAAAAACCAAAAACCAAAAACCAAAAACCAAAAACCAAAAACCAAACCTAACAACAGCAAACATCAGCGTCGACAAACCCAGATTGAGCGTGTCTTCTCAGACTAGCTACAGAACGCATGCGCGTAGGCCCCTGCGCGAGAGGGCCCATAGCGCCCGCCGATTACCCCCTAATTTGATATGATGCGCAAATAGAGTGCCAAGCCCACCCCAGATGGGTTCAGACAAGAGCACCTTGAAGCGTAAAAATATATTTAAAATCAAATACTTGTATGTAATTTTTGACTAAGGCCCATGTTGGGTGCAATGCAATGCAAACCTGCGCCATCCGGCCGCAGGCAATATTTAACAACACCCATTCGCATACCAACCCCACTGTGAAGATCGCATTCGCTGCAACTTACTGTTAAGGACTGTATTCATGCACGCAATACCCACTCTGCAAACCCGTAATCCTCACTCTCGAGTATTCACCGCCGTATACGCAACCATCATCACAAGCCTATGCCTGGCCTTTGGCGCAAGCGATGCAGGGCTAGGCCGCGCCCATGCCGCAGAAGCATTCCCCAAGCGTGCGGTACGCATGGTTATTCACATTGGGCCAGGCAGTAGCATGGATATTGTAGGGCGAGTGTTAGGTCAACGCTTAAGCGAGACATGGGGGCAATCGCTGATTGTGGATAACCGCGCAGGTGCGGGAGGCACTATTGGCATGGATACGGTAGCCAAAGCGCCCACAGATGGACACACCATATTATTTGCATCGAGCAGCATGGCGATTGCGGCCTCATATTATAAAAAACTGCCGTTTAATGCGCTGACAGACTTTGAACCCATTACCCAAATTAGCTCGCGCTACAACGTGCTAGTGGTGCCCGTGAATTCGAATTTAAACTCGGTCAAAGACGTGATTGCACTTGCTAAGGCCAAACCCGGCACAGTCAGTTATGGCTCGGGCGGCGGCAGTGGCAGCTCTGATCACCTAGCGGTAGAGCTCTTTGGATTAATGGCAGGCCTGCAACTCCTACATGTGCCCTACAAAAGCGGACCGCAAGCCGTAATGGACATGATTGCTGGGCAAACCGTTATCTACATGGGCGGCTTGCCAATTAGTTTACCGCTGATCAAAACTGGCAAGGTCAAACCGCTGGCAGTCACTAGCGCCAAGCGCTTACCACAACTAGCCGAACTACCCACCATAGCAGAGGCTGGTGTGCCGGGTTTTGAAGTGAACGTGTGGTATGGTCTACTGGCCCCGCATGGCACACCAAAGACCATCGTTGAAAAAATATCAGCCGATGTCAGCAAAATAGTCAAAGCCCCAGAAATGCGTGAACGCCTAGCTGGCCTAGGTGCCGATGCCGAAGGCACAACACCGACTGAGTTTCAACGCTACTTTAGCGCCGATATCGGCAAATGGGCGCGAGTGGTAAAAGCTGCAAAAGTGACTAGCGATTAAAATTGAAGTGATTTTAAAAAATGAATCGCAATGTAAATCCCACTAACCAAACGGCGCTTCAGCCCGCGCATCCATTAAGCACAACAAACCATCTAGGCCAGCATGATTAATCGCATAGGTGGTTTGGGTGCGCACCACAGGCTTGGCATGATAGGCCACACTCACGCCGCATTGCGCTAAAAACAATAAATCATTCGCACCATCGCCCACCCCAATAACCTGCTCGCGCGTCACACCCAATTGTCCAGCAATGTCCAGCAAAGTCTCGCGCTTGGTAGCGGCATTCACAATCTGACCATTGACCTCGCCAGTGAGCTTGCCATCGATCACCGTGAGCACATTAGCGCGCGTGTAATCGAGGTGATATTGCTGTTGCAAGCGCTCGGTAATCGCACTAAAACCACCCGAGACCAATAATGTTTTAATACCCGCATTGCGTGCCGCAGTCAGTAGACGTAGAGCGCCAGGCGATAACTGCAAACGCTCGGCATACACCCGGTCTAGCGCGCTGGCATCCAAACCCTTCAACAGACCCAAACGGCGACGCAAGCTCTCGTCGTAATCGATCTCACCGCGCATGGCCTCGGCCGTAATGGCGGCCACCTGCGGCTTAATACCCACCATATCAGCTAACTCGTCAATCGTCTCCATAGTGATTAAGGTGGAATCCATATCCATCACCAACAACTTAAAATCAGTGATACTGCGCGCCTCAGGTACAACACCAAAATCGAGCTGGGCAGTGGCACAATAAGCGGCAAGCTCGGGATGAGTGTGGGCATCAACTAATACAAATGCATGAGCGGAGCGCTGCTCGATAGTGCGCGCCTGCGTGAGCTTGGCGAGCGCCTTCAGATCGGTAGTAGCAATATCTAAACCTTGAATAACGAGATGCATAGTCAGGGGTGACGCCTAGAAAATTTTGAATGAAAAAATACGTAATAAACAAAGCACTTAAAACAATAATACATAACACATGAATACATAAAAAAGTGTGAGTAGACACACAGATAGGCGGTGAAATTATAACGCTAATTGCATCCAGTCAGTCGACATGGCGCATTGTAGCGTTAGGGGGAGGAGGTTTAGGGGGTGAGGGTGATTGAGTCTTGGGGTGGTGCCAGATCAGATCAGATTTAGTATGGATTAATCATGCTTTCAAAGGGCTTGCGGGTTTGTTTGGCACGCCAATCCCAAGGGGCTTCTGGTTTGGGGTTTGCCCATAGTCCGCGTTTGGCCTTTTGCGCGGTGTGTTGGGCGGCTGCATAGCGTTGTTGGTCGTTAGCAGATAAATCGTTCGCGCCTTGTTCAAACCACCATGCCGCACCGGTTTCAAGCATGTGGAGTGCAAGGTCTGTGCCGTTGACGATGGCTTTGCATAAGTGGCGCCGATAGCGGTCTGTTTTAGTGCATTCAAGTTGCAGCGCTTTGGAATCAATGGACTCTTTGAGTGCAATGATCGCTTCTTGGTGGTGGGGTTGTTGTTTGTCGGGTGCGTCAATTCCGATGATGCGTACCCGTAATTGTTGTTGATCGGTGGTTTTGACGATCAGGGCATCGCCTTCGATAATTTCAACGACTTGTGCGGCGTTAAAGGTTTTAGCGAGGGTGTTGGTGGGCAGGCCGATGCTGATACTGATGATTATGCTTGTGCTCAGATATAAGCAGAGGTATTGCATGCTTCGAACAATGGTCTGGTTTAGCGTAGTGTAGGTATGAGGCATGTCTATTGCTTGTGCTGTGGCGGTTGTTATTAAAAAAAGAGGAAATATCATTGCTATACCTTTGAATTGGCGATTATGAACCCTGCCAAAGTCTGCGTTTATCAAAATGTTTCAGTCGTGACTCGGTGTGTTTAGATCAGTATCTGATCGCAGTTAGAAACTTCGATGACATTCCGTAATGCGATTGAATGATCTACTTTTAATTTAGTTTGAAATGCCATTATTACTGAATTCTATACACATTTGCATTACTAATACTGTATTAAAAATGAAATTAGCGGAAAAAAGACTGTGCATTAAAATGCAAAAAATGCATATCGTCATTAAAAATATTCATATCAATATTTGATTATATAGATATATAAATAAAATAATTCCATGGAACTGTAAAATCTGTAAAATTACGAAATTATAGATTGATGCAAAATAATATTTGTATTTAGTTAATTGCTTACACTGAATGACTTACTGATTCAATATAAAAATATTAATCATGCATAACTATAATTCAGACTTTATTAAAGTCTGACCAGCGAAATAGTCGCGACTGAGGTCGCAAATATTAATTAACAATAATGAATGATCTATAAAAAATGAGTGCTTTATTAATTATCGTTACAGGTTTGATCTATGCATATATAGCGGCTGAACAGGGATTTAAAGGAAATATGCCAATGGCTGTTGTTTACGCTGGGTATGCGTTTGCTAATGTAGGGCTGTATATCATTGCTACGAAATAAAAAATTAAAAAATCTCATTAAAAAATAAAAATTAAATAAAATTAAAAAATAGGAAATTAATAGCATTTCAATCCTGATTGAAATCAAAATTTCTGATTAACATCTGGTCTTTGTTTGCGAGTTGATCTTAATGACTATGTTTTTGGTTTTTTATTATGTAAACAAAATCAGATGTTCATTTTTAATTGTTCAGCGTTACGATTCTCAGTGTGGCGATCTTAGTTGATGGAAATTTATTGCTGGATGTTAATTTTTTACAGGTTCTGAAAATTAAATGATAGTCATTGTTGGATTATTATTTTTAATTGGTTCAGTAATTTATTCATTAATATATTGATCGATTGATCGATTGATTTCTTGATTTCTTGATTTCTTGATTGATTTCTTGATTATTCTGTTGAATTTTGATACCAAATTTTAGTTGAGCCCAAATAAGCTTATAATGCGCTCCACTGATTATGCCTACTGCCCTTGTAGTGGCGCCACTTTGGATATCTCATGAGTATTGAAAAAGAAGTTGCTCGGCGACGTACGTTCGCCATTATTTCCCACCCCGATGCCGGTAAAACCACGCTAACCGAGAAGTTGTTGCTGTTTGCAGGTGCGATTCATATCGCTGGTAGTGTGAAGTCGCGCAAGGCGTCGCGCTATGCGACTTCGGACTGGATGGAGATTGAGAAGCAGCGGGGGATTTCTGTCGCCAGCTCTGTAATGCAAATGGAGTATCGAGATTGTGTGATTAATTTGCTCGACACCCCTGGGCATCGTGATTTTTCTGAAGATACCTATCGAGTGTTAACCGCAGTGGATGCGGCTTTAATGGTGATTGATGCGGCCAATGGTATTGAGCCGCAAACCTTGCGACTGTTGCAAGTGTGTCGGGCGCAGCAAACGCCAGTCATTACGTTTATTAATAAGATGGACCGCGAAGTGCGCGAGCCTACTGATTTAGTCGATGAAATTGAGCGCACCTTAGGCATGCCAATTGTGCCGTGCACGTGGCCTGTGGGTATGGGCAAGCAATTTAAAGGGGTGTTTGATTTACGTCACGACCAAATGCGCGTGTTTATACCCGGCGAGGACAGAGTGGGTGCGGCTGACGAGATTATTAGTGGTATTGATAATCCGGAGTGTGAGTCGCGTTTTGGTGAGGTGTTTGCTCATGCGCGTCAAGAGATTGATCTGGTGCAAGGGGTATCTCCTGGCTTTGATCGCGAGGCGTTTTTAGCAGGGCAGCAAACTCCCTTGTTTTTTGGTTCGGCAATTAATAATTTTGGTGTGCAAGAAGTGTTGGATGCTGTGGTTGATTTTGCGTCTCCACCCGGCCCGCATCAAGCGCTGCAGCGTGCAGTGATCCCACAAGAAGAAAAATTCTCGGGTGTGGTATTTAAGATTCAAGCCAATATGGATCCTGGGCATCGTGATCGGGTGGCATTTATTCGGATTTGTGCCGGACGCTTTGAGCGCAGTATGCGATTGAAGAATTGCCGCACCCATAAATTCTTTAGACCGAGTAGTGTGGTGTCGTTTTTGTCGCAGCGGCGTGAGCAAGTCGAAGACGCGTATGCGGGTGACATTATCGGTATTCCTAATCATGGTGTCTTGCAATTGGGCGATACCTTAACGGAAGGCGAAGATTTGCAATTCACGGGCTTGCCTTTTTTTGCGCCTGAGTTATTCCAAACCGTTGAGGTGGCTGATCCGCTACGCAGCAAGCAATTGCGTACGGGCTTAGCGCAACTGGGCGAGGAGGGTGCAATTCAGGTATTTAAACCTTTAGGGCATGGCATGTTGTTGTTGGGTGCGGTCGGTCAGTTGCAGTTTGAGGTGGTCGCGCATCGGCTCAAGCATGAGTATGGTTGTGAGGCACGTCTGGCCTCTGCGCGTTATGTTGCCGCACGTTGGGTGACCGCAGAAGACCCTAAAGAGTTGCAGCGCTTTCAAGACGCTAATGCTCATCGCTTGGCAGAAGACGCAGTGGGTGCGTTGACGTTTTTAGCTGCTAATGCGATTGAAATTGATGTGGCTGCTGAGCAGTGGCCAAAAATTAAGTTTCATGCTTTGCGTGAGCATGCGGGGTTGATTTTTCATGCGCATGGGGTGAGTTAATGCGAGCGGCATGATGCGACCGATTACCCAATCAGTTACGAAATTACGCATTCCCTTAACCATGCGATCGTTGATTCAATCCATCTGTATGGCCTGTATTGGGCTTGTGATCGCTTTGCAACTGTCGCACAGTCTTGCGGCTAGCACAGCATCTTTAACCGCGGCATCTTCTGCAGCGCCAAAATCGCTAGCCTATCCGCGGCTGGCTGCGCAGTTAAATTCTAAGCAATATGTGTTGCTGATGCGCCATGCTTACGCGCCCGGTGTGGGAGACCCTGCAGGCTATTCACTATCGAATTGTCAGTCACAGCGTAACTTGAATGCGGAGGGCCGAGCGCAGGCCAAGCGTATTGGCTTGTGGTTGCGTGAGCAGGGCGTTAGTGCGGCACAGGTGCATGCTAGTCAGTGGTGTCGTTGCACCGAGACGGCTAAGCTATTAGGTTTTGGCTATCAAGTAGAGCCGGCGTTGGCTTCTGTTTATGATCACCCCGAGCACGCTACTGCGCGCACTCAATCGCTGCAACAATTCATTGCTCACAATGTATCTGAGAAGCCTAGCGGCGCATTAATTTTAGTGACTCACCATGTCAATATCCATGCGTATATGGGTGAGAACATTGGTTCGGGGGATATGGTGTTAGTGCGCGTGGATCACGCCGGAAAAATGCAATCCTATCAGGTGATCCCTAGCCCTTAGCGGATTTTGTTGCGCTTGGGTTTTTTGGCAGGCGCAGGTTTGGCTTGATTTTGTAGAGTTTGATTGTGTTCAGGTTGTTGAGGTGCTTGACCATGTTGTTTGGGTTTGTCATCCGATGATAATTCACTAAACACAGTGCGCACCGCCGCCACTCGCGTGCGTATGTCTGGTAAGTCGATTTCAATGCGCAAACGATCTTGTCCGGCCAGTTTGTAATTGCGCCGCGATTGTATGAGCTGAATAATTTTAATCGGCTCAATGGGGGGCTTTGCAATAAATTGCAGTTGGATAGCGCTGTCACTGGCGTCAACGCGAGCGATGCCGAGTGGTTTGCTAAGCAGGCGCAGTCGGTGGCAATCTAGCAGTGCGCGTGTGGCTTCAGGTAGTTCTCCAAAGCGATCGATGAGTTCTTCTTGTAGTAATTGTAAGCCGTCCTCATCGGCACAGTTTGCCATGCGTTTGTAGAGGACTAAGCGTTCATGCACGTCACTGCAGTAGTTTTCAGGCAGTAGTGCCGGGGTGTGGAGATTGATCTCTGTAGTTACACCTAAGGGTGCACTCAAGTCGGGTTCGGTGCCGGCTTTGAGTGATTTGACCGCGCTCTCTAGCATGGTGCAATAGAGGTTAAAGCCTACTTCTTGAATCTCGCCCGATTGCGAGTCGCCCAACACCTCACCTGCACCACGAATTTCTAGATCGTGCATCGCCAAGAAAAACCCAGCGCCGAGCTCTTCCATCGCTTGAATTGCTTCTAGACGTTTTTTGGCATTCGGCGTGATGTTGCCTTCTTCGGGTAGCAGTAGGTAGGCGTAGGCTTGGTGATGCGAGCGGCCAACCCGACCGCGTAGTTGATGCAGTTGGGCCAGTCCAAAGCGATCTGCGCGATTGATGATGATGGTGTTGGCGGTGGGGATATCGATGCCCGTTTCAATAATGGTGGTACACAGCAAGATGTTGTATTGACCTTGGTGAAAATCACGCATGGCGTGTTCGAGTTCGCGCTCACGCATCTGGCCATGGGCAATGCAGATGCGCGCTTCGGGGATTAAATGGTGTAACTCTTCTTCGACATTGCGAATGGTGTCAATGTCGTTATGTAGGAAGTAGATTTGTCCGCCCCGTTTTAGTTCGCGCAGTACGGCTTCGCGGATCAGCGACTTTGCATATTTGGCAACAAACGTTTTAATGGCCAAGCGGCGTTGTGGGGCAGTGGCAATTACAGAGAAATCGCGCAAGCCTTCAAGTGACATGGCCAGCGTGCGTGGTATCGGCGTAGCGGTGAGGGTGAGCACATCGACTTCTGCACGTAGTGCTTTGAGACGTTCTTTTTGACGCACGCCAAAGCGGTGCTCTTCGTCGATGATGACTAGCCCTAAGTTTTTAAATTGAATATCCCGGCCAATCAGTTTGTGGGTGCCAATCGCTATGTCAATGCGACCGTCTGCGAGCCCTTGCAGGGCTTCGGTTTGTTCTTTGGTTGAGCGAAACCGTGAGAGTTCGGCGAGTTTAACTGGCCAGTCGGCAAAGCGATCAGAGAAGGTGTTGAAGTGTTGTTCCACCAATAGCGTGGTGGGCACCAGCACTGCTACTTGTTTGCCATCGGCTACAGCAACAAAAGCGGCGCGCAGGGCGACTTCGGTTTTGCCAAAGCCTACGTCTCCGCAGATTAAGCGATCCATCGGTTTGTCGCTCTTTAGATCGGCGATGGTGGCGTTAATAGCGGTGGCTTGGTCGTTGGTTTCTTCAAATGGGAAGCCTTCCGCAAAGGCTTCGTAGTCATGATTTTTGATTTCGAAGGCATGACCTTTGCGCAGCGCACGCTGGGCGTAGAGGGCTAACAGTTCTACTGCAGTGTCGCGCACTTGAGCGGCGGCTTTTTTCTTGGCGCGATCCCATTGCCCGCTACCGAGTTGATGTAGCGGTGCTTGTTCTGCTGCGGCGCCACTATAACGGCTAATCAGATGTAGGTTTGAGACCGGTACATAGAGCTTGTCGTCGTTGGCGTATTCTAGGGTCAGAAACTCGGTGCTACCTTCACCCATATCTAGGGTTTGCAGGCCGACGTAGCGACCAATGCCGTGGACTTCATGCACTACCGGGTCGCCAATTTTGACTTCGGATAAGTCGCGCAGCATCCCCTCTGAGCTGGTGCGTTTGGCTTCGCGTGTGCTGCGTTGGCGCACTTGGGTGGCATAGAGTTCGTTCTCGGTGATGAGGGCGTAGTTGGTGTCTGGGTGTTGCGCATCGGTGTAGATAAAGCCGTGGTGTAGCGGTCCCACGCTGAGCATGAAGCGTTCAGGGCTGGCGATAAAATCGGCGTAGTCGCGGGCTTGCTTGGGATGCAGTTGGTATTGTGCAAAATACTCCAGCATGGTCTCGCGTCGGCCCATGCTCTCGGCGAGTATGAGTATCCGTCCGCTGTAGTGTGTGAGGTATTCTCGGATGCGATGTAGTGGGTCGTCACTGCGGCGCTCGACTTGGAGCGCTGGTAGTGCTTGGGTTGGTGCGGAATGGGGTGTGGTGGTTGTTTTGGGGGTGGTGGTGAGGGTTGGGGTAGTGCTGAGGCCGTTGTTTTCGATTGACTCTGCGGGCAGATGTAAGTCGATACGGGCATAGGGTTTGATTGCTCCAAAGAACGCCTCTTCGCTGAGGAATAAGTCTTTGGGGGCTAATACCGGATTGGCCAGATCGCCGCGGATCATGGCATGGCGACCACGGGTATCGACCCAGAATTCTTCGATGGCGGCACTGATGCCGGGGCGCATGCACACTACGGTGTTATCGGGCAGGTAGTCGGTGATGACTGCGGTTTGATCAAAAAATAGGGGCAGGTAGTATTCGATGCCAGCCGTGGGGATGCCTTTGGAGACGTCTTTGTAGATGCGGCTGCGCGAGGGGTCGCCCTCGAAGTGTTCGCGAAAGCGTTGGCGAAATTGTTTCTGGGCTTCTTCGTCCATGGGAAATTCGCGCGCTGGTAGTAGCCGAACTTCGGGCACTTTGAAGATGGAGCGTTGGCTGTCTACATCAAAGCTGCGGATCGAGTCGATGACGTCGTCGAACAAGTCGATGCGATAGGGCAATGGGCTGCCCATGGGGTAGAGGTCGATGAGGCCGCCACGGAAGCTGTATTCGCCTGGGGCGATGACTTGAGTGACGTGGTTATAGCCTGCGAGTGTGAGTTGGTGGCGTAATGCCTCGCCGCTTAATTTGGCGCCTTGGCGAAAGAAAAATGTTTTACCCGCCAGATAGTCGACCGGTGCGAAGCGATATAGCGCTGTGGTCACGGGCACTAATACGATGTCGAATTCGCCGCGCACCATTTGACACAGGGTTGCGAGTCGCTCGGAGACGAGGTCGTGATGAGGGGAGAACTGGTCGTAGGGTAGGGTTTCCCAGTCAGGCAGTAGATTCACCCGCAGGTGTGCGCCAAAGAAAGGAATTTCTTGGCGCAGGCGTTGGGCTTGCCATGCCGATTCGGTAATCACCAACATAGGCGTGCCACGGCTGGCCAGTTGGGCTAGGGCCAGGGCATCGCTTGATCCGGTGAGGTGGGCGGTTGTAGCACGTTGACCCGCTGGGGGTAACTGGGTGGGTAGCATTAACGGGGACTGACTGGAGTTATTCGAATCGATTGGACTATGGCAGGTTCATTTCTTGGCAGGCGCTATTATAATCGGGCTAGCCCAGTCACCGGCACGGCTTTCTGGGGTGCTGGCCGATTAAATGGGTTTGTTGTCACTGTAATGAGATTTTAATTTTTGTGTGATGAAGGGGTGAGGGCATGGGATTAGCGTTTGTGGATACGCCAGCGTCTTGGAGCGCTCAGCAGTTAGTGGCTGATTCGGATTGGTTGATGGTATTGGATGCCGCCGCTCAGGCGGATCTCTTAGCGGGGCTAGAGCGTGCGTTTGATCCCGAGCGTAGTTTGTTTGATTATGAGCGCGCTGATTTTGATTTTGGTCGGGCGCATCCGGTGATTGCGCGCGCTTTTGCGCAGGTACAGCAGGGCCGTGGTGTGGCGCTGTTGCGGGGGTTGCCGCGGGCAGGCTTGAGTGAGCAGGCGTTTCAGGTGATGACCTGGGGCATTGGTTTGCACCACGGAGTTGCGCGTCCGCAGGGCAAGGCCAGTCAGTATATTTCGGCGGTACGCGATGCAGGTGTGGCCTATCGTACCGGTACCGGGCGTGGATATTCGTCCAACGCTGAGTTAGATTTTCATACCGATTCGGCCGATGTGGTGGTCTTGAGTTGCTATAACAAGGCGCAGGCGGGCGGTGTGAGTGTGACCACTAGTTCAGTCTATGCGTATCAACGCATGTGTGCGGAACATCCTGATCTAGTTGACTTTTTAATGCAACCGATTCATTTTAGTCGACAAGGAGAACAGGCGCCCGATGAGGCGGCTTCGTACCCGCATCCGATTTTTGATGTTTGTGATGGGCGTTTATTTAGTAAGTGGAATCGTAATCGGGTGACCTCGGCGCAGCAGTTGCCAGGGGTGCCGCAGATTTCGGCGCAGCATTGGCAGGCTTTGGAGGCGTTCGATCAGGTGGTGCGTCGCCCAGATGTGGCGCATCAGTTTTGGCTTGAGCCTGGGGATTTACAGATTATCAATAGCCATGTCACTGTGCATTCGCGCACGGACTTTACCGATCATGCAGCGCCTGAGCTCAAGCGTTTGTTGTTTCGGTTGTGGTTGGCGCCGACCGATGGAGCGCGTTTGCCCGAGAGTTGGGGGGTGTTGTATCGGGCGGTGGGTGCGGCAACAGTGCGTGGCGGGATTGTTGGTCAGGCCTATGATGCTAAGCGTGAGCAGTTCGAGGCCCGTCAAGCGCAGGCCTTAGGGATGCGCTTACGCGACTAGGGTAAGTTATTTAAAAAATCAATAAAACCAATAAAATCAAGTAGTTATTATAATTAGCTCAGTGCTGGTGGCCATGTTTGTGGTCGTGGCCATGATCATGGGGATGCGCGTCGCAGTGGTGTATGCAAGGCGAATCAGCGTCGGCAATTTCTAGTTGCAGGGTGCAGTGCACGATCCCAAATTGTTTGCGCAATTGGTGTTGCGCTTGTTTCAATATGGTGTTGGGCGGGATACGGGTGTCTACGTCTAAGTGGGCAGTGAGTGCAAGATCGGCTGTGCTCATGGCCCAGACATGGAGGTCGTGGACTGCGTTGACGCCATCGACATGATTTAAGCACTCGCGCACATCGGTGAGTTTGATGTGGTCGGGCACACCATCGAACATCAGGTGTAGGGATTGTTTGAACAGCGACCAAGTGCCGGCCAGTATCACAACAGCAATAATCACGCTGGTGAGCGGGTCCACCCAGGTCCAACCTTTCCACCAGTAAATCGCACCTGCAATGACGACTCCAAAGGACACCAGTGCGTCAGCCAGCATATGCAGAAAAGCCCCTCGCACATTGAGGTCGTGTTCGCGTCCCGCCATAAAAAACGCTGCGGTAATGCCATTGATGAGTACACCAATCGCGGCCACTGTCATGACTGTGCCGGCGATTATAGGATTCGGGTCTTGTAGGCGGTGGATGGCTTCCCAGCCCAACATACCCATGCCCACAAGCAGGAGGGCAGCGTTGATAAAGCTGGCGAGGATGGAGCCGCGCCGCCAGCCGTAGGTGTGACGGTCATCGGGTTTAATGCGGGCAGCAGCGAAAGCCGCCCACGCTAAGATTAAACCGCCTACATCACCGAGGTTGTGCGCTGCATCGGCCCACAGGGCGAGTGAGTTAGAGGCCCAACCGTAATAGGCTTCAATGATGACAAAACTGAGATTGAGCGCGATACCAATACCAAAGGCCTTGCCTTGTCCGGGCATGGGATGGTGGTGGTCGTGGGCGTCGTGTGCATCTTGAGGTGTGGCAGTCATGGGCGGGGCAATACGGTGAGGAAATTCTAGTGAAGAGAATCTAGTGAAGAAATTATTGTGCTGAGGTCTGGCAATCGTGCAGATAAATTAATTTGATAGGGTTGTGGTGGTGGGGCGGTGGTCGCTACAGTCAGTCGCATGCGTTGAGTACATCTTTAGAGTGCATCTTTAAGTGTATTCATGCATTCAAAGCATGCGAACTATAGAGTGTGATCTACAGTCTTAGAACTACCGCCTTAGAACTACCGCCTTACAACTACCGCCTTACAACTAGAGCCCATAAAAAATGCTACGCGCCCAATACCGCTGTGAGTTGATTGTAAATGACTATGGTTGCGCGTGTCGTATTAATTATTTGTGACTGATCTCTGATGAGTGAGGCGTTATCGTGTGGCTTACTTTTTTCGGGCGGCAATGATGGCGTCGATCACTGGGTGTATGGTGTCTGGCTCTTGTGGGAATTGCTCAGGCATGCCAAATTTCACTAAATCACGCAGCATTGCGATAGTGGTTCTGGTGCCACGATCGCTAGAGCCCATGTCGTGTAGTAGCTCTAGGCACTCTTGCATTTCGTGGATTCGGCGACCGCAGTGTACTGCGGTGCCATTGACGTAGCGTTTGATAATTTTTTCAAATGGGATTTGGTTGAAGGTGACTGAGGAGTCGGCAATGACTTCATCCATGATACCGCGGCGGCGGGCGGCTTCCATGGTTTCGATCAGTAAGGCCGCTAGGCCTTTCATCAGTACACTGCGAATCAGTTTCATAGCGCTGGCATCGCCGGGTTTGGTGCCTACAGCGCTAATCACCATGCCGTATGGGTTCATCAAATCGCGAAAGGCGCTTGCATGATCACCGCTGGCGACGATGGGCACTTTGGTGCCCATGAGGTCTACAGGCCCCATGATGGCAGCATCAACAAAGCGTGCCGCGTTACCCACGATCAACGCAGCTTTTTCCATTGCGGCTGCGGAGTTAGTGCTGGCGTCAACATAGAGATGTTCGGGGCGCAGGTGTTTGTGAATTTTTTTAAGGACGGCGATCGCTGACTTACCTGGGGTGAGAACGATGATGAGGTCAGATTTTTTAGCTAGCGTGCCCACGGTTTTGACGAGTTTGACGCCACTGTCTTGGGCGCGTTGGGTAATTGCATCACCGGGTTTGGCTTTAGAACCAGTTCGGCTATAGGCAAGTATGTGTTTGAAGCCGGCTTGGGAGAAGTCTTTAGCAAATCGCGCTCCGGCTTCGCCAAAACCGAGTAGTCCAATGCGGGGTTTGGTATTGGTATTGTTTGTCAGCATAGTCAATGTCCCATCAGAGAAAAATTAAGTAGTGATTGTGCGTTTTATTTTGATACTGTTTTAGTGTTTTAGTGTTTTAGTGTTTTTTTTAATTTTCGAGTTTATTTTATCAGTCAATCTCGATTTTGGTATCAGTATAAGCAAGTATAAACCAGTATAAACAGGCTTATTCAATCTCTCCTATCGACTCTAGCGCACTGTGGACTTCTAACCAGCGATTTTCGGTCTGCTCGATGTGGTCGGCCAGTTCTTGTTGGCGTTGGGTGAGTTGGCGCAGGCGTTCGGGATCGGGTTGGAGATAGAAGGCGGGGTCTGCTAGCTGAGTCTGCAGGCTGTGTTGTTCGGCTTGCAGTTGGCTTAAGCGTTGCTCGAGCTGATTGGCTTCTTTGACGAGTGGACGGCGGCTGTTGAGTTTATGTTGGCGCTCGCTGGCGGCGTGTTCGCGCGCTTGACGGCGACTGGTTTTGTCGTCATTGGCTGCCGGGTTGGTAGATTGGCGTTGGTTGCGGCGCTCGGTCAGCCATGAGATATAGTCTTCGATATCGCCTTCAAACGGCCGGACTTGACCATCGGCAACCAGAAGAAAATCGTCGCAGATGGTGCGTAGTAGCGCGCGGTCATGCGATACCAATACCAGACTGCCAGTGTATTGGGCTAAGGCGGTCGTGAGTGCTTGGCGCATTTCAAGGTCGAGATGGTTGGTGGGCTCGTCAAGCAATAGCAAGTTGGGTTTGGTGCGCACCAACAGGGCTAGGGCGAGGCGCGACTTTTCCCCGCCCGAGAAGGGTGCGATGGGCTGCTCGGCCATAGCGCCACGAAAGTCAAATCCGCCGAGGTAGTCGCGTAGCTCTTGTTCGCGGGTATGCGGTTCGCTGCGTGCGAGGTGTTGCAGCGGGGACTCATCAGGGCGGAGTTGCTCGAGTTGGTGTTGCGCGAAGTAGCCGATGACTAGTCCGCGTCCGGCTTCGCGCTGGCCGCTGTGGGGGGCAAGTTCGCCGGCGAGGAGCTTGATCAGGGTTGACTTGCCTGCCCCATTGGGCCCGAGCAGGCCGATACGGGCGCCAGGAATGAGGCTCAAGTCTAGGTCTTGAAGGACGGGCTTTTGATTGTATTGGATGCTTAACTTATTTAAATAAATCAGTGTGTTAGGTGATTTTTCTGGGGTTGGAAATTGAAAGTCAAAGGGCGTGTCGACATGGGCGGCTGCTATCCGTTGCATGCGTCCTAGGGCTTTGAGTCGGCTCTGCGCTTGGCGGGCTTTGGTGGCCTGGGCGCGAAAGCGGGCGACAAAGGCTTCCATGTGGGCGATGGTGCGGCTTTGTTTTTCGAAGGTGGACTGTTGAGCG
>Ga0209296_1001907_pt1 | contig 15311 bp, 23 predicted proteins | sample S_130206_EF_Meta_FD_187319 | JGI IMG/M metagenome (GOLD analysis project Ga0209296, IMG submission 187319) | Freshwater microbial communities from Lake Simoncouche, Canada to study carbon cycling - S_130206_EF_MetaG (SPAdes) (version 2) | ecosystem: Environmental > Aquatic > Freshwater > Lake ...
CAATCAACCGTAGGTATATCTACAAAAAAAGCTTTAGAGACAGCTTCATCAAGAGTTGTAACTAGACTTATATCAAAAGGTGTATTTCCAAAGTGAGAATAAACATTTTCATATCTTTGTTGTTCGTATTGTTTAGTTTTTTCAATCTAAATGCACAGACCTACAATTATTCTTACACTGATCCTTGTACAGGAAACATAAAAAACCTTATAGTCCCCATCAATGGTTCAGTCACGGTGGGGTACTATGGTTTTGTTGAGAATTTTACTCAACAACAATTTACAGATGGAACTTTTGAAACTTGGGCTAACCAAGTTTTTTCACAATATGATGGATCACCTTGTGCTGAAATAGTTGGACTTGGTGGACAGATTAACATCGGACAAGATGTTGCTTTAAACACAATAGGTATAATCAATTCTCTTTCGTCTTTAATGGACATATCAAATGGGTCGACAGACTTTTTGAGTGGATCATTGAACGCGGCGTCAAATTCTTCTAATACCAAAGGAAGTAAAGGTAATAAGAAGAATGGGAATAATTCCCAAAATGGAAGTGGAAACAATACAACAAATAATAGTAATAGTACAACACCAAACACTAATAACACCACGACCAATAATACTCAAAATCAAACGAATGGAACAAGTAACACTACTGAAGGAAGTCAAACCACTTCTGGAACAAATGAAACAAGTTCAAACAACGGAGGAAATGGAACCACTAATCAAAATGGTGGAACTCAAAATCCAACACCAGCAGGAGGAACTTCAACTGAGGGTGGATCAAATGCGAATGGAAATTCACAGGCTAGCCAGCCTATAAACAATCAAAACACTAATACGAATGAAAACAATGGCAATACTACTGTCGGTAGCAATACTGGGGAGTCTAGTGGGAATGGGACTAGTGGGAATGGTGAAGGAAATAACCAAACGAACCAAGAAGTAACAAATAATGGTTCTAACGGTGGTGGGAACTCTGGTGTGGGGAATAATGGTGGAAACCCACCCAACGGAGAAGAAACTACAACCCAAACAGAAGAACAAGGAGGAGGACAAACCAACATTACACAAGGGGCAACCAAAACAGTAAATCAGAATAGGGATGGTGGAAAACCCACAGTCATTGCGTCAAGCGACTTTGTGGGTTTTAACTTTCAAAACTCTGAAGTTAAAACAGGATTAAAATTAACAGGAGGATATCATAACATGCGTTGGGATGGTGAAACTGCTCGTGGTGGTTTAGTTGATTACGTGTCAGCACAAAAGGGACCAAATATGACAGGATATCACGCATGGATCAACAAAAAAAGTGTTGGACTTTTATCAGGAACTTTATCTTTAGGATTTGAAGGTAGAGGCTCTGTCTATGGTACTTTAGCTGGAGGACAAATGTTTATGTTTCCAAAGATCCCAAGTTTTAAGGCCGTTTATATGGGAACAGTATCATACGGACAAGTTTATAAAACATCATTTTTAGGAACGGCTTTAATCGCTGGAGGAATGTACGACTTGAAGTTTGGTAAAAGAATAGACATAAAGTTAATGACTTTATTTGTCTATTCACCATATGTAAGTTACTATAACGATTTGGTATTAAAATCACCTTATGTAATCCTACCAAGTTTAGGAACAAACATATCAATCACAAAAAGATTTAAATTCAATATAAATGCAGGGGGAGCGTGGGCGATCAAAGTAAACACTCTAAATTATACAATAACATGTGGAACAAGATTATTAGTTGGACAATAGTATTATTTTGTGTATTCTCACTAAACGCGCAAAACTTTACATATTCGGGTTATATCTATAACGCCGATGGCACAGGGGCGGTTAATGTGCCCGTTAAGTTATATAAAAGGACAACACCTGTAATAAATGGGTTCACATCTCAGAATAATTACAACGGTCATTCTTATTATAGATCTACAGGATCTATGTTTTGGACTGATGCAAGACAATCGTGTTTGAATATGGGAGGACACTTGGTTACGGTAACGACCGCAGCAGAAAACTCTTTTATATTTGGTTTATGGCCTTCAGGTTGGATTGGATTAACTGATGAAGTAATAGAAGGTCAATGGAGATGGGTTACAAATGAAACGTATTCATACACCTCTTGGAATCCTGGAGAACCAAATAATTCAAATAACGAAGATTATGTGCAATTCGTAGGAGGAGGTAAATGGAATGACTTACCAAATGGATATTCATTACCATATGTATTAGAGTTTGAATACATAGTCACATACACACCGTGGGTATTACATCAAACAGTCTACACAAATGCCTCAGGATATTATAGTTTTTCACAACCAACAAACCCATCAGTTGAATGGTATATTCAATACGACGCACCAACACCTGTTACCACATTACAATTAACCGATATGGTTGAGGTTTCAAAATTAGTTTTAGGGATCACATCAATTAAAAGTATTCATTACCATAGATATGATATCAACTACGACGGTAGAATAAATGTTGCTGATGAGAATTACATCAACCTTAGGAGATTTGGGTTTTTAAATGGTTGGATAAACACAAACCCGTCAAAATATTATACAACGGCACAATATACAACATTAACAACAAATACATCAGATATGAGGATATCAATACCTGGTGTGTCATCTATAACAATAAACTCACCTATAAGTGGGGGATCACAAAACTATTACTTGATTGCTCCAGGGTATAAATCAACAGTTAATTACTAATGAAAAATATAATCTTACTACTTGGTATGTTACTACTTGGTAACCTCGCAATGGCTCAACAATGTGTTTATGTTGATTCAGTTTACAACACAGCTAAATTAAAAGAGATGGGAAACAGAGACATTCGTTTTGGTATTAGACAAATTGTTGAAGACGAACTATCTGAGAAGTTTTGTTTATCTGAAGATGGAAAAGATATTGATGTTGAGGTATATTACTTTGGATTACCTAAGACAACGATCAGAATTGTTGGTGTTGAGAAAACAGAATCAGTTACACAGGTTGGTGTAAGATTATATTACGATGGTAAATGTTATGAAGGTATTGGGGAATCTGAAACTGAGATCAGAGCAATTATGATTGAAGTAAAAGAAGGTATGTTACCTTTTGAAAAAATGACTGTATCATCGGCACTTAAAAAGGCAATACATGAAGCTGTTATCAAAATATGAAAATATGGCAACTTTTGATATTATTAATGTTTTGGTCATCATCTTTCTCGCAAATCCGTATTGCGGATGTTGGAGATGGTTGGAAAAATAAAGTAGAACAGGCTTTAGACACCATAAAGAAATACGATGTTCAGAAGTATTATCTGATTATGGAGAACTGTTCTAATGTTGCATATTGGAATGGAGGATTCTCAACAACAGAAGGAGATAGTACTATAACCATTCCAACAAGAGAAATGAAAGATGGGAATATCTATAACATTTCCGCAATACTTGTCCATGAGTCATTACATTTATTCTTCAAAAGATCAAACTTCAACCTCAAACCAAATCTTGAAGAAGTAGTGTGTTACCAACATGAATTAGAGTTTTTAGAAAAAATTCCCTGTGTTGATGATTGGTTAATAGAAAACGCCAAAAACAAAATCAAATTTTATTCAAAACCATAGTTGATTTAACAATACAAATCATTTATTTTTTGGGTATGAAAAAACCTAAAATTGATTTAAACAAAATTATTAGAGTAAAACCAAAAATGGTTAAAGAAGGTGTTGATGTTGGCCCATTATTTGCTATGATAATTGGATTTTTACTTGGTATGGTTTTAATGCTCCTTGTGTCCTGCGGTAAACAAGGTTCCCAACAAATAGAAGAACCCATAGGGTTAAGACAGAAATCTGATGATCGTCACAAAAATGTAACAGAATTCACATATGGAGGTTGTGAATACATTAGAGTGGGTTATGGGCAAAGCGCTTGGGGTTCACATAAAGGTAATTGCACAAACCCAATCCACAAAAAATGACAGAACAAGAAATACTTAAGTTTGGAGAAATCCAATACCTTAAAGGTAGATTGGATGAATTGTACAAAGCGATTCCAACTATAACTAATATGGAACGAAGAAGAAAACTTGATCAACGAATTGAAAAATATATCACTAAGTTAAAGAAAGTTGATGAGGTTGCATATAAACTATATGAAGTTGAACTAAACGCAACACACAGAGTTAAAGTTAAAGGAAAATTAGAAACTGAAAATTTACTAAAAGAAATTTTGGCAACTGAAAGTATTACAGATGAAATTCTGATTAAAAAAATCAAAGACAAAATTGAAACTTTATAATGTCAAACAAACCTGATAATATTTCCGACAACCCTGGTTTACTTCCTTATGGTAGTAATGTCGGAGCACCCGCAATTCAAGTTTTAAATATAGAACATTGGAAAGAACCAAGAGTTTTGAATGTTAACAAACAATTTGAAGATAGGTTCGAACAATTAAAAAAAGAATATCAAAAACTTATTGACGAATATAAATGGAATGACTTGGTTTATAAATCAAAATTTAGTTTTGAACCAGTGATTGGAAAAATTTATCACCTATATTATGCGAATGATGGAAAAATATTTTTATCTTTGATATCTCCAAACGAGTGGAAGAGAGAACATATAGGAAGTTTTAAATATAATCACGATAACAAATGGGAAAAAATAGAAGACTAAAAATGTTTTACGAAGAAGATTTTCAATACATTTCAAAAATTGTAAGTTCTTGTCAAACTTATGAGCAAATGTTGACCACAAAAAAATTATTTGAAAACTTCAAACAAAAGTGGGACAAACAAATCCCTAAAATGGAGATGATAAACTATATGTATCGATTTCAATCGACATATGATATGAAAAGAACAAAATTATGTTTAAAAGATTAGAATTTTTCTTAAGTACTTTCAGAGGACTTGGATTAGGAATAACATTTAGTTTCTATGATAATTGTTTTATTTGTGTTGGAACATTTTTATGTTTTAATACATATTTTGAATTGAATTTGGGAAAAATTTATTAAATTTGTACTATGATACTTACAATAATTTCAGATACTCACACCAAACACAAACACATTACAGGTGATTTGAAGGGTGGTGATTTACTATTACATGCCGGCGATTTCATGAACTCAGGTTATAACCCAATGGAGGCAATGGAATTTTTCAATTGGTTTGATGCGATTAATAATTACGATCATAAAGTATTCATTGCTGGTAATCATGATCGTTGGATGCAAGATAAACCTGAAGAAGCACTAGGTATATTAACTGGGTATAAAACGATTGATTATTTACAAGATGATTGGATTACAGTTGGAGATAGTGATCCACACGATCCTAATGTACAAACTGTGAAAATTTGGGGTAGCCCATGGCAACCTGAGTTCTATAATTGGGCATTTAACTTACCACGAAATGGTGAAGAGTTGAAAGCGGTATGGGATATGATACCTGAAGATATTGACATCTTAATTACTCACGGTCCGGCTTGGGGATTCTTAGATGATGTTGAAGGTAATCGTAATGTTCACTTGGGTTGTGAATTACTTGCGGAGCGAATCAAACAAATCAAACCGAAGATTCACATCTGTGGACACATCCATACAGGTTACGGACACTACTATGACGGACACACCCACTACTTCAATGCGTCTATGTTGAATGAACGATACTTATATTCTCATTTACCTTGGCATATCGATTGGAACCCAATAACAAATGAAATACAATTTTTATAATGGAGAAGGCACATTTTATTGAAAACATAGTTTTCAAAGATAAACGAGGAACATTCAGTCCGTTAGATCTTACCAAGTTAGATAAGAATTGGGTACAGAGTAATATCAGTGTAAACCCCCGAAAATTTACAATAAGGGGGTTACACTTTCAAAAGAATGAGTATGCTCAAGCCAAGTTGATTAAAGTGATCTCAGGTAAGATATTGGACTTTGTTGTTGATTTGAGACCTGTATCTGATGATTACAATAAAGTATTCTTCTTCGAAATGAATGAGGGTGATGAGGTATATGTACCAAGATATTTTGCGCATGGGTTTGTAACTATTACAGAAAACACAGTAGTCCAATACTTGGTTGATAATGATTATAGTCCTGAGAATGAGGGGGTTAAAGTTTGGACAGACTATCCTGAGATTTTTAGTAAAATTAAAGAGATAAATTCATTCTTTTCTAAAGATATAGTTTTGATCGCCGATAAAGATTTAATTGAGAAATGACAACTTGATGATATTTATAATAAAAATATATTATGGATAAGTTTGATTTAAGTGAAAAATTGAAAGAAGAGTTAAAGAAAAGAAATCTTTGGGAACAAGAAGAAGATGACGACGATCAAAATGAAGATGAAGATCAAGACGACGAAACTTCTTCAAATCACAATGATGATTTCTGTGATATGGTTTGTCAATTATTACATTCGCAAACTCAAGTACATATATTTCATTTAGGTACTAAATCATATTCTGAGCACAAAGCATTACAAGGTTATTATGAAGGAATTGATGCACTTGTTGATGGTGTGATAGAATCTTATCAAGGTAAGTACGGTCTTTTAACCAATTACAAATCATTCAAGAACCAATCATATAAAAACAAAAACCAAGTATTAAAATACTTCACAGGTTTGTTAAATATGATTGAAGAAAAAAGAGACTGTTGTGATGATTCTTTTATACAGAATCAAATTGATACTATACAGGAGTTGGCTTATTCGACTATGTATAAGTTGAAATTCTTACAGTAATAATTTACCACCAAAGAAAACAAAGCTATTATCGTTTAGATCGTATATTTCATCACCTATATTCCAATCGTGTTGTATATCCTCCATGGTGTAGGTTTCTCTGTAATTCCTTTCTCTTAAGAAAGGTTGTTTGAGTATAACTGAGTTATAATAACGTTCCTCAAATGGGATGTCGCCAATCAGGTAATCACCAAATTTATTTGTGGTATATACTTTATCAAAGAATTCATCATAACCCATGATATCTGTTTCTACATTTCCACTACCATCACATTTATAACAATCATTATATCCGTCGCCATCACAACTGTAACACATCTCATCACCATTTCCTTGACACTCATTACAAATTTCATTACCACTTCCATCACATTCACCACAAGCATCTCCCTCATCATCTTGACCTGATCCACCACAAGTAGAACAATCTTCTTTACCATCACCGTCACATGACCTACAAATTATATTACCTTGACCTTCACAATTATCACAATCTTCTCTACCACTCCCATCACATACAGAACAGTCCTCACTTATATAACCACTTTCTTCATATGCAAAGAACTGGTAACCTTTAAGATTTTCTAAAACATACTTTACTGATTTTGCAGCATCACCTGATATGTGGTAATAAAAAATTGAAAAAAACAAATATAATGTTTCAGAACCATTTAACTTGGAAAGATACAGACTTAAAAAATCATCTCCATCTATTTCGTATTTAATATCTGCAACAGTATTAAAAATTTTAGGATTAGAAGAACCCTCCAAAGAATTATGAATTTGTTTAGTAAATTTTACGAGTAAAGGAATTTTATTTGGATCCATTATGAATTTCTTTTTTCAAATAAATAGTTTATTTTTAGTAATGATACAATAAAAAAATATCATTTAAACAATAATATGGCACATCCAATATTACATGCAAAGAGTTCAGCCAAAAAGTTTGGCGGAAAGTGGGAAGATTATATTCATATTCATAATTGGTTAGATGAGACCAAAGGATGGTATGGACATTCCTTACATAGAGCTTTTAGACATCACTCAGAGGGTATATTTGAACTCCAAGAAAAGTTCGGTCCTGAGTTTAAAAATAGTGATGGAAAAACAGTATACACTAGATATGTTGGTGAACAACATGTTAAAGAAGATTGTGATGGTCATATTCCTTCAGCATCAGAATGGATGAAAATATTGATGTCTGGTGAAAGACCAACATGGGCGACTCGAACAAAAAAGTTAGAGTTTGAAGATTAAAAGTATTTATTAGAAAATGCCGTATGGAACTTACAGAAAAACAAATACAAGATTTAAAAAAGTATTCAAAGTTATTGAACTCATTAAACATGGAGGATGGTGTAACTTGGTATTACCAATGCTACGACGGTGAATTTGAAAGTCTGTATGGACCTACACATGGAGGTAGAAATGTTAGTGATGAATTATCATTTTTACCTGGATCAATTGAAGAATTCTTTGAAACCATTAGAGATAATTTTGATACAGGAAATTTTTATAATGATTACTATGATAATGAAAACGGTACTTTAACTTTTACAATTTTTGCTGAAAGAAATGAAATAGATATCATGTATGATTATTATGAACTTAACACCGAAGATAGTCAGATTGAGAAAAATTTTTCAGACTTTTCAGATATGAGACCAGGGTGGAGAGGAGATGATAGAGAAGCAAAAAAACTATCAGATCCTGCAATTGTTGAAGAATTAAAATCTGTGTATGGTGATTCTTGTAATTGTACTTATGATGGTGGTGGTGATAGCGGATGGGTTAGTGATGAAGTAAGATGCTCAAAAGGTAGATTAAAATTGAATGAACAACTAGAACATATTTGTTACGACTTACTTGAGTTATATTACGGAGGATGGGAAATAAATGAAGGATCAAATGGATCTATCGATTTTAATTTCAAAGACCAAACTGTTGAATTGAATCACAACCAAAATGTAGAAGAAAACGTGGATGAACATTATATGACTTTAAAATTTTAATTATGAATAGTTTATTAAAAGAAGATATAGAAAGAATTAAAAGTTTAATGGTTGAATCTGAAAATAAAACCGAATATAAGTTTTGTGAAAGATTTTTAGGTAACAAACAAAAAATGTTTGTTTGTAGTAAAATTGGATCATTGAAAAGTCTCCTCTCAAAGAGCGACGGACTTAATTTAAGATTTGTTATTGATGAAAAAATTAAAGATTTAAAAACTGAAATACCCCAAGATTTAAAAGATAAATTTATTGATGCTGCCAATTATTTAGAATCACTTGGAAACATAACAAATTACGAAAAAGAAAATTTTATTGAAAATAGAGTAAAAAACAATAAGTTGGTTTATTTGAATGGTGAATGGCAACCAATAAATAAGTTGAATACAAATTATTACGATTTGGCCGAACTTGTAACAGAACTTATCTACAAGAAAAAAAATAACAATGTAATCCAAAATATTTTAAGAGATCCTAAAAATACTTTGATGAAAATGAAATCTGAAATAGAAGATATGGTTAAGGAGTATTTTGAAGATCCAAAAATGTTACATGACTATACTAAAAATATCCAAAGAACAACTAAACTGGGTGAAAGTGCGGAACAAAAAGTTAAAGAAGAATTACAAGACAAAGGATTTAAAGTCGAGTATGAAGGTGGTAATGGTGATTTAATTGATATGGTATTCGGAACCGATCTTATTATGTCTCATCCTGACTTTGGAGTTAAAACAATCCAAGTTAAAGCGAATGAAAAAGCTTATGATCAAGATTATAGGTATGTTGATTGGGTGATAATTGCGGAACCTTTCACTATTTATGATAATAAAACAAAAGAGAAAATTGAATTATGACTAATTCAGGTCAAATATGGATCACAAGAAGGTTGGATGATATAATTGGAACTGTTGAAGAAGCGGCAGGAGACATTGACACAAGAGATTACCCAAATTTCCAATCTTGGATGATGGATGTATTTGATAGCGCTTTAAATAGATTACATGATGAAAGTTATCAATCAGAAAGTAATTTTTTAGACAAATATAGTGGTATTTTATCTGCCATGGAAGACATGTTTAAAGATCAATTGGAGGATTTTTATTTATCAGAAAAAGATAATGAAGTAATTAATGAAAGTTCAGAAATACCTATTAGATTACTCAGACGAGGAGTAGAATTAGAAAAGATTGGTGATATAGTAGAATATCAAACAGAAATACAAGATCCTTGTGATTTTGAGGATGAGGAAGACTATTCCGACTTTTGTATTTTACAGGGAATTCATTTTTATTACTGTGATGAAGGATATTGTGATGAAGATGAAGATACTGAAGATTATGAAGGACCATCACCAGCAATGGTAGAAGTGAGAGATGAGGTTGAACAATATATATATGATAAATACTATGACTATTTAGTTGGTCTTTATAATGAAGGGGATTGCTAATAATGAAAATACTATTAACAGAAAAACAGGCGGATAGAATATTCAACGACAAAATTGAATGTGAAAAGTGTGAACACTCTTGGAAAAAAGAAAAAAATGGTCCACAACCTTTTCTTTGTCACGATTGTGGGTGGGACCAAAAGAAACAAAAGTACGATAAAGAAAACCTATTCAAGTTTTGGAAAAATAAATTATCCAAAGAACCAATTGACGAAAAGTGGTCTGAAAAGTATAAAAGGTCAATAAATTGTAATAACCCAAAAGGGTTTAGTCAGAAGGCCCATTGTCAGGGTAGGAAAAAAAATTGATTTATGAGTTTAATTACATTTATTATACCATCTATTAATAGACCAACATTAGATAATACAATACAATCTCTACTTAATCAAACAAACCCAAATTGGAAATGCTTCATTCTATATGATGGAGTTGATGGGAAAAATTTTGAGGACACAAGAGTGGAAACGTTTAGATTGGAAAAATTAGGTAAAAAAGGTAGAACACATGGTAATGCTGGATTAGTTAGAAATGAAGGTATTAAGATGTGTAACACAGAATGGATTGGATTCTTAGATGATGACGATACCATACATGAAGATTATGTTAAAACTTTATTTGAAAAATATATTACATATGATTTTGTTGTATGGAGAATGAAAGCCACAAATGGTAGAATATACCCAGAATTAACAAGAAACAATCTTGTTAAAGATAGAGTCGGGATATCAATATCATATAAAAATAAATTTCCAAATATGATATTTGATAATAATGATGATTGTGAAGATTTTCATTTTGTTGATAAATTACAGAATACCACAGAAAATTTTATTATAACTTCAGAAATATTTTATAATATAAGACACTAAAAATACATATTCACTTTAAATGAGACCAAAGATAAAAATAGTTTATTTCGCATATATTCATGGAGATGAATGGCAGGAAGTTATATGTGAACAAATGAATTTATTAAAATCTATACCCTTATATGATGAGGCTGAAGAAATATTAATAAGTGTTGTTTGCGATGATGAACAATTAAAAAGATTAAAACAACATATTTGGGCTAAATGGAAAAAAGTTAGAATCCACGCAATCAATAATGGTAATTTATATGAATATCCTGGTTTAAAAAGTGTTTGGCAAGTTGCTCAAGAATGTAAGGATTGTGTAATATTGTATTTCCACACAAAAGGTATGAGTGAAAGTAGTAAACAAAGAGGTGGTGGGAACATTAGAAAAATACTTTTTAATGCTACGATAAAAAATTACGATGTTTATATAAATGAATTTGAAAAAAATCCTGAATTGGATTCCGCAATGATGTTCCCTAGCGAACATGGATTTGCTTGGTACAATTTCTTTTGGATTAGAGCTTCTTACGTAATTAATCATTTACCTGAACCTGAATTCACAAAACATAGATATTATTGGGAACATTGGATTGGTAGTGAACATTCATCCAAAAAAAACCCTGTAACTTATTCTCCTTTTACTGGGTATAATAAATTTGCAAATAAAGCTCAATTCACTAATCATAGAAATAAAATTTGGAAACAATATTCTTAAAATAATGAAACATTTAATCATAACTAGGTGCAAATTCAACAATGATGAAAAATTTGACGGGTATTTTAATATGATGAAAAAATACTACATTAAATCAATAAACTCACAAACTAATAAAAACTTCTCTATTGCATTAATTTGTAATGAAAGACACTTCGATCAAATAAGAAAAGAGATTGATGATAAAATAGAAATATTACAGTTTAATGATCAGGTAAAAGATTATAAAGACTACGTTATAAAACAACCTAATACAATACAAACTAGACATGATTGCGATGATTTCATGGATAAAAATTATGTGGATAGGATACAAAAACTTTATGATGAAAATAAAAATAAATTTGATGATTTTATTTTAAATTTCCACCCAACAAAGTTCGTGGACTCAACACAAAAAGAATATACACATTCAAGAGACTATAGTAAGGTATGTTCTATGTTTTCCTCCTTAATTCAAAAAGACACCAAACACGGTGTTTTTGATGTGATGCACGATCATCTTAGTAGATTAACTAGAAACGTAATTTACATAAAGGATCCATATGTTAAGTTAGTTATACATGGGAATAACGCCCTATCTAAATTAACACCAAATGACAAACCATTGAATTAATGATCAGTATAATTATTTCTGCATACAAAAACGATAAGTACATTATCGAGGCTTTAAATTCTGTTGTTAAAAGTGCTAAAAATTTTGAATACGAAATATTATTGGGGGTTGATAATTGTGAACAAACAATGGAGGGGTTAATAAAAAATTACGATAAATTACCAGCTACTTTAAAAATATTTTACTTCCCAAAAGTTGGGACTTATGTGATTAGAAATTCATTGGCCAGTATTTCTAAATACGAAAAAGTAATATTCTTTGATTCTGATGATATAATGGCGGACGTTACCGTTGAGGAAAGTATAAGACTTTTGGATAATAATGACGTTGTTAAATTCAAATACCATACATTTCAGAATAACTTTGACGAAAGTAAAAAAAATTCATACCAAAAAAGTAACACATACCACTATGGTTGTTTTGCAGTAAGAAGAGATTCTTTTTTAGGGTTAAATGGTTTTGAACCTTGGATATGTGCCGCTGACGGGGAGTTCCAATGGAGAGTTGAGGCTAACTCATACAGAATTAGCGGAGTTGAAAAACCAGGGTTTTATTATAGAAGACATACAACAAACTTGACGATAGCCGGACCTACGAGTATGAATTCACCTTTGAGAAAACACTACCACAATATTAAAAATGATAAAATTAAAAGAAATCAAAAACAAAAATTAGAAAGGTTGTATAATATTGAGTTTTTAAAAATTAACGAACAAAATATTAATAACTACAATTCTGAGTTAAACAAACTTAGTGTTAATAATCCTTATGATTTTGAAAGAGATTTTGAATTAAGTAAAAAGAAAAAGTCCGAAATTCTAAATGCGTTATTTAATAATGAGGTTAAAGAACCACCAAAAAATGAATACAAAGACCTATCTGTTAAAAGTACCATAGAGCAAAAAAGATCTCAAATAGATTATGATAGAGTTAATTACGTTTTTCAAAATAATAACAACAAACCTACTTCAATGAGGGTTAACAAACCAACAATCCCACAACAGACTAGAAACAACACAAGTTTTTTAAATAAATTAAATAAAAAGAGATAATGTCATTATCTATAATAGTTCCGACATTTAATAATATTGAATTCTTAGATGAGTTATTTGATTCATTTGATAAAAATAAAGTAAATTTCCCTCATGAATATTTAATTGGTGTGGATAATTGTGAAAGTACAAAACAATTCATTGAGGAAAGAAAGTTTCCTGATAATATATTTTTTTTCTACTTTATTGAAAATGTTGGGCCTTATAAAATTAAAAATACTTTAGCTGAGGTTGCAAAATACGATAATTTGTTTTTCTTTGATTCAGACGATTATATGACCGAAAGTTGTTTATCGGAGATTAATAAATTGATACGCAAATATGAGTGTGTCAAACCAAAATTTATTAATTTTAAAGACACTAAAGAGGGTAGAATTTATATTGATGGTAATGGTTTACATGGTGAAGGTGTGTTTGCAATTCATAAAAGTATTTTTTTAGCTATGAATGGTTTTGAAGGTTGGAGATGTGCGGCAGATTCTGATTTCATGGGTAGATTGTACAAACTTAGAAGAAAAATTAATTTAACAAATCTTATTTTATTTCATAGAAGAATACATGGAAATAGCCTCACTATGTCCAAAGAAACTGGATACGCTTCCGAAATAAGAGGAAAATACTTTTCAATATCTAAAAATAAAACAGATCACGGACCATTACCGAAATTAGAAAAGGCTGATTATCAAATGTTTAATAATGAAACTAAATTATGGTCAGAACAAATATCTACGTTAGAACAAAGAAAAATTGATTTACAAAAAGAATTAAAAGAAAAAAAACATAAACTTCTTGAATCAATTTTTAGTGATGCACCAAAAGAGGTTCCTCAAAAAGAAATTAAAGTTGTAAATTACTCTCAAGTTAATATTATTACAAATTATCAGACTCAATCAAATTTGGGTAACGCATTAAAAAAGGCAAAATTAGAAAATATTAAAAGAAATTCGAGGCGTTAGAATTTTTTTCATTATATTTGTCTTATGGTACACAGATTTAAATCAGGAAACGTAATTAAGGACGATCACATTAAAAGAGTTAAAAAACTTTTAAATAATAAAGGAGTGTCTTTCGAATTTAATGTTTGGAGAGATAAAGTTGAATTCCAAATCACTAATATCAGAAAATATAAAAACTCATGGTCTTTTAGCGATAAAAATAAATATTGTTATGAGGTTGATGTCAAAATGATTGGTAACGCACCTTTTCCTCGTTACTACATAAACTCTAATAAAAGAAGATTAAACTCTCGAGTTAGAGCTTGGTCTAACGAACAAGTATTATTAGAAGAACTACAATTCTTCGGGATAGAAAACATTTGCATCTCAAAGATTCAATATGTTTAGAGTTCTTTTATATTTATTAATATGAAAGTATCGATTACAGAAGATCAACTTAAAGTTGTACAATCAAAATTGCTTTATGAACAAATCCTTGACGATCTTGTTTTCAAACTATCTTTAATTACAGAAGATGGTAAGACTAAACCTGACATGGAATGGGATTTTGAACCAATCAAAAAGGAAATTGATTTATCCAAATTGTGGGTTAAGACTAAGGAAGATGCCATAAAATATATTGAAATCGCTAAAGATAAAATTGAAAATCTTCCTTCTGACTTAAAAAAAAGAATCGTTAAATATATAGCGTATTCTTTGATAGGTTTGTTAAGTTTAAAACAAATTGAAAAGTATTTGGACCCTACATTACAAAGTGCGGTAAAAACGGAAAAAGAATTCATTAAAAAAGTAATACCGCCAAGAATAAGAAAATCATCAGAAGGATTAATTAATCATTTAAAGTACGAAGAAGGATCCATTAGACATAAAGGTCAACCAAATTTAGTTGC
>Ga0209296_1001911_pt1 | contig 15293 bp, 25 predicted proteins | sample S_130206_EF_Meta_FD_187319 | JGI IMG/M metagenome (GOLD analysis project Ga0209296, IMG submission 187319) | Freshwater microbial communities from Lake Simoncouche, Canada to study carbon cycling - S_130206_EF_MetaG (SPAdes) (version 2) | ecosystem: Environmental > Aquatic > Freshwater > Lake ...
GATCTGCAGATCCGATATAACAAGGTAACGCTTAATCTTCATCCTCTTCAAAATCGTCAAGTGGATTCTTAATAGGATCTTTAGTATCTACGATCCAGTCTGGATAACTTGACCTATCCATAGCAAACGCTAAAGCTGTGCCTTCATCCATTCCTGACTTACGGCAAGCCATATAAACCTCATTAGCTGCTATTGCCCAGAAGTCTAACTTTGTAAGTACAGGCTCTTTAGTGGTCCTGCGCCTACGTGCAACCTTCTTTTTTGGTTTGCGTTTAGTAGCCATATTAAAATTATGACTTACTAATTAAGATAAAGAGATCATCGACACGCTTCTCTAGTCTTGTTAATTGATCCTTCATACTAGATCCACCATTAGGGCGCAACTCGTTAAGCCAGCCTTTAACTAAAAAACGTAATCCTATTAGCACGGCGCTCAGCACGGCGCAACCGCCAGCGCCAAAGGCGGCCCATTCTGCCGGACTCATAAGTCATTAGCACCGATGCCGTAAGCACTGTCGGATTTATCTAGAGCCCTAGCTGCTGGACCTGCAAGCGCTGCAACAATCACAGACACTGCAGGATCTAAACCTAATTCATTACTGGCTAAGAATGTTAAAAAAGATACTAATACTCCACGTGCGTAGGACTTTAGTATTGCCTTATGTTTATTGGTCAGTTTCATTCTTGCTCCTCATCTGGTAGGTCGATTTCTTCAACGATATTGTTGTTTGGTTTGGATGGGTCGTGACCGCCTAGACCATAAGTAACCATTTTTGCCATTATGCCGCCCTTAAAAATGTGTAAATGCCGGCAGAAGCTGTGCCTTGGGCAAGAGTTCCAGCGGTCGCAAATGCGCCAGTAATTGATGATTCGGAATAGTATTGAACAGTTCCTAGTGAGCCAAAGAAAGAAAATGGCTGACCTGTGTAGGTAGTGGCATTGTTAGCGACTACCCCTAAATAGGTGTTTGTCGTAGCTGCTGTTTGAGTATTTGCTGCTAACCAATAAATGCCTGGCGTAAGTTGTTGACTAATTGTAATTAAATATGCAGTCTGGCCGGCAGTAGCGGACACAGTTCCAGCATCTAAAACCACTGTTGTAGGGAGACCAGAAGCACTCGAATTATAAATGCCTAATCTTACGCTTGCAGTTCCAGAAAATGTTGAACCTGTTCTTACTACAATTCGATCAAAAGTAGTTGTCTGAGGTACAAAGAATGGAGTGTAATAAGTTGTGTTTACAGCTGCCGAAGCAGATGCGTTAGTGGTAATTCCCACACCTCTGTAATAATTTCCAGATACAAAAGGGATATACATTGTGTCTATTTTATTATTGACGGTTGTGACGGCATTAGGAGTAGCAGCAGTTGTTGTAGAAGTCGATGATGTTGAGTCAGTTAATTGCAATACTCCAACAGCAGAAGTAGAACCAGTAGATACTGAAAGGTTTGCAGCTGATGAAGTGCCTGCATTTGTTAATGGGGCATTGACTGTTACAACGCCTGATGAGCCTTGTGCGCCAGTCGCTCCGGTTGCACCAGTAGCTCCTGTTGCTCCAGTAGCGCCATTAGTGCCGTTAGTTCCATTAGTGCCGTTAGTGCCATTAGTACCTGCAGGCCCTTGCGTGCCGACTTCTGACACAGTAACTGTATTAGTGATAGGTGTAACTGTTACAGAATTAACTACCTCAGTAACTGTTAAGGTGTTATCACTCATCTAGTTACCTCAGCAGAAACTATTGCAGAGCCTTGAATTAAGCGAGTAACAACGCCAGCACCTGATGTGATCTCTAGGTCATAAACATAAATATCTGGCAATAAATCTGTTGTCTGTGTGGCCGTAATAGTTATGTTTATCAATCCTGTAGCACCTGTAATTACAATGCCAGAAGAAGGAGAAGACAAAGATAAGTTAGCGGTAACTGAACCGACTGTCTTTCTTAACTGCATAGCAGCTGTATAACCAGTTAGGTTTATAGCTGTGCCAGCACTGTCTTTGTAACTCAAAGCCAAAGTGTATGTTGAGCCCTGATCTATTAGTATGTTATATGTACTAGCCAATTTGTCCCCCTAGTAGTGGTATGTCAAACGGTTTATTATCGTGATCGCCTAGCTTTGTAAAACTGATATGTATGTGTTTTGTGTGTTTGTTAAACCCTGAATATTTACGCCACTTAAAATTAAGGATTTTGCTAGCAATCATTCCATTATGGATTACGTACGATATACGCTTATCGGTCTTCGCACAGATTCTGATCTGGTCAGCCAAATATACTGAGAGCCCTTCGGATGAATCCAAGCGAGAATCAATATCAATGGCTCGCACACATCCGGTGACGTCTGGATTATGATCAGATTTTCTGGCACTGTGACGAGCATCGCCAAGCCACCCATCACTGGTAGTGCGCCGATCTGGATACCAGGTAGTAACGGCATCTCTTACAGTCTCAGCTGCTTTACTCAGCCAGGGAGTTGACATCGTGATCCTCATTATTGCATTCCCATTTAGCAGATTTAGCATTCAATACTGCCTCTATATGGCATTTAGGCGGCATAAAAATATCTTCTAATGGAAGATAGGTATAACCTATGCCTGCGTAATTGCCTCTAATCTTTGCATTATACGAAGTGCGTTTACAGGTTTGACCTCTAAAGTTTGCATACCAAGTTTCAGTATCTAATCCTTCAATAGTTTCAGTTTCATCAATACCTGTAATAACTTCGGTAACTATCCCATCTGTAATAAATGCGTAATGTGCCATTATGCCCAACTCACATTTCCAGTACCAGCAGTAATTGTGGCTCTCTTATATCCACCACTTGCAGCACTTTCAGTTCCAGTTAAACCTGCACCAATAGTAATTGTTTTTGTATCTGCATATCTTAAAATTACAATTCCTGAGCCTCCTGCGCCGCCATTGCCACCTGGTGATCCAGCACTACCGCCGCCGCCGCCACCACCAAGATTTGCAGTTCCTGGTGATCCAGCTGTGCTAGCTCCTCCTAATGACCCATTACCGCCGCCGCCTGTGCCACCATTACCTGCGCTATTTGCATAAGCACCGCCACCACCGCCGCCAGCATAAGTTACTGAACTTTCAGTAATTGATGTTGCTACACCATTACCACCATTACCTGCACTACCAGCACCACTAGAACTAGCGTTAGCACCAACTGCGCTTGCACCGCCGCCACCACCACCTAAATAATTTTCAGGTGATCCGCCAGTTAAACCATTACCGCCAGCAAAACCTTGATTAGTTGTTCCAGCACCACCACTATTGCCTTGATCTGATCCGCCGCCTGATCCACCTACCGCACCATTTCCGCTTGAAGGTGAAGCACCGCCACCGCCACCAAGAGATGTAATAGATGAAAATATAGAATCATTACCATTTGATCCGTCATTACTTCCAGATGTAGAACCAGCACCGCCACCACCAACGGTTACTGTATAAGTTTGATTTAACATTAAAGATAAAGCAGTTTCCAATGTACCGCCACCACCAGTTGCAGTTACAGTACAACGCAAACCACCTGCGCCACCGCCGCCGCCAGTATTTTTACCACCGCCAGCACCCGCAGCAACTACTAAATAATCGACTGTAATAGTAGGTGGAATTGTAGGTGCTAATACTCCTGCAATAATATTACCAATCATTATGCAACTGCTCCAACTACATACCAAGCATTAGCAGCTGTCTTAATCAATGCTGCGGATTTATATTGTGCAAGTGTTGGTGAAGCAGCCACAGCACCAGCTGATAATACTGTTGTGGTGCCAGATGTAACTGCGCTTATTGTGCAAGTTCCTGCACCAATATTTAATACAGTTATTACGGTACCGATGGCAAAGTTATATGTCGCATCGGTTGGAATCTTAAAGGCTATTGCGGTTGCTTTGTTCATAGGTATTAATTGTTGATACTCATCATTACTAGCTGCTGTGTAATCTGCAGTTTTAGCGGTTTGTACTGTGAAGGCTGGTAGCCCATTCCACATTGCGGATGTAACTACGTCTCCAGTGACTCCTGGCCAGGTTGCCATATTTTCTCCTTAGTAACTTAATACGTCTTCATCTAGAGCGCTGTACCCTAGTATAAACCCATCAATGACAGGTTCGAGCGTTGTAAAGATAGTTTTCCAACTATTCGGGGTAATGTTAAAAGCTACTCCGAAAATCTGTAGGGTCTTAGTCAGGGTAGATCCACCTGGCTGAGTTGTAGTTACTGTGATCGGATCAAAGAAATCTAGGTTTAGGGCTGCAATAGTGCCTGCTGTATAACTAGGAGAATAAAGGTCTAATTCAATGGCATCGCATCGGATACTTGTCTCAGCTCTAGAAGCCACGTAAGCCCTAGCATAATCAAGCGCCACGGCATCTGTCTGCATCAATAAGTCTGTCAGGGTATAGGAATGTATGAAATATTTTTCAATAGAAGCCTGATTAGTCGCTATTTGAGCGCTACCACCTGATCTAGTAATGCTTGCTGAATTGAATACTAAATAATCATTTAACACCCAAACAGCATTGGCATATCTGATACCAGCACCAGCATCACTAAATACTGTGGGCGTGCCGCCAATAGATCCAACGGTTACCGCTCTATCTTGAAATACAAAGTTACCCGAAGCATCAACATAGATTGCTCCATATTCACTATCAGCTACAGTTTGTAAGGCTGACAAAGAAGTCCTATTAGTGCCTGGATCATTTTGCAAAGTAGTAAGACCTGCATCTACATCGCGCTGAGTATTAGGCCAGTTAATAGTGTTTAAGATTTGATTAACACGTGTGCCCGATAAATCACCAGCCGTAGCACCAGTCACTGTTGTAATTTGAGCATTCTGTGCCAATCGGTAAGCATCTACAGCTGTAATGGTTGTATAAGCAACCTCTGTTGCATCTTTAGGTTGAGTGTTTAAGTATGAGGTAATAAAGCCTGCAAAGATTGGATAAGTTACTCCTGAGTAAGTTGCTGTTATTTCAACCTTCTTCATAGGAGTTAATAATTGATAATAAGGACTGGCTGGATTTTGTGGGTTAAAATCACCATTCTGATCTACTATGCGTAAAGTAAGCGTGCCAGTCTGGAATTGATCTGCTAATACGTTGCGACCTCTAGCAGTCCTAACTGAATCTACTTGATTAGATACATCAACAATAACTGCGACTGCATCGGCTAATACGTTTACTCCTAGTTTACCAATATCGATCTGCATAGCCTGAGCAGTTTGTGGACCTGTTGAGAAGTTAATAATTGCATTGATTACTGGTACGGCCACGGTTATTGTCCAGCTGCGTAAGTAGGTGAGCCTTGCTTATTTAATCTTTGTAATGCTTCTTGAACTGTGCTTAACACAGCATCTTGTGATATTACAGATCCTTCTACTTGCAGGTTAGTAGTATTGTTTACTACAGTAGTACCACCACCACTTGCACTGCCCATAGGCACGCTAGCAGCATTGTAGGTGTTGTAATAAATCGATGAGCCTGCATACATCTGTTTTGTGTAATCGGCCTGAGTAACTATTCTTAGTTTAGCCATAGCATCTGTAGTAGCTGTTAATTCTTGCGCCAACTTCATAGCACTGTTAGCAGCTTCTAACTCAGCATTGTACTTTTTAGCCAAAGCCTCGTTATTGTCTAGGATTGCTATCTGAGCCTTAATGCGTAATTTAGTTTCTTCATCGGTAGCAGCATTAAGTGCTGCAGTTAAACCTATGCGCTCTACATCAAACTTATCTTTAAGTTTATCTACTTCATTCTTTTTGTTTAATAATGCTAATTCGGCAGCCCTAGCAGCGGCAGCCTTTTTAATAATGTCTAATTCTTTCTTTCTAATTAATTTGTCATCTGGTGTAGCGCTTAAACTTTGAAAAGATACGCTAGAGCTTTTTAATCTTTCACTTTCACCTAATTTAGATAAAAGACCAACAGGAGAATACTCAATTGACAATGCTAAAACTTTAAGATATTTATTATCACCAATTTTATTTAATTTTTCTAATAGTACACCTAAACCTAAAATGGCATCGGCTATAAATGTGCCAAAGTTTTCCATTTTAGTAGTAGCATTTTCTAAGTTTTTGTCTTTACCTAATAAAGTCAAAGCATCTAAAATACCTTTACCAATAGTTTCAGCTACGTTAGCAGAAGCCAATTGTAATAAGTCCATCTTGCCGGCATATGTGGTAAGTCTTGCTTTAGCCTGACCTGAAAACTTATTAGACACTTCATCTAGGATTTTATTCATATCACCAGTTGCTAAGGTGGTCTTACTAATTCCTGCTCCTAGTCTAGAAAGAGCTGTAGTTTGACCTGTGTAACCTTTGGCTATAGCTGCTGACACTTCTTCAACAGATTTACCTGTAGCCGCACTTACGTCTAGCGCTATTGCTAAAGCCTTTTGGCTGTTTATTAATGATCCACTAGCTGTTAATAATGTTTGTAATGCAGGGCGTAATTGATCGTCTAACACCCCAGTTAGTTTTTGTAGATTGGCTATGTATAATTCAATGCCTGGGCTAGCAAAAGCATACCCAGTATTCTGTAATTGAACTTGTAAAGACTTAGCAGCAGCTTCATCTGCAGCAAATGCTTTAACAGCATTTTTGCCATATGACAATAATTTTTGAGCACCAAATACACCAAGAAAAGTTTTACCTAATGATTTAACGCTTTTGTCAAATGCACTGATTTCCTTCTGGCCTTTTTTAAGTCCTTTGTTATCAAAGGTGCTGACTGCGCTTACAATTAAATTGGCCATTATGCTGCCTTATTTATTTGAGTTTTATTATTAAAGTCAGTAGCCACAGTGTTAATTGATTTTACAACTTCTGGAATAACTTTGTTTTTAGTTTCATCCCAAGCACGGAAAATTACACGGCCTCGTTGCTTGCCATAACCTTTCATATTAGTCAGCATTTCAGCAGCAGAGTTAAACTGTTCAGGCGCATTAGGATTTAATGATCCCTCACCTTTTGGTTTATTTATACGGCCAGCAGTTTCAAAAATTGCGCCAGGTGCTGAGTTGTTGTAAACATAAAATGCAGCTCTATATCCTGATCGGTTGCGCTTATTTTGACCTGCCGAATACGCAACCTTATCTTTGGCTAACGCATAATCGTAGGCTGGAAATGCTCTGTAAATGTCTTTGATGGTTTCAGCCGATGAAGTACCTTTACCCCAACCACTTAATACTTCGTTTTGAGCAGGCAAATACCCACGTGCTTTATCTCGCACAATAAGCATTACTGTTTTAATATCTTTACTCATTTGCTTATTAAGTTCTGGCTCTACATTTTTCATAGCCTTTTGGAGTTGTTTAACGCCTGTGACGTTTACTGGCATTTTTGATCTCCTTAGCTCGATCCGACAATACCTGGACAATTGCCCTAAGCATCTCTTGATCCATATCTATAAAAGCCTGGGGCGCAATTCCTGTCTCTACTGACAGACTAGCTATCGTGTAGATAATCGAATCACGCTGTGTTATTTTTTTTCTTCATCCAATACTTCAACGGTGTCTAGAGTATCAATAAACTCTAGGCCGAAGACTGGCACAACCACATTAGCCCTACGTAAGCACTCGTGAGCCAAGAAGTAAATCTCGGTTTGACGTTCGTGATCACGTAGGACCTTTGAAATTCCTGCGCCATACTTTAACTCGAAAGCGTACTCGACACCCGGAGTAATCTTATGTTCAGATACTTCACCGTTAGCCCTTGTTATCTTTAGCTTTGCCATTAGTTCTCCTTATGCTACTGCTACAGCTATTGTGCTATTGCAGGTAAATGTAATGCTTTGTGAAGATATATCGGCTACTGCTCCATTTACATTCTGTAGGTTATTAACCAATACAGATGCAGTATATGAAGGGTTAGTTGCAGATACGGCAGCAGATGTCTGCTTAACTACGCATGTTACAGTAGTGCCATAAGCAGCACGTAATGTAGGAATAACTGTTGAAGCAGCATTATCATTTAGGAAGTCCAAAGTAATGGTGCTTGCCTCTAAGCCTTTAGCAAACTTATGTGCGGTATCGCCCATAGCGGTTACTTCTAGCTCATCAAATGATTGGTTAATGGTTACGGAAGTAACATACGCTGATAAATCAACGCTGTTTAGCGTAACGGATACGCCATTGTTTAAGAATATGGCCATGATTACTCCTTTTCTTTTTCTTTAGTTGGTGCAGGTTTTGGTGCTTCTTCGATCTGACCTATCTTTTTTAAGAAGGCTAAGTTTTCTGCGTCTGTGCTCATTTTAACTCCAGCTCGTTAGAATTGATACTGTGATTTCTGACGTTAATAAATCTCCACTTGCCACACTAGCGATAGCTGGAGCGGAGACACTTGATATGTTTAACTGCAACGTTGATGCGTTCAGTTTGTTTACTACGGCCACTATAAAATCCTCTATGCCTGCAAGGTTACCTTGATTATCTAGTGCAGGTACGCAGATCATTATCTTAAAATTGGCTAAAGGTGCGATGCTTGTCTTGTCATTGTTTGATGGTACTAAATATGGATCGCTAACTGTGACCACCACGCTGTTAGGAATTAAAGTTGCTGGTGGGTAACTAAAAGTACTCCACACACCAGTATTAGTTAGATCTGTTGCAAGTGTTGATCTAAGGGTTGTAATTGCAGCTGTCATTAGCCGACCATAGTGTTAGGACTAGAGTAAGGCGCGATGAGACCTCTCACTCTATTTATAAGCTGGTAGCCCATGGCATAACGGTTAGGGCTCATGCCATCCATACCGTTGCCCCCGTTCTGAGACACTTGGCGTGCTTGGAAAATATCTACGGCAATTATCATGGCAGCCTGATTTACAGCTGGTGTAGCAGAATAATTTAATGTCTTATAGCCAGGTCCAGTTGCTAGACCGTATGGCAAGATGCGATGAAATGGATCGTTTGCATTTACTTTAGCAAACTGAATGACTGAATAGCCTGTTGGATAGTTACTAAATGCGTATGTACTCCAAAATGCTGTACCTATTGATGCAGGTGTTGTACTGCCAGGATATGAGCCTGTAAGAGTGTATGTGCCATTGTAAGGAGATCCAGCAGCTGTAATTGTTATGCTTTGTCCAACAACAAATATGCCAGGATTAGCAAGTAAAACGCTCGCAACGTTATTGCTTATGCTTGCACCGACTATGGGTGCGTTATTAAACCAAAGATATGAGTTAAGAAGATCCTCAGATGTTTGACAAATAGATTCTAAATCGGCATCGGAGTAGAGTGACCCAATACCAAGATTTGATCTTAGTTGGGCTACGGTTACGTAACTAGCGGCCATCTCTACTCCTCTGCTAATAGCTCCCTAGGGCTAGGGCTACTAAACCCTAGGGATTCTTAATGTGTTGCTTTTATTACGCTGTCATGTTGTAGCGTTGTAGGCCACCAGACACAAGTGTCTTAGTTGCCAAGTATCCGTACAGCATCAATTCAATTTCGCCTGATGTTGGCACGTTGGTTGAAAGTCTTAGTACTGGGCTCTCATAGATTGCAATTGCTGATGGCACAATAATAAATGCTGAATCATCAATAGTTGTAGATACCATGTTGGCATCAACATATAGATCTAATCCAAGTACGTTTCCACGTAGTGATGTTGGTGATGAAGTACCGCCAGCATTCATTGGATTTTGTGAGGTAAAGATTGGTCGGTCTGTTGAATCCTTAGCACCGATCAATAGTGACCACTGTGAAGTACCAGCAATGTATGCAGTTGCTAGGTCACCTGTTGCTGCGTATGCAGCTGGACCAGCTTGTGCAATAAATGCTTGAATACCTAGGTAGGTAGTAGCTTGTGATGTTGAAAGTGTGCCACCAGATACGATTTCAGCGATTACTGCTGCATCTGTTGCCTTGTTATAAGCACGTGTCATGTTGTCAAGCATCGCTTGGAAGAATGCAGGATTGTCAGATGAACGCTCTAACAATTCTACTGAGTAGCGTTGTAATCCAGCATACTTCTTAACAGTTGCATCTACGTATGAAGATACGATACCAGTCTCAGATGGACCAGCACCTTCAGCTGTTAATGCAACAGTGCCTGAAGTTGTAATCTTTGGATGTGAGATTGTCATTCCTGAAGAAGGAATTACCTTTGCTCCACCACATGCCTCGATTGTTGGACGTGTTCCAATAAGAGTATCGATAACAGTTGTTGCATAAGATACTGGTGAGAATGCTGGGTTAGTTGTAAATGAATCATCAGCAGCAGTAATCTTCTGTGCCTTTGCATCTTCTCCACGTACCCATAGACCAGCTTCGTGATCTCCTAATTGTGCCTTTACTGCATATTGCAGGTATTTGGCTTGTGAATTAATTGGCGAACGTGGCTCAGCATAGATAGCAGCACTAATCGTTGGACGTGCGGCTTCTACTGGAGCAACCTCTGCCGGTGTAACAGTTGGCTCTGGAGTTGTATCCAAGATAGCCTCACTTTCCGTAGTAGTTGGTGTTGCATCTGCTTCGCTTTCGCTCGCAGCAACTTTAGTTACATTTGCCTCAGCAAATGCTGGTGTTTCTACAAGACTTACTTCTTTTAAGTTTGCCTTAGTTACATATAAGTAATCTTTCATTTGTTTTGATCCAGTTACTTCAACGCCTACAGATAGGCCATCAATTAACTGTTCGCCTGCAAGGATTAAAGCATCCTGGCCTTGCATAGATGCACTGATCTTAAATGATGCGTAAATACCGTCTTCTGCCTTATTAAACTTCTGCATACGGCCAATAGGCTTATCGTTCTTGTGTTGCATAAGCATCTTAATTTTTCCAGGATCGCCAATATCAATAGAATCTTTAGCAAATACAACTGGTCCGGCTGATGTAAATCCCACACGTTCGTATGGCACTATTTTGCCTGCAATAACTCTACGCTCAGTATCAGAGCTTTCAATTGAACTACTAAACTCAAGAAACATTATAGCTCTCATTTCCGTTAGGTGACATGTCTTCCATTTCCTTTGCTTGCTCTATATCTATTAGACCTAGAGATAACATTTTCTCTATTGCTTCCAAACGCTTCATTGTGTCTGCACGTAGGAATGATTCTTCAATATTAAATCTAACTGTATTTCCTCTAGCTGTAATATCATCCATAGATAAACGGTCTTCAATAGCACAGATAAACGGTTGTAGAGAATAAGCAACAAACTCTTTACGGCCATCAATAATATTTTGATAGGTCATGCTATTATTCATATCAGCAGAAATGTAATAAGCCGGTACGTTCATAGCACGTGCAATTTGTGTTGCTAAATATTGTGATGCTTCGTTATACATCATATCTTTAGGGCTAAATCCAACAGATTCATAAGATAATGTGCTAGTTAAATATGCAGTAGATCTTGATGCTCTACTTGCTTTCCATGTTGCTAATAATCCTTGTACATGATCCTCTGGTAGATCTGCGCCAGTATTTTTTAAGTATCCAGTAGCCATTGGAGTTTGTGCTGCAACTGCTGCTGCTCTTTCAATATCTAAAGCTGATTGAATTGTGCGACCTGCTGTTTGTAATACACCTTGTGTTAATCCTTGGAATGTAATTAAAGATCCTGGACCACTCATAGGTACTTCTGAGCCATCAATTGTATAGTACATAACTTCTGTACCTTTAGGATTTAATTGTGCATTAACTCTAGTGTTAGCAACCCATTCAAATCGTGATGGTCGCAGATCATCTGCATAAACTTCTGTAACACGCCAATAAGCGACACCGTAGAAAATTAATGAGTCCACGGTGGCACTTAGTGTGACGGATCTTGGCTGACGAATGTCTGGCTGCTCTAACCATACAGGAGATCCCAGTTCTTCTCCAGTATTTTTGTTATATAATTCTAATGGTAAATAACTTATTACGCCAGCAATTAAATTACGGCATCTTGCTACAGCTGGTACTTGCATAGCCAGGGTGCGATCCATTGGGCCGTAATTAAATCCGTTGCCTATGCCACCTAGTGCATAACCATCATTCATTACAGCTGGGGCATATTGCGCCGTTACGGTTTGCTTATTATTAGTTAGACCCAATGCTGACAATATACCCATATAGGTACTTTATACCATAAAACGGACTAATGGTGCAAATTAGGCAAATATCTGTGCGGTGCGTTGCGGACGACTTAATTGGCTCGCAATCATAGCAAGGCTGATAGCGGCTGTGACATCGCCTGCTGATTTCCTCCTAATGATTCTCCAAGATGAGTCATTTGTTTTAGCAGCACAATTATTAAGATGTTGTACAAGTTCTTCTTGACCAGAATGAACTAATCTTCCGTTAGCCAAAGCATCTGATAAATCACCACAAGCTTGATAGAAGGCTTGACCAGATACGTCTTGAACTAACCATCCGCTTTGTTCTAATTTTGTTGCAATAGATTGCGTGGCGTACTTGTCATAACAGATAACAGTTGGATGATATTTACGAGCCCATTCATTTATATCACTTGCCATTCTTACTTCATCAATAGCAATCTCACTAGACCACAGTTGTGCAAGTCCTACTGCAATTTTTCCATCTTTCATTTGACCCATAACTAATGCGCCGGATCTTCTGGTAGGTGCAATATCAAATGCCATAACAGTCTGAGGACCAACAGGGATTTCTAAATTGCTATCACTGCATGCTTCAATTGAACCGTACACCCAAGGGCTGACAGCCGAATCAATCCATTGACAAAGCATTTCGGTGCGTGTGGCTTCTACACTATTAGTATTAACTGATTCTTCTAAAGTTTCCTCAGTTATTAAATGTCCTAGTGCTGGATTAGCCATTACCCATGCTTTGCGATCATGGATTTTACAATGTTGAGGTGCGCTGTATTCGTAATAACCTAAATTAGCAGGTGGGTATGACATGCAACGTTCTTTAAGATCATTAAGCACTTCACTAAATCCATCACCGGCATTACTTGTCATTAGGGTCATGGCGTTAGGTCTTGCCCTAGTTACCGGTAGCGCAGCTGTAAAAGCTTCAGGTGTCCATTCACGTAATTCATCAAGATACAAGAAATCTGCAGTCTTACCACGTGGTGCATCTCTGGTCGCTGCTGCAATCTCATAACGTGCGCCATTCTTTAGAGTAATAGATTCTTGACCATTAGCCAGGCGGATCTGTCTTATCTGCTTACGTAAGAAGTCATTATCTTCAATTGTGTAAGCAACCTGCCTAAACGTATCTAATGCCATATTTCGGTTAGAGGACATGCCCAAAACATTCTTACTGCCCCAAAGATAGAGATGGCTAAGGATTAACATACGAGCCAAATGGGTCTTGCCATTTTGACGGGCTACAAGTATTAAAGCGCTCTTCTTCATCCAATTCTGATCATCATCAACTGATAACAGATCACCAAGCACCCAACGTTGCCATGGAATTAAAGGCATGCCAATTTTCTCGGCTAATTCATCTACCTCATTAACTTTACTTGCAGCTGTAAGTAAAGGCGTATGGATTCTAGGCTCAGTGCTACCAATTAGCCCGACCCCTCGTTTGATCGGGATTATTTCTGCATCATTCTGCTTCAATTTGTAGCCCTTCTGGTCGAGTAAAAGGTGAGTCCGGAACGATCTGGACCGTCTTAGGGAGAGATGAGGCAGGAAAGACAGGGGGGGTCGGCATAGGGCTAAAAAAACGATCTCCTTTATGCCCGTTGCATTTAGCACAAATAGCGGCACAATTCAATGGATCGAACGTGTCACCACCTTTAGCACGTGGATAAATATGATCTACTTGATTAGCCTCACCACCACAGGCGTAACAGATGTATCCATCACGTGCAAGTATTGTGAGTCTTAGGTTCTTCCATCGTTGAGTACCGATAGATCGTTGATGCTTTGGTGTTTTACTTACCATCAATGCCATCCTTTAATCTTGTAATGATCTAATGCTTTACACATAGATCCATATCTATTTAGATTGTACTTGATACCCCACTCTACCTGCTTATAACCATCAACAGTGCTAAGCCATTTAGATCTACCTTGTGGTATGCCATAGTGTGATCCATTACGTGCTTTAGGATTCCATCTTGATTCTCTAAAGTATAAGTAATCTAAACAATAGAACTCATCTAAGTTATTAAGCTGTATAAATGCCCATTGTCTGTACTCATTGTTATTAGCTGCAACGGAATAATCTTTTGATAAGCAACTGCTAAATGCAATTAGCAATAGGGTGGCCCAAACTCTGCGCCTACCGGGCCTTGCCTTTGGCGGCCCAGCTTTTCGATTTAAGATCGAACGCTTTTTGTTCAGGGTAGCACACAATGTCAAATCAGAAGACATAACCGCAGGTCAGACGGCAAGTCATAATGCGTAGATCATCGGTATCAATCCAAGTTTCGTCATAACCACCGGTCATTACTTTGCTCCAATCAATTGGCAAGTGTGGCAGTCCACGGTGTTAAACATCCATCCACCACACTTATCACATCTGCATATATCACTGTCAGGAATATGCAAAGCCTCGGCTATATTCTTAACACCAACACAGCCACAATCCATACACTGATAAGCCTTAAATCCATCAGGCGTATCTAATTGCTCCAACCATAGGAACTCGGTCTTACGCTTGCAGCCATTACATTTGAACTGTGGGTGCATTATGGTAATATCCTTATTGCCTGCATTGACATTGAGTGCAAATCAAGTAATTACCACTATGTATTAACCTGTCATCATTACAAGCTATACATAAGTCACTTGAAGGTATGTACTTTACCTGGTCGTTCTCTATTCGCTCCAGGTAAGGTCCACCTCTTAATATTTCAACATATCCCATTACTCACCCCCTTTACCTAATTCAGAATCATCTGGCCAATACCAAGTGCCTGCAGCTGTTAGTTTTGCCCACTTAGCATCACACTGATCTTCTTTAGGTGCGCTGCATACATATCCTGCGTATGGCTTCTTAGTTGCTTTGGCAACGCCTTCCTTCTTAATCATATCGCCGTGCCTACAAGTAAAACCAACAGCAACCACTTCACCGATTTGAGCAACGCTTTCACCAACAGACCACATAACAGGTACAGAGACATCGCTACTATTTTTAGATTGTGAATCCACAAGATGTAACGCCATTTCCATCGCAGCTGATTTAGATCCTGGTGCACCGTACTTAGGTTTAAACTGTTCAACTTTAGTCATCTCTTCTCTAGATGCACGTTTGCCTTTAGCTGCATAACCCGCGTTTGCAAGCGCTCTGCCGATCGCTGAAGTCTCGCAGTTCTCCAATGCAGAAGTTGAATTAACACCGCGATCAGAAACGC
>Ga0209296_1001914_pt1 | contig 15283 bp, 23 predicted proteins | sample S_130206_EF_Meta_FD_187319 | JGI IMG/M metagenome (GOLD analysis project Ga0209296, IMG submission 187319) | Freshwater microbial communities from Lake Simoncouche, Canada to study carbon cycling - S_130206_EF_MetaG (SPAdes) (version 2) | ecosystem: Environmental > Aquatic > Freshwater > Lake ...
GCGCAGACCATTGATGCTCTCTGCGACATGCGGCTTGCCTTCCTTAAGCGGCTGACCACCTTTGACACGTTTGGCAAGGGCTGGAGCCGCCGCGTGGCCAAGGTCAAAGCCAAAGCCTCCGACATGGCCTAAGTAAGCGCCACCACCTCTGGCAGCGCCGCGCCGCCAAGGATCTCTGCGCGCTCACGCGTCGCTCGCAACATCGTGTAGCGTTGATGCAGGCGGATCAACACCGACTGGCGTTGCTCGCCGCTGCGTTCAGCGTCCAGCAGACGGCGGACGGCGTCCTCGTCCATATTGGGTAACGCTTTGTTGATCTCGCGCCAGTTCATGCTGTCAGTTCCTCAAGTGCTATGTCAGAGATCGCGCGCTTGTCCTGAAGCGCAATCCAAATCCGTTCGTCTATAGTTTTATTACAGATCAGCAGATAACACCAGACATCCTTGGTCTGGCCGCCTCGGTGCAGGCGTCCCACCGTCTGCTCGAACAGTTCCAACGACCAGGGCATGGACAAGAAGATGATCTTGCTGCCCCCAAACTGGAGGTTCAGGCCGTGCCCGGCGGACTTGGGGTGGATCAGTAGCAGCTCAATCTCGCCCGCGTTCCACCGCTGAATGGCGTTGAAGTCGTCGATGGTGCGGGCGTGGGGGTACCGGCGCAGCAACTCGGCCAGTTCTTCCTTGTAATTGTAGACGATGATCGTGTTGTCGCGTTGGTTCTCGTTCAGGATCTCTTCGATTAGTTCAAACTTGTGCGACGAGAACCAGATTACCTTCTGTTTCATAGTGAACTTTCCCTTTTCCTCTGACGCTATCGTCTTGTTATCGTAGACAAATCCTGACGCCATCTGCTGGAGTTTGTTCGTCACAGCGGCGGCGTTCGCCGCTATGATCCGGGCCTCATTGTACTCCAGCACCAGGTCGCGCTTCATCTTCTCGTAGGGTTTGCGGTCAAGCATATCGCAGCGCATCTCCACAACGTGTAGCTGCGGCAACTTGTCGCTGTATTCGCCGGGGTCCAGCACGAAGGTCGCCGGGCGGATGGCGTCCATGACTTGCTCCAGCGCGCCCTTGCGCGGTTGCCAGTCGCCAAAGTCGCGGTTGATGCAGACGAAATACTTCTGGAGGAACGCGCCCTTGGCGCGGCCCAACAGCGTCTGGTCGATCACCTTGCATTGGCCAAACACATCTTCGAGCCCGTTGGATGTAAACGAGCCGGTCAGACCCCACCGGAACGGGATCTTGTCGAGATGCGCCAAAAGCGCCTTGAAGCGTTTGCCGCTGGGATTTTTAAGCCGCGTCAACTCGTCAAAGACAATGCCGTCAAAGCCCGACAAATCCGGCAAGGATTGAACATTGTCGTAGTTGGTGACGACGATAGGCGCGGCGCTGTCAAACGCCGCTTGACGCTGCGCTGGTGTCCCCAGCGCGACGGCGATCTCGAAGTCCGCCGCCCACTTCAGGCGCTCGACCGGCCACACGTCCGTGCAGACGCGCTTGGGAGCCAGCACCAGCCACCGTTTGACGTGGCCTTCCGCAACCATCTCGGTCATGGCCGTCAGCGTGATGGCCGTCTTGCCCGCGCCCACCGGGGCCAGAATCATGGCTCGGTCGCGCGCGTACAGGAAATCGGCGGCTTCTTCTTGGTAAGGTCGTAATGCGAGGCCCATTCATCCACCCCTTCTGTTGACCACAGGCAGACATATAACTGCCCTAGCCGGTCCATATCTGCGGCAAAGACTTTCTGAAGCGGCGCAAGACGCCCGCCTTTTGTCTTGAGTTCCACAAACCATGTGTCGCCGCCAGGCATACACGCGATCCGATCCGCCACACCGCGCTGCGTGGGTGACCTGAACTTGTAAGTAACGCCGCCCTGCCACTGGACGGCCCACACGAAATATCGTTCGATCTCGCTTTCTTTCATAAAAAAATGTATTGCATATCCGTAAAAGATTGTCTAGTGTCTGTTTCGTCAACACTCCACTGAGGTAATTTAATGGCCCAACATTCCAACATCGTCGGCGGTTCGACCGCCAAGCGCGTCATCAACTGCCCTGGCTCCGTGGCGCTTGTCGCGCAGATGCCGCCCAAGCCCTCCAGCGTCTACGCCGACACCGGCACCTTGCTGCACAACGTCATCGCTGATGTGCTGGACGGCAAGGCTACCGCGCAAGACTTCCTTGGTGCAGTCCATGCGGGCGTGACGCTTGATCAGGATCTGATCGACAACAAGCTGCTGCCCGCGCTGGCGGCGCTGAACGACATTGATCCCGACAGGCAGATGGAGTTCGAGACCGAGGTGGTCGTTGGGTTTGGCGATCTGTTGCCCGGCGTGTTCGGCTCGTCTGACATTGTCGGGCGGATCGGCGACACCGCGTACATCGTGGACTGGAAGTTTGGCGACGGCGTCGCTGTCGATGTCGAGGAGAACTCGCAGCTTATGTTCTACGCCGCTGCCGCCATGCGGACCCCCGCCGCGCAGTGGGCGTTCGAAGGCGCGGCCAAGGTCGAGCTGGTCATCGTGCAGCCGCCCTACGTCAAGCGTTGGGAGACGACCCCGCGCCGCATCCAACTCTTCGAGAAGGAGCTGATGCAGGCTGTAAAGGTGGCCCAGCGTCCTGACGCGCCGTTGGCGCAGGGCGACTGGTGCCGCTGGTGCGCGGGCAAGGCGATCTGCCCCATCATGACCGGCGCTGCTGACCGGGCAATGGTGTCCGCGCTGCAAAGCGTCGATGCTGCTGACGTGTCGCACCATCTCAAGATGGCGGACCAGTTGGAAAGCTGGATCAAGGAAGTGCGGGCGCTGGCGATGCAGACGCTGGAGGCTGGCCTGCCGGTGCCCGGCTATAAGCTCGTTCCCAAGCGCGGTCTGCGCCAGTGGGTCGATGAAAACAAAGCCCTTGACGCGATGCGCGATATGGGGCTCGATGCTAAGGAATTGACGGAGACGAAATTGTTGAGCCCCGCGCAAGTTGAGAAGGTGCTGAAGAAGTACAAGCTCGCGCCGCCCGCAGATCACGTCGTCTCTGTCTCGTCAGGCAACACGCTGGCAACCGAGGATGATCCTCGCCCGGCGGTGATGCAGATCGGCGCACAGTTGTCCGCCGCTCTTGGTAAACTCGTCTAAGGAAAATGGTAATGTCAAATCTCACAGTGTTCGGTGGTGCTAACCTTCCTTCCGTTTCGTCGCTTGCTTCCGGTCTGCGTTCGATCAACGCAGGCGTTCCTGACGGCGCGGGTTCTGTCATCCTCAAGATGGACAAGACCGGCCATTGGGTGTTCGGTGCCGAGCAGACCGAGATCGAGGATGACTCGTCTTGGGCCATCAACCCGTTCAGCTTTGTCCACGGCTATATCGCGTGGGGCGAAGGTGAAGTACTTGGGGAAAAGATGGTGTCAGTGCAGCAGCCGCTGCCTGAGCTGGACGCTGCGCCGCCCGCCGCCAAGCGCGGTTGGGAAGTGCAGGTCGGCATGTCCCTGAAGTGCATGACCGGCGAAGACAAGGATCTGGAGGCCCGCTACACGGTCACGTCCGTGGGCGGCAAGAAGGCGGTGCAGCAGCTTGCGCTCGCCATCGCCGCCCAAGTCGATAAGGACCAGACCAAGCCGGTCCCGGTGGTGCGCCTCAAGAAGGAGCATTACATTCACAAAAGCTACGGTCGCATCTATACTCCCGTCTTCGAGGTGATCGAGTGGGTCGGAATGGATGGTGCGGCTGCGGAAACCGAGGCGGCGGAAGCCGCGTCGGAAGATGCTCCGACTGAGTCGCGTCGCCGTCGTCGCAGCGCGTAAGGAGGAGTGAAAGCGGGCGTCAGCAGTCCTCCCCCTGCTGACGCCCGTAAGTATCTAACGCCCATGACCATACTCTGGATCGACTTCGAGACGCGGAGCAAGTGCGACTTGTTTTCGCGGGGCGTGTACAATTACGCCCAAGATCTCAGCACCGAGGTGCTGTGCATGTCCTACGCCTTCGATGATGGCGAAGTGACGACTTGGACGCCGGGCCAACCATTCCCCGCTGCCGTCGCCAACCACACCGGCCAGATCCGCGCGCACAACGCCGCGTTTGAGCGCCTGATCTTCTGGTTTGTCCTGTGCCCCGATCAGCGTTTGATTGAGCCCAAACCGGAGCAGTTCTACTGCACGGCGGCGCAGGCTCGCGCCAACTGTGCGCCTGGCTCGCTGGAGGATGTGGGGCGCTTCGCTGGCGCATCCATGAAGAAAGACCATCGCGGCTCGCAACTGATTCGCCTGCTGTCCATCCCGCAGGCGGACGGGTTCTTCCGACAGGACGCCGCGCTGCTGGCTGAGATGATCGCCTATTGCGAACAAGACGTGCGCGCCATGCGCGCGATCAGCAAAGGTATGCGCGATCTGTCCGCCGAAGAACTGGCCGACTACCACGTCAACGAGCGCGTCAACGACCGGGGCGTGCGCGTCGATGTCGAATTGTGCAAGGCCGCGATCCGCTACGCGACGACCGAGTTGGACGAGATCCAACAGATCGTGCGCGATGTGACGGGCGGCGCGATCACCAGCGTCCGCAGCCCCAAGATGCGCCAGTGGGTGCTGGACCGTGTCGGGCCGCAGGCGCTGAAGCTGATGACCGTCTTCAAGGACGGCGAGGCCAAATATTCTATCGACAAATCCGTGCGCGGCAACCTTTTAATTCTTGCGGGGGAAAATCCTGATGAAGTGCCGCCTGAGGTCGCTGAAGTCATACAATGTGCGGACGACCTTTGGGCTTCGTCGGTCGCGAAGTTCCAGCGAGCCGCTAATCTCGCTGATCGAGACGATGGACGAGTGCGTGGGGCTTTTGTCTTTGCTGGGGGTTCAGCAACGGGACGTGCTTCGAGCTTTGGATTGCAAGTCCACAACTTTCCGCGCAAGTGCGCGAAAGAACCTGAATTAGTTCGCGCGGCGATGACGCAGGGCGGCGAGATCGTCCCGCAGTACGGCAAGCGCGTCACGGATGTGTTGAAGCAGATGCTGCGCCCGGCGCTGCTGGCGGATGGTAACCGTTCGCTCGTCGTCGCCGACTGGTCGTCCATCGAAGCGCGCGTCAACCCCTGGCTGTCTGGCAGGGGCGAAGACAAGCTGGCGATCTTCCGCGAAGGCGGCGACGTTTACAAGGTGAACGCATCAGCAACATTCAGAGTTTCGGTCAGTGACGTGACCGGCGACCAGCGCCAGGTTGGCAAGGTCCAAGAGCTTGCGTGTGGGTTTGCCGGTGGCGTTGGTGCGTTCGCGGCGATGGGCCGGATTTACGGTCTGCTGCTGCCCGAACCGGAGGCCAAGCGCATGGTGGACGGGTGGCGTCGCGCCAACCCGTGGGCCATGCCGTTCTGGGAAAGCCTGGAGCGGTGCTACACCGCCGCCATGCGCCACAAGGGGAAAGAGTTCACCGCCGGGCGCATCACCTATCTGTTCGATGGCGTCCACCTCTGGTACGCTCTGCCGTCTGGGCGCATTCTGTGCTACCCATACGCCAAGTTGGAGGAAGACGGCGTCACCTACGCCAAGGCGGCATGGAAGCCTGCCGCAGACGCCAAGGAGTGGCCCAGAGCGCGTCTGTGGCGCGGTCTGGCTTGCGAGAACGTCACGCAGGCGACAGCCAACGACATCCTGCGCTATGCTCTTCGTTCGCTTGATGCAGAGGGGTTTGAACCCGTGCTGCACGTCCACGACGAAATCGTGCTGGAGACGACAGATCCTGAAGCCGCCGAACGGGCAATGCAGCGCGTCATGTGTACGCCGCCTGCATGGGCCGCCGGTCTGCCGCTGGGGATTGAGACGCATACGATGACACGCTACGGGAAGGGGTAGGACATGCAAGATCAACAATTTATCGACTACATCGTGGGGCTTGCGCCAGAGGGCGAGACGGCGCTGCTGGTGCGTCAGAAGCCGGTCATGCGGGGCAATGAGCAACAGACGTTTCTGGATGGCTCGCTGAAGTACACTTGGCCCGCCTACATGCCCACCAAGCCCCGCAAGGCCGACGAGGCGTGGTACCTCAACACCGGCTCGTTCATGACCGCGCGGTTTCTCGACGGCAAGCCCAGCGCCAGCGCCGCCAACTGCGATTACGTTCTTGCCATGATGCTGGATGACATTGGAACCAAGTCCAAGATTCCGCCCCTGCCGCCGACTTGGATTATGGAGACCAGCGAGGGGTCATTCCAGTGGGGCTACGGATTTAGCGACCAGCCGTCCAAGGGTGAGTTCAGCGCCGCCATCACTGCCATCGCCGTGGCAGGCTACACGGACCCCGGCGCGACCAACCCTGTACGTAATTTCCGCATTCCTGGGTCAGTCAATCTGAAGCCGGGGCGCGCCGCCTTCCGCGCGCGTCTGATCGAGTTTCATCCTGATCGCGAGTACACGCTGCCGCAGATCTGCGAGGCGCTGGAGGTGACGCCAGCGGAGGCGGACACCGCGCGCAATCTGAATTTCAAGCTGCGCGACACCGGCATGGACACCGTGCTGGAATGGTTGAATGATAACGGCCTAGTGATGTCGCACGTCAATGGTGAGGGCTGGATGGGCATCGTGTGCCCGAACCACGCCCAGCATTCAGACGGCCAGATCGGAGCCCGCTACAAGCCTCTGGATCGTTCGTTCTGTTGCTATCACGGCCACTGCGAGGGCTTCAACACGCAAGCGTTCCTGACGTGGGTGCATGACAACGGCGGGCCGCGCGTCTCGCCGGGTCTGCGCGACGAGTTGCTGGCGCAGCATATGCAGTCCACGCTGTCCAAACTGTCGCCCACAGAGGCGTTCCCTGACGAGGCCGCGCGCATCATCGCCGAGGTAGAGCGCAAGGAGGTCGGGCGCGTTGACAAAGCGAACTGGTACGAACGGTTTGCTTACGTCATCGAAGACGACGCCTATTTCGACATGGACGCTCGTACCGAGCTGAGCCGGGGCTCGTTCAACGCCATCTTTCGCCACGTCAACTGCAAGTCGATCCATATGAGCGGCAAAAGCGCCCGCCGGATTGAAGCGTCAATCTGTTACGACGAGAACCGTGCTGCTGCCAACGCTAGGCTGTTGCGCGGCATCACCTACGCTGCCGGTGACGGCGTCCTCGTCTCGCGCGACGGCGACGTGTACGGCAACCGCTGGCGTGACGCGCGTCCTGATCTGACCGGCGTGGTTGCTGGCGACGTGTCGCGTTGGCTCGACCACTGCCGGGTGCTGGTGCCAGAGGAGGCCGAGTTGAACCACTGCCTCGATGTGATGGCTTACAAGCTCCAGAACCCGCGCGTCAAGATCAACCACGCGGTGCTGCATGGCGGCGACGAGGGGTCCGGCAAGGACACCATGTGGGCTCCCTTTATCTGGGCGGTGTGTGGCCCAGGTCTCAAAAACCGGGGTCTGGTGGACAACGACGGGCTCACCTCGCAGTGGGGCTACGCGTTGGAGAGCGAGATCCTGATCCTGAACGAGTTGAAGGAGCCGGAGGCGTCGCAGCGCCGCGCGCTTGCCAACAAGCTCAAGCCCATCATCGCCGCCCCGCCTGAGACGCTGCCGATCAACCGCAAGGGTCTGCATCCCTACGACATGGTGAACCGCATGATGGTGCTGGCGTTCACGAACGACCCCGTCCCGATCTCGATCTCGTCGCAGGATCGCCGCTGGTTTTGCGTCTGGTCCGCCGCCGGGCGCATGGACGCCGGCGCAGCGCAGGACATGTGGCGCTGGTATCGCGCGGGCGGATTCGAGACCATCGCCCGGTGGCTGGCTGACCGCGACGTGTCCAAGTTTAACCCGTCTGCGCCGCCCATGTGGACCGAGTTCAAAGAGAACCTGATCGAATCGGGCATGTCCATTGCGGAATCGTTCATTCTGGACCAGATCCGCGCCAGAACCGGCGAGTTCTCGAAGGGCGTCGTCGCTGCGCCGTTCTTCAAGTTGTGCCAGTTCCTGACGATTAACGCGCCTGGCGGCGTCAAGATCCCGCAGGCGGCGCTGCTCCACGCACTCAAGGAGGCCGGGTGGGTGGACATGGGGCGCATTGGCTCGTCGGAGCATTCCAGCAAGCGCCACATCTACGCCGCCCCTGATCTGGCACGGTCGCAGACCAAGAGCTATCTGCGGAACCTGCTGGAGCCTGCCAGCGCCGACAACAAAGTGATCGACTTCCCCGGTCGCACAGGCTAACAAAAGACCCCCGGTGCTTTCGCGCCGGGGGCAAGTTGCGTTTGACACACAGAGACTAGACCATCAAATCGACCGATTCGATGCGCCGGGGCGGACGCCCCAACGATCCGGTTCTCACCGGATAGGTTTTGCGGCACGGGCCGCATGTTCGTCATCATCGCGCAGCGCGCGAGTCGCAACGGACCACGCGCTTTCAATCTCGCGCGGCGGAGTGTCTTCGATCACTTGCAGCGCGGCGCGAAGGTTCTCGACCTGATACTCCAGCGTTTCAATCCGCTCGTCAATCGCGTTGGTGGTGGCGCTGTCGTCAACGCCCAGCAAGATCAACAGTTCCTCAATCTCGCGTTCCATCTCTTCATGAAACTGCGCCTTGCGGCGTCCGTCGCAGTAATAGGCCAACAGCGCCGCCTCGTGGATCGCCTTGCCAGCAATCTGGATCTTCACATACGCTACTGCATCGTGTTGGTTGATATCAATCTTAAACATGTCAGGCTCCCCTAGGTTGACGACGAACCATCGCACGTCAGCACGATGGTGTAAAGCATTATTTAGCGTATGAAGGAAAATGTGGATTACTTTTATCAGTCATGTTTCTGTGTTATTTCGAATCATCTTCTGAGGGTTTGTCCATGTATCTGACAGCCAAGCAGGTCGAGGAACTTTACGATCATCACGGATCAATCCGTCGCACAGCCGATTTTCTCGGGATACCAGAGCGCACCCTGAGAGACAAAGTAAAGGACGGCAGGGACATCAAGGTGTCGGAAACCGTCTTCCGTGTGAAGGATCTCGAAGACGAGATAAATACGTTAAGACAGAAGCTTTCTTTGATCTCCACCATCAAGCCAAGATATGTGGCGGGCCGCGAGGACGAAACGAGAGTCGTAGCGATAGGCGATACGCACGACCAGCCCGGCATGCCCAAGGACCGCTTCAAGTGGATTGGCCGCCATTGCGCCAAGGTCATCCCCCATCGGATAGTCCAGATCGGCGACTTTGCGTCGTGGGATTCGGTCTCGACGCACGATGCGCCTGGCAGCGTGTCACACTCGATGCGTCCGTCATTCAAAACGGATCTCGAAAGCTGCGAAGAAGCAATGTCCTTGTTCTTCAAGGAAATCAAAGACTTGACAATCCCTATGGAATTGACAGCAGGGAACCACGAGGACCGGATTGCACGTTTTGAGAACAAAAACGCCGAAACTGTTGGGACGCTCTACATGCAGTTTGAAGAGCTGTGCGCCCGCTATCGCTGGCGCCTGCACACATATGGACAGTGGCTATTCATCGACGGTGTTGGGTTTACGCACGTTCCCAAGAATATAATGGGCAAGCCCTACGGCGGCCAAAACAGCGAAAACGCAATAGCTAACCATGCTACGCACGGCGTTGTTTATGGTCACACGCATCGTTCTGCCTTTCGTAAAGCGCCGAAAATCGGCATCAACAACAGCATCGAAGTCTTGAACCTGGGAAGCGCCATGCCTGACGGCTACGTCGCCAAGTACGCTGGCACGGCCACCAGCGGATGGTCATACGGCATTTATGAACTGTCCATAAAGTCAGGTCACATAACGTCTCACAGGTTTATCAGTATGCGCGAATTGCGGGAATTGTACGCATGAGACTTGACGACATGCACATGTTTGCGGTGGATCTTTGCAACACGTTTCGGATCAGATATGGCCCTATGGACACAGAAAACGAAATGGCTCGTGAACTGATCGCGCTCAATCTGCGCTTGATGGAGGTTGAGGGCCGCCTGAAGATGCTTGAGCGCGATAGGCTTCGCTCGTATCATAGAGAACCAAGCATTCATCACATGAAGACCCTGTCGCTCCCCATTGATGACAACAACTGGTTTACGCCTGAGAAGGACATCAACAATGCGTGATGATGACGACGACATCGCGGAACTGGTGGAAGACGAGATGCCGATATTCGACGATCCCGTCTCCCAGCGTGCCTACGCCTTCGTGCACCTTGGAAAATTCGCTGAGACCTGCGCTGACGAGACTGCGCGGGATCTCACCTACACGATGATGCGAAAGGTCTGCCAGTCGATAAAGGCGACATCCACGGCAGACATAAAGCTTCTGGACGGCGGGAAGAGCTAATTTTTCTCGTCCAGCGCCTCCAGGATGATTGTACGCGCCAAGGCGTTTGTGCCCCATTCGCCGAGGCTCAGAAGCTCTCGCAGCGCCGCCTCCAGCTTCTTGATGCGGTCGGTAGCAGCTTTCAGTTCACTGGCAATGTCCTGCACTTCATGTTCCAGTTCGCTGACGTAATCGGCGTCAATCATCTTTCCCCTCCAGTGTGTCGCAGACGATCTTGTAGGTCATGTCATCGCGTATCCAGAGAACGTCCTCATCCTCTGGCCCATGATGCAGGTCTTTGATTTTTCGCAGCGCCGCCTCCAGCTTTTCGATGCGGTCGCTAAATCGCTGGTTTTCAGCGGCATAACTGTCACAGATCGGCTGCCATTCGGATTCGCTAGCCTCCAACGTTTCGATTCGGTCGGCTGCGCTCTCAAGCAGTTCCCAAGTGCTTTCGCCGCAGTCCCATTGGCGCAGCCGCTTCACAAGATCATCTGTCATGGCATCCTCACCATTGTCACCAGCACCCAAGCGAAGATCCCTAGAACGGCGCCCGCCGCCACCGGCTCCATGAAGGCTTTTATCATTTCAGGTGTCACGTTAACTTTCTCCCGTTTTTTTAACACGTTCTGCGGATGTGTTAAGTCCTTCACCCTCTTCAAAATCCAACTCCACTTTGATACAGGCCATGCGGGTATCGCCTGCATAACGATCTGCGTCTTCTTTCGTGCGGAAATCGCAAATAGCCTTATCATACACATTCACCCACACCGTCCGCTTGTGGCGGGGGCGAACTTCGATGAGGTCATGGACGTTACTTACACCTTGAGTTCCGGTTGCCTCCCAAGTGTAAGAAAGCCACCCATCGTCTACTTTTACAGCACCATGAACCGGATAAGTTCCCTTGCCGTCAGTCGCATAGATGCGGACTTCACGGCCATTGAGGGTGCGGTACTTTTTGTCGATGTCAATCATCTATCTTCCTCCCCATTGTTGGATTATTGCGCCCGCGCACCTGAGTGTTGGGCCAGACCCAGATCTCGCCAGTGTCGTCTTGGATGCAGACCCACAGCAGATGATGCTCGTCCCCATTGTCGATCAGGAAGTGCGCCAGCGCCCGCCCCAGCGGCGTGGTGAGCGGCATGGTCGGGTTCAGTTGCAGCATCATGGTTGGGGCTCCGTCAGCTCGCGCACGATCAGTTCGAAGTAGCCCGCGCCGTCCTGCCAGTGGTCCAGATGGGACGGGTCGCCGCACAGGATGCGCGCCACCTTGTCGGCGACGACTTCGAGCGCCTGCGCCTGCGTCACGTCCAGCCGATCCCAGTTACGCGAGGTTCGCATCAACCGTTTGATAGTTTGCGAGTAGTCCGCCATTTCGCGAAACAGCCCGTGGGTCTGCTCGCGGTCGGATAGGATCTGGTCGACGCTCATTTGCTTTCCTTTCTTGCGTGGTAGCGGTGGACGCTGGTGAGGATGGTGGTGTGGTCACGCCCGCCCATGAGCGCGCCAATGCGAGGATAGAACCACCCGCGCTCGCGCAATAGCACGTAGATCTCAGCGCGGGTGTTGGCGTGGGCGTGCGCGTTGCTGCGGGCGTTGGCTTGCGCCCAAGTCATACCGCGCCGATCCAATATCGCCAAGATGGCGCGCTTGGTGTCAGGCGAGCATGTGACGCCCGGTAGCGGGTCGGGCGGCGGCGGTGGCGGTGGTGGTGGCGGAGCGGGTGGCTCCGGCTCCGGTTCGGGCGGTGCGGGCGGCGCGACGAGGGCCGGGCGAGGCGGCGCGCGCCCGTCCAGCCTGGCGCGCACGTCCTTGTAGTGTTGCACGAGCGCGCTGGCGTAGTCGATCACGGGACCATTTCCATAAGCCAAGCGCAAGCGTCGCGCTCGTTTGCGACGTATCCCAGCGCGCCCAGAACACTTACGCAGCGCCAAGCGCGAGAGCCGGTGCGCTTGTAGCGCACGGGGCCGTAGTGGCCCAGCAAGCGTTTGTAATAGCTCACGGTGCGGGTGCGGTCGTCGTGGACGGTCGTCGTGATCATGTCAGCCCCTCCGGTTCTGGGCGCGCACGGCGCGCAGGATCTCTTGCCCATCGCTCGCCCACACGCCGGACGCGCAGGGGCATGGGTGCGAGGGCAGCTCACGCGCCAGCTCACGCGCCTGCAGCGCGCGGATGGCGCTCAGGACCGCCTGCCCGTAAGCGTGGCGGTCAGCGTCGGGGTTGCGCCTGTAGCGATCGAGCCCGGCAAGGGTTGGATACGCGGGTCCGAATTTCTTATCGTCGATCTTTTTTGAGCGAGCCATAGTCAAACCTCAATATCTATATGAAAGCCAGGGCGAGTAGCGCGCCCACGGTCGCGATGCAGGTCAGGGTTAGGATGAACTCGATCACTGCTAACATCGTTTGGGTTCCTTTGCGGTTGTGGCGTCGGGTGACGCTTGACGGGGTTGCGGGCGGGTGGCGTGGTCGGGGTGACAGGAGTGATGCGCATGGTGTGGCCCCCAAGGCGTCGGGATGACGCGCGCTAACTGTAGCGCGCGCCGGTTAAGCTTAGGTTAAAAGACGCGGACGGCGTTCGAAAGCTTTTGGGTCAGACCGTATTCCGTCACGGTTGACACGTCCGTATAGGCGACATCCCAGCCTCTAGGGGTGGGTTCGCGCTCCCATGACCATTTGGCGTGGGTGTCAAGCTGCGCCCAAGTGGGGCGGGGCGCGCCTTTGTCATATGTCGGGCGGCGGCGAACATCTTCATTGTAAGCAATTTCGCCGGGGGTCGGGTTGTGCGTCATGGTCAAGCCTCCACGTCGTCGGTTGCGAAGTCGTCGGCGAAGGCGTCGCGCATGGCGTCGGCAATCTCGCGAAAGTTAACGTCGGCCATGAAGGCGATGGCGTAGTCGAGCGCCAAGCCGGACGCGCCCATGGTGACGACTTCCGCAGCGTATTCCTGCAGCGTGTCGGCAAGGTCGAAACGGTCGAGCTTGTGCCAGTGCATTTCAGACGGGTCGATGCCGTCGAAGATTTCGAGATTGATCCGCCATGTGGCGTAATTGGTCCAGCCGTTGTAGTTCGTCATGTGTCCGGTTCCTTTTTTGGTCTCGTCAGTGACGGCGTTACCGTCAGACCGGCTTGCGCCGGTTTCGACCTGTTATTGCGCGGCGAGAAACGCTTGCAGGACGATTTCTTTGGGGGCGATTGACCAAGTGGCGATGTTCTTCTGAAACAGATCCGCCATTTCCTTTTGTATCGCCACGATGTTCTTGCCGGTTGAACGTTTGAACGCGGACCATTTTTGCGTCTTAACCGAAAACACGCGCTGCCAAACGATAGGGGCGGACGTGTTGTGGTTGTACGAGATCCACAATTGGTTCTTGTATCCGTTTTGAAATTGCATTTCGCCGATCAGGGTGGCGGTCTTATGGATGTACGTCATGTGTCCGGTCTCCGCGTTTGGCGTCTCTGCGCCGTTTCGATATGAAAACCCTATAGCAGCAATTCGGGCTTGTAAAGCATTTTAATGCAGAATTGGCAAAAAAATCAAAAATATTGGCGTGCCCTAGTTGCGTGCTTTGGCGCGGCGATTGCCGAGAATTGCGGGGCTTTTGGCGTTTTAGACTAGTAGCTGTTTTTATGGGAAAAATATTCATAATTATACATATATAGAATGTAGTATAGAATGGGCGCGCGTACAGTGCGCGCAGCCAGCGACTTACTTGGACCCGCCAAAACGCCTAAAGTGCCTAAACGGCCTCGCCACTAGCCTAAAACGCCTAAGCCCCGTGGTATATTGCTTTGTTTCTGTTAGAGGTGGGGGGCCAGGGCCTTGGCCCGCCCGGTCACGGTCACGGAGGGTCCGCAGAAAATTTTTTTTTAAAAACCAATTTCACAATCCAAGACGCATGATATATAATGTCTTACATGACATGGCACACGCTTCCCCACGAACCGCGCAAGCTTCAAGCGACTGAGGCGCGATTGGACGCAATTTATCACGCCGCGCGTCACGGCTTGAAAGGCGACACGCTAGCGTTGGCTGCGGGTATGCAGCCGGTCGAGTACCGCCAATTATGCCAATTTGACCCATTGGCGGAGATGGCGGAACAGAAGGGCCGCGCGGACGGCGAGATGGAGATCTCGGCGCAACTGCACGAGGCGGCGCGAGCGGGCGACGCCAAGGCAGCGTTGGCGATCTTGCAGCACACGCATGGCTGGACGGCCAAGCAAGAGATCACCATTGACGTTTACCAGAAGATCAGCATTACTCAGGCGCTGGCGGATGCTCAGTCTCGCTTGATCGACCACGACCCTGCTGAACCGATCAACCGGGAACTGATGTATGGCGCAACTGCCGATCTATAAGTCCAACGAAGAGCAACTGCTGATGTCGCAGTTGTGGTCGCCTGGCATAGCGGACGATCCTGAGAAGTTTGTGCTGTTCGCGTTTCCGTGGGGCAAGCCCAACACGCCGCTGCACAAGTTCAAGGGGCCGCGCACCTGGCAGCGCAAGGTGCTGCGGGAGATCTCCGACCACATCAAGGCCAACAAGGGCCAGGTGCAGATGGACACGCTGCGTAAGGCAGTGGCGTCGGGGCGCGGCATCGGCAAGTCGGCGCTGGTCAGTTGGCTGATCCTGTGGATGCTCTCGACGCGCATCGGATCGACCAGCATCATCTCGGCCAACTCGGAGGCGCAGCTAAGGTCCGTGACTTGGGGGGAGTTGACCAAGTGGACGGCCATGATCATCAACTCACATTGGTGGGAGATCAGCGCAACCAAGTTAATGCCCGCCAAATGGCTGTGCGAACTAGTCGAGCGCGACCTGAAGAAAGGCACGCGCTACTGGGCGGCGGAGGGCAAGCTGTGGTCTGAGGAGAACCCCGACAGCTACGCGGGCGTCCACAACCACGACGGAATGCTGCTGATCTTCGACGAGGCAAGCGGCATACCGGACCCGATCTGGGCGGTGGGCGCGGGGTTCTTCACCGAGAACGTGCTGGACCGCTACTGGTTCGCGTTCAGCAACCC
>Ga0209296_1001916_pt1 | contig 15278 bp, 14 predicted proteins | sample S_130206_EF_Meta_FD_187319 | JGI IMG/M metagenome (GOLD analysis project Ga0209296, IMG submission 187319) | Freshwater microbial communities from Lake Simoncouche, Canada to study carbon cycling - S_130206_EF_MetaG (SPAdes) (version 2) | ecosystem: Environmental > Aquatic > Freshwater > Lake ...
CCTTGGCCAGCCCGAAGCCCCCAACGCCAACCGTCCACCTAAACCCCAGCCACGGCGTCCAGCGTAAGCGAAGAAGCCGCGTATTTTTTGCTCAGCACAAAAATACCGGTTCGCAGCGCACGCAAGACGACGAGGCGTGCGCAAAGCGACAAGGATGCGCAAAGCGACAAGGATGCGCAAAGCGACGAGGCGTGCGCAAAGCGACAAGGCTGCGCCAAGCGATCACGCAGCCGTCAGAATACCCCCACGCCGCCAAAGCTAGCGCCCTAGCGCAAACCCCCGCCATCTGTTTACACTCACCCACTTCATTAAAATCAACGCGAACCAACACGCGAGGCAAGAAACATGTGGGATGTAATCGTAGTGGGCGGCGGCAACGCAGCCTTGTGTGGCGCCCTCATGGCGCGCGAAGCCGGCGCCAGCGTCCTGATCCTTGAGGCCTCGCCAAAAGAATGGCGCGGCGGCAACTCACAGCACACCCGCAACCTGCGCTGCATGCACGACGCCCCACAAGACGTGTTGGTCGACGCCTACCCCGAAGAAGAGTACTGGCAAGATCTCTTAAAAGTCACCGGTGGCCAAACTAACGAGAAACTCGCTCGCATGGTGATTCGCGAATCATCCTCGTGCCGCGACTGGATGCGCAAGCACGGCGTGCATTTTCAGCCCCCACTGTCGGGCACACTGCACGTCGCCCGCACCAACGCCTTTTTTATGGGTGGCGGCAAGGCCTTGGTCAATGCGTATTACGCAAGTGCCGAAAAACTAGGCATCGATATTTTGTACGACTCACCGGTTGACGACTTAGAAATTAAAGACGGTAAATTCATTGCAGCCAAAGTGGGCGAGAAGCGCTACGCTGGCAATGCCTGCGTCTTAGGTTGCGGCGGTTTTGAATCAGATCGCAAGTGGTTGCGCGAGGCCTGGGGCCAAAACGAACTGGGCGAATGGCCCGCCGATAACTTTTTAATTCGCGGCACGCGCTACAACATGGGCGTTGTGCTCAAAGTCATGATGCGCGAAGGCGCAGACACCATGGGCGATCCCACCCAAGCACACTGTGTGGCTATTGATGCGCGCTCGCCGCTGTATGACGGTGGCATCTGCACCCGCATTGACTGCGTCTCTCTGGGGATCGTAGTCAATCGCGAAGCCAAACGCTTTTACGACGAAGGAGAAGACTTCTGGCCCAAGCGTTACGCCTTGTGGGGGCGCTTAGTCGCCTTGCAGCCAGGTCAAATTGCCTATTCAATCATTGATGCAAAATCGGTCGGACGGTTTATGCCCGCCGTATTTGAAAACATCAAAGCCGACACCTTGCCTGAACTTGCGCGCAAACTTGAGCTCGATCCCGAAGTCTTTATGCAAACCATCAACGAATTCAACGCAGCCTGCCAGCCCGGCACGTTCGACCATACGATTCAAGATGATTGTCATACCAAAGGCCTCGTCCCCGAAAAAACCCACTGGGCGTTGCCGATTGAGAAAGGTCCGTTCTATGGCTATCCCGTGCGGCCAGGCGTGACCTTCACCTATTTCGGCTTAACCACCGACGAAAAAGCCAGCGTCTTTTTTGACGGCAAAGTCAGCCCCAACATGTTTGCCGCTGGCGAGATCAATGCAGGCAACGTTCTAGGTAAAGGCTATACAGCAGGCGTCGGGATGTCGATCGGCACGGCCTTCGGTCGTATCGCTGGTACACAAGCCGCCTTGGCAGCACAAAAAATCAAAGAAGGATCCTCACATGCAATCGCTTGAATCCCTGACCCGCGAGGCGCAAGGCCTGGCAGGTGCCTCTGAACATTCAATTACCTGGCACAGCAAGGGTCTGAGTCACAACGAGGCAGAAGTCGCGCGTCAACTGCAAATCTGTAACGCCTGTCGCTACTGCGAAGGCTTCTGTGCCGTGTTTCCGGCGATGGCACGCCGCTTGCAGGTCGACAGTAAAGCTGACCTCAACTACTTAGCCAACCTTTGCCATAACTGCGGCGCTTGCTTGCACGCCTGTCAATACGCCCCCCCGCACGAGTTTGCAGTCAATGTGCCGCAAGCAATGGCCAAAGTGCGTCTAGAAACCTATACCGATTTTGCCTGGCCAGCAGCCATGGGTTCGCTTTATAAAAACAACGGGCTCACACTATCGTTAGCCTCCGCCTTTGGTTTAGCGCTGTTCTTAGTGCTCACTCTGATGGTCACCGGCAAGCTCGTGCACGAGCCGCTAGCAGGTAACTTCTATGCGGTGTTTCCACACAACACTCTAGCCTTGCTGTTTGGCGCTGTGTTCGGCTTTGCAGTCTTAGCGCTTGGCATTGGGGTGCGGCGCTTCTGGAAAGAGATCACCCCGGGTGCGGCCAGCGCGATCGCAGTGGGTGAAGCCACCCACAACGTCTTGCGCCTGAAGTATCTGGACGGCGGTCATGGCCAGGGCTGTAACGACGAGGACGATCGCTTTACCTTACGCCGCAGGATCTTTCACCATCTCACGTTTTACGGTTTCATGCTTTGCTTTGCGGCAACCTCGGTCGCAACGCTTTATCACTACGTACTTGGTTTGCAGGCGCCCTACGCCTATACCAGCCTACCGGTGATTCTGGGTACAGTGGGTGGCATTGGCTTGCTGATCGGCCCAGCTGGCCTGCTCTGGCTGAACCTGCGACGCTCACCTCTGCACGGTGATGCGGCACAAAAACCTATGGATATCGCGTTTATTGTGCTGCTGTTTACCGTCAGCCTGACTGGGCTTGCCTTACTCATTTGGCGTGACACAAGCTATATGGCGCTTTGGCTAGCCATTCATCTAGGTTTTGTGATGGCGTTCTTTTTAACGTTGCCTTATGGCAAGTTTGCGCATGGCATTTATCGCAGCGCTGCCTTGCTGAAATGGTCAATTGAAAAACGTCAGCCCAACAAACTGGCGCTTGGCGGCGACTAAAAGCGGTTTCGTTTTACTTGAAGCCGGCGGTTTTTGACCCCAACATCCGCTGAATACCCAGCTTTTGTTGGGCCCAAAAGCCTCGGCCGTAGTCCCGCCCGCCCGCTTCAGCCAGCTGGTCATGCACACCTGTTGGCACATACCCCGTGTCAAACTTAGCAGTTCTAAACACAATATCCCACACCGGAAACAGCACAGAAAAATTGTGCCCTTTAGCGGGCCCTGCGCTTGACTCGTCATACGCCAACGAGTGATGAAACCGATGGAACTTTGGGCTCACTAACAGACGATCGCCCCATCTACCAAAGCACATGCGCACGTTCGCGTGCGAGAAGCTTTCAATCAACTGGGTGAAGACCACAATCAAGACAAACTGCCCGGGCTTGACGCCTATCAACTGCGCCACCAGCACTAACACAGTATCGCGCAACAAGCTGTCGAGCAAATGATTGCGGTTATCGCTCCACATCGTCATTTGACGCTGACTGTGATGTACCGCGTGCAAGCTCCAAAACCAGTTAAAGCGATGTTGCGCCCGATGATAAAAATAGTCGACCGCATCAAAGACCAACAAATACAACACCAGGCTAGCAATCGCGCCGTCAGTGACGCCAGGCCAGATCCCATCGAGATGCCAGGGCGTAAAGCCCATTAACCCCGCCTGACCAAAGAGTGCATCCCACAGAGGATCGATCATAAAAAACAGAGCAAGCCTAAACACCCCTAAGCGATGAATGAGCGTGTACAAAAAATCGATGCGGATCTGCTGACGATCACGCACGGGCTCGGCGGGCCATACGCGTTGCATGGTGCCGAAGACAACGACCAGAAAGCCAATTTGCAACAAGCCAATTAATAGCCACATCGTGCCATCGTAGGCGTCTTCAATCACGCCACTCAGGCCCGCGTGAAATAACAACGGCTGTACCAATGACTCAAAGAGCCACTGTTGTGTTTGGTCAAAGAGTTCAATCATTTGATTCATGACTTTTAATCTTTCTTGGTGGAGGCATGGCTTGGCGCTATCACGTCTATTGCCGCGGGGCTTGATTCTCTGGCAGGCGGCACGACCGCGCCGTCAGGCGCACCAATCGCAGACTTGCGCGCCTGAATTTTCTCACGGTAGGCCGGGTGCGAATCCATGGTGGCAAAACACAAGCCCTTCTTTTTCAAGCCCACAACTAAGGGCTCAAGCACCGCCGGCGCCCAAGGATCTTGCCGCGACCAAATTCCTAAATGCGCTACCAAAATATCGCCACTACGAATATTACGCAAGGCGCGCTCTAGTAACAAAGTGTTGGGGTATTGGTCGCTTGGTAATTCATCGCCTAAAAACCCCGCAGGCGCCCAACCAACGTGCTCGTAGCCGCAGGCTTGCGCAGCACGCAGTAAGGCCGGTGAGGTTTTGCCACCGGCAGCCCGAAACAATGGCAAGATTTTTTGACCAGTCATTTCTTCAAAGCGCTTTGCTGGGCGATCCAACTCTTCGCAATACTGGGCGCCTGTCCACGTAAAACTTTTTCCAGGCTGCGGCCCGGCGCTGGGCCGCATTAAAAATCGACCGTCTGCTGTGTCGCTTAACCAGTACACGTGATCAAACGTGTGCGAGGCAAAGGCATGCCCTTGCTCGGCGAGTGCCCTCCACCAGGGAGCCCAAACCTCATCCAGGCTTGTGCCGCCCGTGCGTGTGGGTTCATTTGCCAAAAAAAAGGTCGCGCGTACTTGCTGCCGCGCCAGCACTTCAGCGACTAGGGGTGCTACCTGCATATGTCCGGTGTCAAACGTCAAGTACACCGGGCGCTCACAAGTCGAAGCCGCAGCCGACGAGGCTGGCGAACCTAACAAGGCGGTCGCACAAGACGACAGCCCTATCCCCAGCAAAACCTTATAGACGGCTCGCATGATTCAGCGTCCAAACTCCGTGCGGCGACTTACCCACCTGCACCTGATGAGTGATGGTTTTTTTCTCGATATCGAGTGCCACCAATTTGCCGGCCCAACGTGCCGTGAATAACAAGGTCTTCCCGTCGGCGAGCATTTCCATACAATCGGGGCCTGCAGGGGTTTTGTACGTGTCGACCACGCTCAAGGTAGTCATGTCAATGCGACTAATCGTGTTGGCGCTGCGGTTACTGACAAACACGTGCCGCTTGTCGCCCTGTGACCGAAAGGCGTGCGCGCCCTGTCCAGTCGGAATACGCTTGGTTAACACGGCTTTTTTTGCACCGGCCACGTCATAAACCTCGACCTCAGCTGCACCCGTTAGGCCAATCAGCAACGTCTTATCATCGGGAGCAAGATACAAATCCGCTGGCGTCTTTCCTGTTGAAATCGTCCAGAGTGGTTTTTGCGTTGCCAGATCAACCGCCATGAGTTCGTGGCTGTCTTGCAAGGTGAAATACGCGGTCGTGCTTTTGCTATCGATCGCGATATGACTAGGCGTTTTACCCGCAGGCAAACGCTTAACCAAGTGCATTTGAAACTCGCCGTTTTTCATCTCCCAGCGATAGATATCAACGTGATTCAAGCGATTGGCTGCCGTGACAAACCATTTCATGTCAGGCGAAAAACGCAAATGGTAAGGGTCTGGGATGTTTTTCAGCGTACGCTGAACTTCGCCGGTATTTGGATCCAAAAACGTAATTGAATCACCTTCGGCATTTGCCACCATGACCGATTTGTTATCGGGCGTCAGATACAAGTGGTGAGGCTCTTTGCCAACCGGCACTCGTTTGATTTCTTTATAAGTCACTGCGTCAATCACACTGACATTCGCGTTCAGTGAATTGAGCACCAGGATTGGGGGGGCGGCATTTGCAGTCACGGCCCAGAACAGACCAAGAGTGAAAGCCAGTACAGCGGCCAAACTACGGATAGAAGAACTGGGATTATGCATACAACGCCGAAAAGTTTGTCAAAGAAAGCAACAGTGATGTTTCAATCCGCATTTTCGCACGGCAAGCGCCAAAGCCCCCAGGCTTTTGAATAAAACCCTTACCGCGTAAGGGATTCGCCATTTTTTTCTAGGCCAAGCAACCAAGGTGGCGTGCTCAGTGCGCATCTACTCAAAAGCAAGTCTCTTTTCGGGGGCAACTCGTTGCGCGCGCCGCCCCTTCACACTAAATTTGCGCGCCGGTTGACTTCACAACAGCACCCCATTTAGCAATCTCTGCTTCAATAAACGCCTTAAATTGAGCGGGCGTACTCGACAAGCTGTCGGCTGCTTGCGCTGCAAAAGTCTCTTGTACGTCTTTCATCCGCGAAATTGCGACGCAGACCTGATTCAATTTTTCTACGATGTCTCGAGGTGTGCCCTTGGGAGCGAATAAACCATTCCAAGACGTGATTTCAAAATCAGGCACCCCGGCCTCAGCCATGGTGGGCACATCCGGCAACAGCGACAAACGCTTGGCCGAACAAACCGCCAACGCTTTTAGCTGACCCGACTGAATACTCGGAATCGCCGACAACGCGGTTTTAAATCCCAACTGCGTGACGCCGGTGATCGTATCGGTCAAGGCTGGTGCGGCCCCTTTGTAGGCAACGTGCGTCATTTTTATATTGAAACGCTGCAACAACATTTCACCTGCCAGATGTGGCGTCGTACCAACCCCCGAGGTCGCATAGTTTAGGGAGTCGGGTTTAGCGCGCGCCAAGGCGATCAACTCTTGCACGGTATTGACGGGCAACTTAGGCGTCACCACCAAGACCGCAGGTGCCGAACTCAGCATTGAAATCGGCTCAAAATCACGAACAATATCGTAACCAGGATTTTTGTATAGGGTCATGTTGATGGCATTGGCAACAGTTCCTAAAAATATCGTGTAGCCATCAGGTGCGCCGCGCGCAGCCAGCTCGCTACCAATATTTGAACCCCCACCTGGTTTATTCTCAATCACGACGCGTTGACCGAGCAGCTCATACATCTTGGCTGTAATAATTCGCGCGGTCACGTCAGTCGATCCGCCCGGCCCGAAAGCCACGATCATTTTGATTGTCTGAGTCGGGTAGCCGGCTTTAGTTTGCGCAAAGGCCGGCAACGCAATACTTGCACCTAACGCAAGGCCGGTCTCGATAAAGTGACGACGCTTCATTTGATCTCCATTAAGATATCATTTCTGATCCGCGCTTCGCTACGATAGCCAGCGCCGAAACAGGCAAGCATTTGCTGATAAACGACACAATGTTTAAGTGCAATATGCTGTATCACAACAGAACCGAGAAGATTGGTCAATCATTCGGTCAAGCACCTGGGGGTGAACATTAAGTTGCGACCTCGCGGATCACTTGTTATAACAAGTCGATCATCCGATTCATCGTTAAGGAGCCCGTGTGCCCCGACTCACAGATATTGCGACGGTAATACGCAGTAAAAATGCAGGGCCATTGACCTTATCGTTTGATTTGATGTTTCCGACCGACGAGGCGTTTGAGGCCGCCAAACGTGCCTCAACCCTTCAGCCCGCCGCGTTAGCGCGACTCTACAACGTTGCGCCTGCCGAGGTGATTGTGACGCCCTACCAAGCGGCGCGTGCAATCAAAATCGCGATGCCGCGTGCCATTGTCTCGGGCTCGCCAGGCGACCATGATGTGTATGGCGCTCAACAACACGTGCCTTTACTGGATCTTGAAATATGAGCGCCGTCAGAGCGTTACTCGCGCGCAAACCAACCGTCTTAAAGGTGCTTTCAGCCTCGGGGCAACTAGGCTACGGCATCCCTGAACAGGCGCTTGCGGCAGGCTTAGCCCGCGAACCCGATTTCATTGGCTGTGACATGGGCTCAGTCGACCCAGGCCCCGTTTATTTAGGCTCGGGTGAAATGGCAACGAGCCCATCTATCACCAAGCGCGATCTGGCCGCCGTACTGATCGGCGCGCGTAAGCTCAACGTGCCTCTCATCATCGGTACGGCAGGCACCGCGGGCGCGGCGCCTCACCTCGAGGCAACCTTAGACATGATTCGCGAGATCGCGCGCGAGCACAGCCTCCATTTTCGCCTCGCGACCATTCGCTCGGATCTCACCGCAACGCGTGTGGGACAAGCGCTTGCTGCGGGCGAACTCAAAGCACTTGGCGGCAACCTACCCGTCACACAAACCGACTTAGATGCTTGCGCACACCTAGTGGGCCAAATAGGCTGCGCGCCCTTCGAGCGCGCGCTCGCGCTTGAACCAGACGTGATCATTGCTGGCAGGGCCTGCGACACTGCCGTGTTTGCGAGTTTGCCAAAAATGCTGGGGTTTGACATGGCCAATGTCATGCACATGGCCAAGATCATTGAATGCACCTCAATCTGCTGCGAACCCGGAGGGCGCGATGCGATGCTAGCCACACTTGACGCAAAGGGGTTTGCGCTTGAAAGCATGAACCCAGCACGACGGGCCACGCCACTTTCAGTGGCTGCGCACAGCCTCTATGAACAAGCCGATCCGATCAGCTTCACTGAGCCTGACGGCACGCTGAAGGTTGACGCCGCGCGTTACACCGCGCTCGACGAGCGCCGCACACATGTCACAGGGGCAACCTGGCAACCCGCGACGCGCACGACGATCAAAGTCGAAGGCAGTGCCTTGGTTGGCCACCGCGCGGTGTTACTTGCCGGTACCGCAGACCCACGTTTTATTGCGCAGTTGCGTCCGATCCTGGCCACCGTCGAGCAAACCACGCGCGGTCTAGTGACCGGCGACTATGAGATTTATCCTAGGCTTTACGGCTTAGATGGCGTCGCGCTTTGGACTCAAGCGCCAGGCCCTCAAGCCTCGCGCGAAGTTTTCATCTTGATCGAAATCATTGCCCGCGCACCCGAGCTCGCCATGGCAGCCGCAAAAACTTTTAAGCAGTTTCTACTACACCAAGGTTTTTCGGGTAGGCAGTGCACGGGAGGCAATATCGCGTTTCCGTTTACGCCACCTGAATTGGTGGGCGGCCCGGCGTATCGTTTTGCCGCGTATCACGTGATGCCCGCAGATGACCACGAGCAGTTATTTCCCGTCTCAATCGAGCAAATTTAATCGCGACAATACGTAACGAAACACGCCTCATTACAGGATGCCTTAAATGAAAACCATCATGGGCCGCGAAGTTTTAGATACCCTTGACGAACTGGTTGATCCGCGCTGGACTGCAGTCATTGTGGTTGACGTGCAAAATGACTTTTGTCATGTCGACGGACATTTTGCCAAATTCGGAAAAGATGTCGCGCGCATGGCGCCTGCCGTCAAAAAAATGGTTGAGTTTGTTGGCAAAGCACAGGCGCTTGGCATGCGAACGATTTTTTTGCGGCAAGCCTCACTGCCCGATGCCCGCATGGACTCGCCCGCCTGGTTGCGCTTTAAAACGCGCGACGGCAAAGCCCCCGATTACACCAAGCCCGGAACCTGGGGCTACGAATTTGTCGACGGATTAACTGTTCAAAAAGCCGACTGGGTGGTTGAAAAGTTTCGTCCCGATGGTTTTGTTGGCACCAATCTCGATCACATCTTGCGCACACAAGGTATTCAAAGTGTCATTATTCTGGGCACCGTAACTGAAGGCTGCGTCGAATCCACCGTTCGGTCTGCCTCGTATCACGACTATTACGTCGTCGTGCTTGAAGACGCGGTGGCGACACCCAATGCGTTACTCCACGAAGGCTCCCTCAACTTCTTTCGAGCGCGCTATCCAATCCATAGTTGCGATACCGTCCTCGCTGCCATTCAAACCGCAAAACAAAAGGTCCTCACATGAGTCTCTCAATGCCCCTGTCGCTCGGCATTCATCCCGGAAAAAATCAACAGCTACGCGCGCTCATTGCCGATCCTGCGCTGCTGGTCGCGCCTGGCGCCTTTGACTGTCTGACGATTCGACTCGCCGAACAGGCTGGGTGCAAAGCGGCTTATATGACCGGCTCGGGGGTATCGATTACGCGTCTCGGTGCGCCCGATGTTGCTCTACTGTCTTTTTCCGAAATTGTGGATCAAGCTAAGCGCATGGCCGACGTCACTACCATCCCCATCATTGCCGATGCCGACACCGGCTATGGTGGGCCACTGAATGTGATTCGCACCGTGCGTGAATTCGAACGCGCAGGCATCAGTGGCATCCAAATCGAAGACCAAGCTTGGCCCAAACGCTGTGGACACGAGCCTGGTCGCAGAATCGTATCGACTGCAGAAATGGTGGGGCGCATTAAAGCGGCAGTCGATACGCGGCACGATCCGAATGTCGTCATCATTGCGCGTACCGATGCCCGCAGTGATCTAGGCATCAATGCGGCCATCGAACGCTCGCAGCGCTACGCCGAAGCCGGTGCTGACGTGTGCTTTCTTGAGTCGCCAGAATCTGCTGACGAAATGCGTTTGCTCAACCAGCAAGTCAAGATACCCACGCTGGCGAATCTCGTTGAAGGGGGTCGCACGCCAATGCTACCGGTTGATCAACTCACCGCCTTGGGCTATAGCATCGCGATCTTTCCGAACTCGATGACTCGCGTCATTGCTTCAGTCGGCAAGGCCTTATATGAAGAGTTGGCGCGCAAGGGCTCGAGCGCGGCGTTCTCGGATCGCATGGTTGACCACCGCAGCCTCTGGAATCTTTTTGAGTACCCAGCTTTCATGGATCTTGAAAGCCGTTATGTTGACCCCGCCGCAGCGATCGACCTCATTCCGGGAGTTAAGCCTTAGAAATCCCCATATCTTCCCGCGTCAGCGGCGGTCATCAGGACGAGGTCGGGGAGGAGGTCAATTCAAGCGAATCCCGAGTTCTTTTACCAGTGGCTGCATCAGCAGCCGCTCTTGCGCAATCGTCTCACCCATCTGTTGTGGTGTGCTGCCTACCGGCATCATCCCCAGTGTTTCGAGTTGTTTGAGCATGGCCGGCTCTTGCAAAATTTGCGCCACGGTTTTCTGAATCAGGGCAACGCGCTCTGGGGGGATACCGGTCGGGCCCATCAACCCGAGCCACGGAAGCGACGAATAACCAGCTAAGCCAGACTCAGACAGGGTTGGCGTATCAGGCAAACCTACAAACCGCTCGGGGCTGGTGATCGCAATCGCCCGCACCCGTCCGCCATCGAGCATTGCCCGAGCGCTAGACGGCGCCTCAAGCGCAATATCCAACTGGCCTCCCACAAGATCACCCTGCGTCTTGCTAGCCGCGTTGGCAGGTGCATAGACAGCCTTGATGCCTACGCGGCGTGCGGTTTGCTCCCAGACCATATGAAAGGCAGAACCAATGGCGTAAGAGCCGATCGTCAAATCGCGTGTTTTGGCCTGTTCAACAAAATCTTGCCAGGTTTTTAACGGGCTCTCTTGTCGCACAATAAAAATGAAGGGCGTACGCGCAACCAATGAGATCGGCTGCAAGTCTTTGACTGGGTCGTAGGGCAAACTGTCTACCGCAAACGGCATGATGGTGACAGACGACGCGGCCACCATTCCGATCGTGTAACCATCTGCCGGGGCTTTGACCAGCGCCGTCGTACTGACGATGCCTGCACCGCCCGGACGATTTTCAACCACAACGGGTTGGCCCCACACCACGCTGAGCCGCGTAGCTAACACCCGCAAAATCACGTCGATCGGGCCACCCGGCGGGTTCGCCACAATAATCTTGACCGGCTTGTCTGGGTAGACGCCCGATGTTTGCGCCTGCGCCACGCGCGGGCTCAGCAAGAACAGGCCACAGACGCCCACCGCCATCACAAACAGCGCGACACGAGACAGCTGGATATTCAAACGCATACTGATGATCCTTTGTTTAAATGCTATTCAAAAACATGCACCCGTAGAACTGAAAGATGCAAAACAAGCACGCATCACAGGCGCTGAGACACCACTACAGATTCTAAGCACCGACAAAGATCCATATTATTCAAAAACATGCACCGCTGGGCTGGGTGCCCAGCCAGGCGAGCGGCCATGAATGAACGCAATCCAAGCGCTCTGCATCTGCTCGACCAGACGCGCACCATGCTCTGCAACCATCCCCTGCAGCATTGCAGCCCCGTCAAAGCTCTCAACATTACCAAACACAAACGGCAACTCGCTGCAATGGCAGGCGCCGAACACGGGATTAGGCCCATAAGCAAACTCAAACACCCACGCTTGCCGACCAGCAGCGTGTGCGTCTTGCGCCCATTGTCGCGACGGGGCACCAAAGATTTTTTCACCCAGTTGTTGACTGGCCGTATCACGCTCGGTGCCCGGAAACGCGGTCATTTCATCGCGGGTATAGCCTAGCAACACATCGGCACGGGTCGCCGCGTGCTGCATCAGTGGGGTAAGCGGCAAGCGAAAAAACTCGGCATCACCCACCGGGCAAAATAAACTGCGATTCGCGCCTTCTTCTTTGAGCGCAGCCATCACGCTCGGGGCCTGTTGAGCTGCCAATAAACTCGCCACCGGCAAGGCACGCGCCTGCTCAACAGTCTGCGCACCTGCCGCCTGCAAAAACACGCGGCTGAGGTGCGCGGCTTGCGCCGGTTCACGAAACCCGCGCCCAAGCGACGCGCTTTGCAAAATCGCACGGCTGAAGAGGGGCTCGCGCGCGAGCATCGCTGCAATATTGAAGCCCCCCGCCGACTGACCCATCATGGTGATGTTGGCAGGGTCACCGCCAAAATGCTCGATGTTGTCGACCACCCAACGCACGGCAGCCTCTTCATCAAGCAGCCCCATGTTGGCCGTTTCACCCGGCACATATAACCATCCGAGCGCGGCAAGCCGATAATTGACACCAACCACTACGCAGTCACCCTTCGCCGCCAGGCGAGTACCGTCGTACCAGGCCAGCGCGCCGCCACCGCTTTGCCAGGCACCGCCGTGTAGCCACACCACCACTGGGCGCTTACGCCGGTCGCAGCCAGGTGTCCAAATCGCTAAGCGCAAACAGTCTTCATCTTGCCCGTCCTCAAAGTCACCCATCACCGTACGCAGGCGAGAGGGCAACTGCGGGCACACGGGCCCCGATTGGGTTGCGTCAAACGGCGGCTGGGGCCATAAGGCTTGCGGCGGAGCAAAGCGCAAGGCGCCGGTTGGAGCTTGGGCGTAACGCAGCCCTAAGAACTGCGTGACCGTCTGGGTTTGCAGACCTGTGACTTGGCCTTGCTTAAGCGTAACGGTGACGGGCTGTGGGGCGATCGACATAGGGCGTTGAGATCCATGTAAAAAGATTCTGACAGCATTACAGCAGAAATCACTAAAATCAAGTCGTTAAGCCATAGTTTTACCTGCCTTTTACTGTTTTGACTTTTCGGATCTGCCCCGTGACGATAAAAGACCCCCCGCGCCCGCTCGACCGCATCGACCTCAAGATACTCGATGTCTTACAACGCGATGGCCGCATCTCAATGACCGACTTGGCCGAGCGTGTGAACCTGTCTGCGACCCCTTGTTCAGAACGTGTCAAGCGACTCGAGCGTGAAGGCATCATCATGGGCTACTACGCGCGAGTCAACCCTGCCGCGCTTGGCAAGAGTCTGTTGGTATTTCTTGAGATCAAGCTCTCGACAAAATCCGATGACGTTTTTGAAAAAGTCAAAAAAGAACTTGAATATGTTCCTGAGGTCATGGAATGCCACCTCGTGTCGGGTGATTTTGATTATTTAATCAAAGCGCGCTTAGCCGAGATGAGCAAATATCGACAACTGTTGGGCGAGATCCTCAAGCGTCTGCCCGCTTCAGCAGAATCGCGTAGCTACGTTGTCATGGAAGAAATCAAAGAGACGCTTTATTTGGCGGTTGACCGTTAGAAAAGCATTCTGACAACAGAGAACCCTAAGGCGCGCCACGCGCACCGACTTTGGCGCGCGAACAGCTCTAAGAAAGCGTGCGGATGAAATCCCATAAAACCGGATGATCTGAGTTGGCAACGTTAAAGCGAAACCAGTTCGAAGCGCGATCTTCCGGTCGAAAATATGCCCCAGGGGCCAACCAAATGCCATGTTGCAAGGCGCGGGTTGCGACACCGGTACTTTGTTTTGGATCAATCGGCAGACGCGCCCACAAAAACAAACCGGCTTCCGGTTGCTCAAAAATCTCAACGCCCACTGCCTGCATACTTGCGCACACACGCTGATGCGCCTGTTTTAATTTTTCGGTTAAAAACTTGAGATGTTGTTGGTAGTGACCATCTGTCAAAACGTTGGCCACCAAACGCTCGGTGACCTCTGACGAAGTGAGGCCAACGGCCATTTTGCTGCGCGCCAAACTTGCCAGTATGTCAGGATGTGCGGCCACATAGCCCACCCGCAACGTAGGCGTAATCGTTTTCGAGAAGCCTGAAATATAGATGACGCGACGCAGCCCCTCGAGTGCAGCGAGGCACGGCGCGCCTTCAGGTGCGAGCTCGCGATAGATATCGTCTTCGATCACCCATAAGCCGTGCTGATCGGCGATCTCAAGCAAGCCCTTGGCGCGACTCAACGACAACGTGGTACCTGAAGGATTTTGCAACACAGTATTTATAAAAATCGCTTTGGGGCGCGCGCGCTTAATCAACTGACTGAGCTGATCAAGATCATGGCCGTCTGCGTTTCGGGGCAAGCCCACAACCTTTAAACCCGCAAGCTGCAAAATCTGAAGCAAATTGCAATAACAAGGATCTTCAACAATGACAGTATCGCCAGGACGTAAGATCGTGCGCACCACCAAATCAAGTGCTTGCGTAGCACCCTGAGTGAGCAGCACATTTGCAGCCTCAACAGGGATGTCATTGCGCCTGAGCCTGGCTGCGATTTGCTCGCGCAACGACGCCATGCCATAGGGGTGTCCATAGCCGCCAAACCGCGCGCCCGGCACACGACTGACGGTGCGCAAGGCATGCTGTAAACCACTTTCGTTGATCCACTCGCCGGGTATCCAACCGCAACCCGCCTTGATCGGCACCGAGTGGTCGGCGAAAACGTCTGACAACAGCCACGCCGCACTCAGAGTCGGTGCGGACCACGTGGGGATTGACTGGGGCAGCGCCGCACGCTTATCCACCACACGATAGGAGGCGCCCCGCTTCGCCACCACTTGACCGGCCGCGACCAGGCGCTGATACGCCTCTGAGACGGTAAAGGCGCTGAGGCCCTGCTCACGCGCAAGCTGGCGCACCGAAGGTAAAGCATCACCCGCCCGTAAGGCACGACTCGCGATCGCAGCGGTCAACGTAGCGACGATTTGCTCGACCAAGCTCAGGTCAGCTTGGCGATCAAGATTCAGGGAAAAGGCCAATTGAGGCACCTTTAGGTGAGGATGGGCGAGCCACTGAGGCTGGGGCGCGCAAGCGCTGTCCCAAATCGCCCAAGTACCAGTACAGTTTGCCACATATTTGTGTAACTGTACTGGTCACGACCGGTATTGCAGCGCTACAGTAAGCGTAC
>Ga0209296_1001921_pt1 | contig 15243 bp, 11 predicted proteins | sample S_130206_EF_Meta_FD_187319 | JGI IMG/M metagenome (GOLD analysis project Ga0209296, IMG submission 187319) | Freshwater microbial communities from Lake Simoncouche, Canada to study carbon cycling - S_130206_EF_MetaG (SPAdes) (version 2) | ecosystem: Environmental > Aquatic > Freshwater > Lake ...
AAGACAATATTGAAATTGTGTTGCCAAGAAAAGAATTTGAATTGTTTTATTTATTGGCTTCCAAGCCTGGGAAAGTATTCAAAAGAGAAGAAATTTTAGATAAAGTTTGGGGTAATGATGTTATCGTTGGCGGAAGAACCATCGATGTACATATCCGAAAATTAAGAGAAAAAATTGGAGATGATTTTTTCAAAACAATAAAAGGCGTTGGCTATAAATTTGAAGCGTAAATGGCTATAAATTTTAAAGAAACCTACCGTTTTGCTGTAAATTCGGCTTTACAAATCACTTTTTTCTCAACAGGATTAGTGGGTTTCTTATCGTATATTTTTTTTCAGTTTTCGTTTGCTTTTTGTTTAATTTTTGCCTTTTGCATTGCTGTATTTTCATTTTTTATTTTGCAATATAAAGTACAGCATTTTATTTTTCAAAAAGTGAAAAAGATTTATGATGATTTCTCGCTATTAGAATCTAGTACAATTATAAATAGCTCTTCTGTCACCGATATGAATTCGATTACTCGGGAAGTTTCGAAATTTGCATCTGATAAAAGACTAGAAATTGAATCCCTGAAAATTCGAGAAGAATACCGAAGAGAGTTTTTAGGAAATGTATCTCATGAACTTAAAACACCACTGTTTACCGTTCAAGGCTACATTTCAACTTTACTTGACGGTGGATTGAAAGATAAAACCATTAGAATAAAATATTTGCAACGTGCTTTAAATGGAGTTGAAAGATTGGTATATATAGTGGAAGATTTAGATACCATTGCAAAACTTGAAATGTCCGATGAAAAATTAACAATGGTTCCTTTTGATATCATTTCTTTGATTCAAAATGTTATGGATTTGTTAGAAATGAAGGCGGATAAAAAGGACATTTTAATGACTTTTGATGACAAATACAATAAGCCAATTTTCGTTTTAGGGAATCATGATAAAATTCAACAGGTAGTCACCAATCTAATTGAGAATTCAATTAAATACGGTAAAGTTGGAGGTTCTACTGAAATTGGTTTTGAAGAAGTAATTAATGACCGTATATTAATTAATGTTACTGATAATGGCGAAGGTATTGATGCTAAAAATATACCAAGATTATTCGAGCGCTTTTTCAGAGTGGATAAAAGCGGCGCAAGATCAGAAGGGGGTTCGGGTCTTGGACTTGCAATTGTGAAGCATATAATTGAAGCACATAACGAAAAAATATTTGTTGAAAGTAACCTTGGAAAGGGTTCTAATTTTTCTTTTACATTACAAAAAGCATTTGAAATTTCTAAATAAATATTATTTTTTAAAGCAAAATAAAAAACTATAAATAATCCTATATATTTGATTAATTTTGCCAAAATATCAAATACTATCGTGGGAAGTAAAAACAAGTTAAAAAGGTTTAAGGAAAACGAAACATTCAATAATGTTTTTCAACCTACAAGAGAAGAAGTAGTCGGCGATTTGTTTCCTTTGAAAGGAAAATGGAATGCTGATTTTTTCAAAAACGACAATCCAATTGTACTAGAATTAGGCTGTGGAAAAGGTGAATACTCTGTTGGTTTGGCCGAGAAATATCCAAACAAAAATTTCATCGGGATTGACCTTAAAGGTGCGCGTTTTTGGCGTGGTGCAAAAACTGCCGTAGAAACAGGTTTACACAATGTAGCTTTTATTAGAACCCAAATCGAATTGATAAATCATATTTTTAGCGAAAATGAAGTAGATGAAATTTGGATTACATTTCCAGATCCTCAGATAAAATACAAACGTACCAAACACAGAATGACCAATTCGGAATTTTTGAAATTGTACAAAAAAATCCTCAAACCAGAAGGGATAATGAACCTAAAAACCGATAGTGAATTCATGCACGGTTACACTTTAGGATTGCTTCATGGAGAAGGTCACGAGGTTTTATATGCCAATCATAATGTATATGTAAACGAGGGAAGTCCGGAAGAAGTTACCGGTTTTCAGACTTTCTATGAAAAGCAATATTTGGAAATAAACAAAGCAATTACCTATATTCGTTTTAAAATCAAATAAAAATTTGGAATTACTACTGCCCCTTTTATTAGGTTTTGTAATTGCGTCTATTGGAATTATTCCTCCTGGATTAATCAATATGACAGCCGCAAAAGTGAGTTCAAAAGACGGTAGGAGCGAAGCAATTTCATTTGCTATTGGAGCCACAGTTATTGTTTTTTTTCAAACATATATTGCTATCTTATTTGCCAAATTTATATATAGCAGGCAAGATATTATCAATATGCTGCAAGAAATTGGCTTGGTATTATTTATCGGCTTGACTTTTTATTTTTTTTGGACAGCAAAGAAACCTAAAAAAACCAAGCAAGAAATCAAAATACACAGTAAAACGAGTCGGTTTTTTTTAGGAATGTTACTCTCTGCATTAAATTTATTTCCCATCCCATACTACGTTTTTGTGAGTGTTTCGTTATCGGCTTATGGCTATTTTTATTTCGATAAATTTTTCATTTACGCCTTTGTTTCTGGAGTTGTTTTAGGATCTTTTCTGGTTTTTTATCTTTATATTTTGTATTTTAAAAAACAGGAAAATCAAACTTCTTTTTTAATGGATAAAGGAAATTATATCATTGGTTCTATAACAGGATTGGTTTCTATAATTACTTTTTTGAAACTCATTAAAAGCTACTGGATTTAGGATGACCTATAAAAACGATAATTTTTTTGAACGTGTTTATGCCGTTGCCCGACAAATACCTTACGGGAATGTCACTTCCTATGGGGCAATTGCAAAAGTTCTTGGTGCAGCTCGTTCGGCAAGAATGGTCGGTTGGGCAATGAATGCTTCGCATAATATGGAAGATGTTCCTGCTCATCGTGTTGTCAACAGAAAGGGTTTGCTCACAGGAAAACACCATTTTGATGGAACCAACCTCATGCAACAACTACTTGAAAGCGAAGGAATAGAGGTGATTGATAATCAAATTATTGATTTTGAGAAGCATTTTTGGACACCTGAAATCGGTAAATAACCAGCAATAATTAATTGGTTTTATTTTAAAAAGGATCTCCTATTTTTATACTTTAAGCTATCTTTGCAAAACTAATTTTCTAGTATCACCTCTAATTTAATTTATGCTTCAAGTACAAAATATTTCTTTTAGTTATGACAGTAAAAGAGTCATAAAACAAATGAATTTCACAATCCAAAAAGGTCAAAACATTGCTATTATTGGCGAAAGTGGTTGCGGAAAAAGCACCCTATTAAAATTAATTTATGGATTGTATGATTTAGATGAAGGACAAATATTTTGGGATGAAACGGAAGTTTTAGGAACAAAATTCAATTTGGTTCCCGGAATGTCATTCATGAAATATCTTTCTCAGGATTTTGATTTGATGCCTTATATTACAGTTGCCGAAAATGTAGGAAAATACCTTTCTAATGTAAACATTGAGAAAAAGCAACAACGTATCCAAGAATTATTAGACATTGTCGAAATGTCGGATTTTGCCAATGTAAAAGCACAATATCTTAGTGGCGGACAACAACAAAGAGTCGCTTTAGCAAGAGTTTTAGCACTAGAACCTGAAGTTTTATTGTTAGACGAACCGTTCAGCCAAATTGATAATTTCAGGAAAAATGCATTGCGTAGGAATTTGTTTGCCTACCTTAAATCTAGAGGAATTACATGCATAGTTGCAACTCATGATAGTACCGATTCCCTTTCATTTGCTGAGGAAACGATTGTTTTGCAAGACGGCGAAGTAATCGCCAAAGCCAATTCTTTAGAATTATATAAAAAACCCTTGAATAAATATATCGCCTCTCTTTTTGGTGAAGTTAATGAATTGAAAAAGTCACAATTCTCTGAAATAGATGGTGAAGATGAGGCACTTTTCTTGTACCCTCATCAATTGAAAATAATTGATAATGGGTCTTTAAAGGCAATTGTGAAACAATCTTATTTTAAAGGAAGCCACTATTTAATTAAGGCGGTTGCCAATAGAAACGTAATTTTCTTTGATCACAATTCGGAATTGGAAGTTAATGTTGAGATTTCCTTAGGGCTTTAGAAAAATTATTCAAGGCTTGGTTCATATTACTGAAAACTATCATTACTTTAGCATTCAAATTACAAAAATTAATTCTAGCAACTATGTATCATTCTAAAATAACAGGACTGGGTTTTTATGTCCCTGAAAATGTAGTGACCAACGATGATTTGTCAAAAATTATCGATACCAATGACGAGTGGATTCAAGAAAGAACTGGGATTCAAGAGCGCCGTCACATTATTAAAGGACAAGATACAACAACTTCTATGGGAGTAAAAGCTGCTAAAACAGCTATTGAACGCTCAGGACTTTCTAATGACGATATTGATTTCGTTGTTTTTGCTACTTTAAGCCCGGATTATTATTTTCCTGGACCTGGAGTTTTGGTACAAAGAGATTTAGGATTGAGAACCGTGGGTGCGTTGGATGTTAGAAACCAATGTTCGGGTTTTGTATACGCTTTGTCTGTTGCCGATCAATACATAAAAACGGGAATGTATAAAAACATTTTGGTAATTGGTTCCGAAATTCAATCTACAGGATTGGACATGACTACTCGTGGTCGTGGGGTTTCAGTTATTTTTGGTGATGGGGCAGGAGCGGCTGTTTTGAGTCGTGAAGAAGATTTAACGAAAGGAATTTTATCAACACATTTGCATTCTGAAGGACAACATGCTGAAGAATTAGTAGTGAAAGCACCAGGAATGGGAGGGCGTTGGATTACGGATATTATTGCCGATAATGATCCAAATGACGAAAGTTATTTCCCCTATATGAATGGTCAATTTGTATTTAAAAATGCTGTGGTACGATTTAGTGAAGTTATTAATGAAGCGTTGCAAGCCAATAATTTAGAAGTTTCTGATATTGACATGTTGATTCCACACCAAGCTAATTTGAGAATAGCACAATTCATCCAAAAGAAATTTGGTTTAACAGACAATCAGGTTTTCAACAATATTCAGAAATATGGAAACACAACTGCGGCGTCAATTCCAATTGCTTTGACAGAAGCTTGGGAACAAGGTAAAATCAAATCAGGTGATACGGTAGTTCTGGCTGCTTTTGGAAGTGGATTTACCTGGGCAAGTGCAATTATAAAATGGTAAATTAAACTATTTTATTAAGGTTATTTTTTTTTGAAATGAAAGAAATGGCAGTTTCTTTATCTTTTTGAATTTGCAATTTTAATAATTCGATAGAGTCAAATTTTTTCTCGTCCCGAATTCTTTCCAATATAGAAATTTCTATTTTTAAGTTGTATAAATCGGCATCAAAATTAATAAAGTGAACTTCAATAGATAACTCTTCGCCATTCACAGTTGGATTTGTTCCAATGTTCATCACTCCGAAAACAGTTTTCTGATTGACGGTGCTTCTCACAATATAGACGCCTTTTTTCGGAATAAGTTTATAATCTTCTTCTATTTTGAGATTTGCAGTTGGAAAACCTATCGTTCTTCCCAATTGCTTTCCTTTTATAACTGTTCCGTTTAAAACATAATTGTAACCTAAATATTCATTGGCTAAAGCCATATTTCCATCCAGAATTGCATTTCTAATTTTGGTAGAACTTATCGAAACGGCATCAATTTCTTGAGCAGAAATTTGCTCTACTTCAAAATTATATTGTTTACCATAAAGAATTAAATCGTCAATGTTGGCCGATCGATTTCTTCCAAAACGATGGTCGTAGCCAATAATAATTTTCTGAATATTTAAGGCGTCTACCAATATTGTTTTCACAAATTCTTCGGCAGTTAACCTAGAAAATTCTTTGTTGAAAGGATGGATTATTAAATGGTCTAATCCCATTTTTTCTAGTAAAGCACTTTTTTCATCAATAGTATTTAGAAGTTTTATATCGGAACTTTCTTGCAATACCATTCTTGGATGTGGAAAAAAAGTTAAGATTAAACTTTCACAATTGTAATCGGAAGCATTTTGAATTAATTTCTGAATTATTTTTTGGTGGCCAAAATGTACTCCGTCAAATGTACCAAGCGTGAGGATGGTTTTTTTTGCAGATTTAAAATCGGGAATGGATTTGAAAATTTTCAAGAAATTGAGTTTTATAAAAGTGCAAATTTATGGTAATAAATGCATAAAAAAAAAGGGGATTGAACAAATTCAACCCCCTTTCCCTTTATTATTTGAAATAAAACTATTCTTTTACTCCTTTGCTAAATGCTGAAGTATTTATCGACAAATCATTTTCTGAACTAATCGCTTTTTGTTGCACAGTTTGTCCTATATAATTGGTTATTGTAAATCCATTTGGCAAACCAAAATCAGTTGGTACCGAAATGTTTAAAATTCCTTTAGTTGGATTTGGATAAACATAAATATTATTTGGAGTTTCAAAAGTATTGTTTTCTAATAGGTTTATTCCAAAGCTTTTTACTTCTGAAGAGCCAAACGATGCTCCAGATGCTAGTGTAACTGACCCATTTGTAGATTTAATGTTGTAATATCCAATTCCATATGCACAACAAATACCATCAGAAGCGGTATCATTTATTGTAAATGTATAACAATCATTTGTAGCTAGCGTCCAGTTTTGAGTTATTAAAGCAGGAAGAGTAGTTCCTGTAGCGTTAGCATAGATTGTGCTACTATATAATGTTGTTCCAGCACTATTTTTCAGATTCCAAGTAGTTTCTCTAGCATATAAATCTTTTTGGAAATTAAATACAACATTCGTTTCATTGTGGTTTTGAGCTATTTCAAAAGGTTTAATGAAAGTATTGTTGGTCGTATTTTGATCTAATACTGTATTAACTTTTGTAAGAGTTGCGTTAAAATTATGAGCTCCAGAAGTTGCTGTGCCATTAATTGTTACTACAGTAGACACACCTGATGCGATGCTTCCGGTCCAATTGTAAGTTTGGTTGGCACCACCATCAACATTATAAGTAATTTCTGCAGAAGTCATAGTTGTTGTCCCTCTATTTATTAAAGTGACTGCTGCACTATAAGCAGTGCTACAACCTACAACAGTTGCAGTTACTGAGTTTATAGTTCCGTCCAAGCCATAAACTTGACCAGGTGTGCAACCATTTGATGAAGATAAAGTACTGCGATTTGCGCAATTTGTCATTACAGCTACCATTCTAGCTTTTTGTCCAGCTGTAAAAGTATTCATACAGGCATCATTAGTGTAATCCATATAGTTTTCGACCATATCGTTACCTGTACAGCGTTGAACAACTACACAAGTATAATTTTCTATTGTAGAATCAGGAGTATCAGCTACATAATCTCCCGTAGTTGAATTAGCAGCAGTACAAACAGCATCATCTCCCCAAATATGGTATAATCCAATCCAGTGCCCAACTTCATGGGACATTGTTCGTCCTAAATTATAATTTGGATTTAGCACAAACGAACCGTCATTTACAGCATTTGTCCCAAAAACATTATAACCTGCAACGACGCCGTCAGAATTTGAATTACCCCCATTAGTGCTTAATCCTTGGAGTCCTGGTGTATTAGAAGGAAGGTTTATAGGGCGAGCTGGAAACTGAGCGTAACCTAGTAGTCTAGTGTCTGTAAAACGGACAGTCCACATATTTAAATACCTTGTTGGGTCCCATTGTGTTTGAGGTTTAACAATTGTATTGATGTCACTAGTCGACCAACTATCACTTCCTAAATTTACACGATCAACTCCGTCACTTGCATTTCCAAAAGGATCTCTTTGTGCTAAACAAAAATTGACTTCACAATCGACACCTAAATTGTATCCTGTTGATCCATTACCTGGTGTTCCAACAAGTCTTCTAAAATCTTGGTTCATTACCGTAATTTGAGAAACTGCCTGAGCATAAGAAATGTTCTCGCCTGTGTGAGAAGCTACAGTATTTACATCATCTCCATTGTGTATTACGTGAATAATAACAGGAATATTAAAAACTGTTTGAGGGGTTCTTCCATTTATAGCATCTTGTTTTTGCTTTTCAATAATGGGACCTATCCAAGCTTCAAACTGTTCTTTGTTTAGTCTTTTAGGATTGTTTTCTTGAAGATAATCTTCATATTCTTTAGAGGCACATCTTATGTATCCATTTTCTGGATTAATATTATTTTGTTTAACTGGTTTGCCAAAGAGGGTTTGTTCAACTTGTTTTTTTTGGCTAAATATTTGATTTGCAGTTGTAAAGCAAAGTAAAATAAGTAGCATTTTTAAAGTAATTGTTTTTTTCATAAAAAAAATTAGTTAAGTTTGGGTTAACAAAAGTAATCAATTTGTAAATATTTATGTGATTGTTGTGTTTGTTTTTTAAGTAAATATTAATTTTTTAGATGGATTAAGGATATTTTTTTAAAATTATTAATATTTTGAAGTCATTAAAATTAGTTTTTTTTATTTAACTTTGAAAGTTTTTAAAAAAATAAATCCTCAAAAATGAACAAACAATTACTTCTAGCCTTCACATTTGTTTTCTTTTTCATTAGTTCACACGCACAACACAAAAGTTTTTGGACTGAACACAACCTAAATACGGATAAAATTATTACAGATAAAGCTGTTGCAAGAAATAACTTTCCAAAACAATTTAAATTATATGATTTAAATATTGATCCTTTAAGACAAGAATTGTTTTCTTTAATTAACAATCAAATTGGTAAACATTCTATAATTATTTCATTGCCAAATGCTGATGGCAAAATCGAACAATTTGAAGTTAATGAAGCCTCCAATTTTGATGCTGAACTACAATTTAGATTTCCTGATATCAGAGCCTATTCAGGAAAAGGAATTACAGATAAATATGCAACATTAAAGTTGAGTATTTCTCCTCAAGGAATTCAAACTATGGTTTTTAGAACGGATAAAGAAAATGAATTCATTGAGGCTTATTCTCAAGATCATACTGTTTATGCGGTTTTTAAATCACAAAGGAGTAATAAAAATTCTGATTGGAGTTGTTCTACTGAGGACAAAAAATTAGTAATAGCTATTAATTCAAAAGTTGCTACTGCAAACAAACCTAACTCCAATAAATCAAGTTTAGGCCAGTTAAAAACCATGCGATTGGCACTTTCTTGTAATGCAGAGTATTCAAATTATTTTGGAGCTACTGACGCATCTCAAGTTGGATTGGTTTTAGCAGCTTTTAATGCCACTTTAGCGCGTTGTAATGGGGTATATGAAAAAGATTTAGGGGTTCATCTGAATCTAGTGGCTAGTACAACTAATATTATTTATTATAATCCTATTTCGGATCCTTACTCTTCAACTTTGTCGACTTGGAATACTTCTTTGCAAAGAGCAATAAACACTACTTTAACAGGTATTGGCACTTCATTAGCAGCTAATAATGCCGCTTACGACATTGGGCACATGTTTGGAAAAACAGGTGGCGGCGGTAGTGCGGGATGTATAGGTTGTGTTTGTGTAGATGCTGTGGCTGCAGGAACTGGAAGTACAAAAGGTAGAGGTATTACTTCTCCATCTAATGGGATACCTCAGGGAGATTCTTTTGATATTGATTATGTGGTTCATGAAATGGGACATCAAATGGGAGCTACTCATACTTTTTCAAATTCAAATGAGGGATCTGGTACAAATAAAGAGGTAGGTTCTGGAATTACAATTATGGGTTATGCAGGAATTACAAGCCAAGATTTGGCCCCGCATTCAATTGATATTTATCACGAAACTTCAATTGAACAAATTCAAAATAATTTAGCCACGAAAACGTGTCCAATAACTACTCCATTAACAGAAAATGCTACCCCAGTTGTACAAACTGTTGATAATTATATAATACCAATAAGTACACCTTTCGTTCTTACTGGAGTTGCAACTGATTCTAATACTGCTGATGCGCTTACCTATTGTTGGGAACAAAATGATGATGGTGGTACTTCAACTGGAGCTAATAGTAGTGCTAGTATAACGAAAACTGTTGGTCCAAATTTTTTATCTTGGAATCCTACAGCCTCGCCTTTAAGATATTTTCCAAAATTATCTTCAATTATTGCAAATTCTAATACAACTAGTCAAGTTGGTGGTGACGCAGGAATGTTATCTGAAGCATTAAGTTCTGTTTCAAGAACTTTGAATTTCAGATTAACTGTCAGAGATAATGCTCCTTACAGTTCAACGGCTCCAATTAAAGTTGGTCAAACCGCTTATACTGACATGGCTGTAAATGTAACCTCTACCGCAGGGCCTTTTTTAGTAAACGCACCAAATACTGCTGTATCTTGGGTTGTCGGTACAAATCAAACAGTTATTTGGACTGTTGCAGGAACGGATAGTAATGGTGTAAATACAGCTTTTGTAGATATTTTTTTATCAACAGATGGAGGTTTAACATATCCAATTCAATTGGCAAGTAAAGTGCCAAATAATGGAAGCTCTGAAATTACAGTGCCAAACAATATTGGTACAACAAATAGAATAATGGTTAAGGGTTACAAACATATCTTTTTTGATATTTCCAATGCGGATTTTTCTATAGCAGCTCCAACAGCAAGTTTTGCAATTGCCTATAATGGAATTGCTGAACAACAAAATAAACAAACATGTCAAGGTGGTAGTGTAGTATTTACAATCCCATATACAACATATGCTGGATTTATTGGGACAACTACTTTTAGTGCAACTGGATTGCCATCTGGAGTTACTGCAACTTTAGTTCAACCTTCATTATCAGCAAACGGAACAATAACAATGACCGTTTCAACTTCAGGTAGCGCTTCAGTTGGATTGGTTCCAATTACCGTGTCTGCTAATTCAGGATCAACTACTATTACAGCACAATTCTATTTAGAAATATTTAATTCAAATTTTGGCACACAGGCATTGACTAGTCCAGCAGATTTAGCTGTAACAATAAATCCAGTAGCTGCAGTTTTAACATGGCCAGTAAATACAGCAGCAACAACTTACGATGTTCAAGTTGCTACAAATGCCAATTTTTCAACTATAATTAGATCCGCAACAGTGAATACGAATAGTTATACTGCAATAGGATTATCGGAAGCGACTAATTATTTTTGGAGAGTACTTCCTAAGAATCCAGTTTGTTCGGGAACTTTAAGTGCTGTATATAAATTTACTACTGGGCAATTAAGTTGTACTACTTATAATGCAACAGATTCAGCTTTACCAATAACAATTCCAACGATTGTAAATACAACTCCGTTTGTTTCGACTTTCAATGTTACTGCTTCAAATGTAATTGCAGATTTAAATGTTTCCTTAAATATTACTCATACTTGGGTTGCAGATTTAACTGTAAAATTAACTAGTCCAACAGGAACAGTTGTAACATTACTCGCTAATAAATGTGATTCATCTTCAGCGACAAGTGTAAATAATATTTCTTCAACGTTTGATGATTCGGGATCAGTTATCGCATGTGGTGATTCTCCTGCTATTTCAGGCACAATAAAATCTGACCAATTATTATCACAGTTTAACGGACAAAATTCCAGTGGAACTTGGACATTAACGGTATTAGATCCTTATAATGCAGATGGTGGTACAATAAATAGCTGGAATTTAAATATCTGTACACTTCAAACAGCAGTTATGGGTATTGTTGATACTTCTTTATCGAATTTTGTGCTTTATCCTAATCCAAATAAAGGGAACTTTACCGTTCAGTTCGATTCATCATCAAGTAATGAAATTGCAATTTCCGTTCACGATATGAGAGGAAGAACAATTTTGAATAACAAATATAATAATACTGGTTTGTTTTCACAAAATATTCAGTTAGATCAAGTTCAAGCAGGAATTTATCTGGTTACTGTTCAAGATGGTGATAAAAAAGTAGTGAAAAGAATTGTTATTGAATAATAATTTTTAAAAACAACATAAAAAAAGGGACTGTCAATTGCAGTCCCTTTTTTTATGTTGAAGCTTTCAATTATATTTTGAAAGATTTTGTTGCAACATTTGGTCGGGCATACTCAAAACGATCCATTAATTTTGGCAAACAATATCCGTCTAAGCCATTTATCGCTACAACATTACCTTTGTCAAGTTGTAACCAGCCGTCTTTATGTTCCATATTTTCATTGTAAAAAATGTGCTCTATTGAAGCTATTATATGGATTGTGTCATTTTCTTTTATATAATATTCATTCATATATTTACAATACAATTGAATTGGACTTCCTTTTACAAATGGGATTTCGAGATCTTCTTTATATTCTTCTGTTAAATTGGTTTTGTCAAATTCAGAAATCCCAATATCATAATTTGCTGAAGTGTGGTGCGCATCAGAAATCATATCCAAAGTAATATGGTTGACGGTAAAAAAACCTTTTGATTTAATATTTGAATACGTATCTCTTGGAACTGTTGTTGGACGAACGATAAAACCTAAGAGTCCAGGATTACTACCAAGATGCGTGATACTACTAAAAACAGCAACATTTGAACTTCCATTTTCTGATAATGTGGCTATTAAATTCGCCGATTTATAACCCGTGCAAGAATTAATAATGTTAAGTCGTTCAATTTTTTCCATTTGAGAAATAATGTCTCTGGTAATATGTTTCATAGAATTGTATTTTTACAAAGATACTTTTTGTTTAATAAATTAAAGGTTTAAATTAAACAAAATCTGATTCTATTTTGTCTATAATAGACCAAAAAAAAATAGTGTATTTAAATCTTAGCTAATTAAAGGGAATGTGTTCATAATTACTTAATTTTGGGCATCTTATATTTATATATTTTTTGATGCAAAAGTCACTCAAAATTGCTATTGTTGGTTCAGGTTTGGTAGGTTCGTTATTAGCAATCTATCTCAAAAAAGCAGGGCACAGTGTTCACGTTTATGATAGAAGTCCTGATATTCGAAAAATTCAATTTTCGGGTCGTTCGATAAATTTGGCGATGTCACATCGAGGTTGGAAAGCTCTTGATGGTGTTGGCGTAGGCGATGAGGTAAGAAAAATCGCAATTGCAATGGACAAGCGCGCAATTCACCTTGTTGACAAACTAAATTTTCAGAATTACGGTCAAGCTGGAGAGAGCATTTATTCTATTTCTAGAGGAATGTTGAACAGAAAAATGATAGATTTAGCAGAGCAAGCAGGTGTTGAATTCCATTTTGAACAAAAAATTTGGGACATAACACTCTCAAATGCAACCTTACATATAGGAGAAGAGGAACGTGGCGAGTGGGAAGAATTGAAATTTGACATGGTTTTTGGAGCCGATGGAGCATTTTCTAGAATCCGACACCGAATGCAACGCCAAAGCATGTTTAACTATTCGCAAGAATTTTTAAATACAGGTTATAAAGAATTAAACATTCCAGCAAATCCTGATGGAACCCATAAATTAGATAAAAATTCCTTTCATATTTGGCCTCGAGGCGAATACATGTTAATCGCATTACCTAATATAGATGGTAGTTTTACTTGTACTTTATTTATGCCTTTTGAAGGAGAAAACTCTTTTGCATCTTTAACAGATAGAAAAGCGGTAGCTACTTTTTTTGAAAAGAATTTACCAGACACTATTGATGTAATTTCAAATTTAACCGAAGATTTCTTTGCAAATCCAACGAGTACTTTGGTTACAATGAAATGTTTTCCTTGGACCTATGATGATAAAGTGGCACTTATAGGAGATGCCTGTCACGCTATTGTTCCATTTTATGGGCAAGGGATGAATGCTGGTTTTGAGGATATATCTGTTTTATCTGAATTAATGAGTCAATATGGGGACGATTGGAAAACGGTCTTTTCTGAATATGAAAAATCGCGCAAACCCAATGCCGACGCCATTGCCGAATTGTCCTATCGTAATTTTATGGAAATGAGTTCCAAAACGGCCGATGAAAAATTCCTTTTGCAAAAGAAAATTGAAAAACGATTTGCCGAAAAACACCCAGAAAAATGGTTGCCTTTATACGACAGAGTTACATTTAGCCATCGACCTTATTCGGAGGCTTTGGCAATTGGAGATTTTCAAAATGCAATTATGGATGAAATTTTGAAAATTAAAAACATTGAAGACATATGGGATAGTCAGGAAATTGAAATCAAAATCTTACGCCTTTTAAAATTGAGCGCCATTTAAACTTTGTTTTTTTCGGGTAAAGGTTTAATTAATACACGTAGCGTACTGTCGTTGCTAAAATAACTGAAAACCCAATTTATAAAAATGGACAGTTTGTTTTTTAAATTCAATATCATTATTAAGTGAATGAACATCCAAACAAACCAAGCTAGTCTTCCTTGGAAACTAAATTTAGGCAAATCAACTACGGCTTTTCTTTTTCCAATTGTTGCCATCGCTCCTTTGTCATGGTATTCAAAATCAGTTTGAAGCTTTTTTTCTAATTTCAACTTAAAATTATCAGCTATAAATTTAGAATGTTCAATGGCTACAGAGGCAACTTGCGGATGGGCTTTTGGATATTTTGGAGTTTCCATATAGGCAATATCACCAACAGCATAAACGCCTTTTAGATTTTCAACTTCACATTTTCGATTTACTATAATTCGATTGCCGCGGGTTACGGCTTCTTTTGGAATTCCATCCAAATTATTACCTGTTATTCCAGCAGCCCAAATTACATTTTTAGAAGCAATTATTTCACCGTCATTTAATAGAACTGTATTGCCATCATAATTAGTAACGACTGCATTTGTTTTTACAACAACATCCAATTCTAATAAATAAAGGAGTGCCTTTTTTTGAGAATCAATGCTCATAGGTTTCAAAACGGTCGTTGAACCTTCTATAAGATAAATAGTCAATTTTTGAAAATCCTTGTCAGGATAATCTTTCGGTAGAATATTTTTTTTCATTTCTGCAAGAGCACCAGCAAGTTCTACACCTGTTGGTCCACCTCCAACGATTACAAAATTCATCAAGGCTTGTAAGTCTTCTGGTTGTGCAACCAATGTATCTTCAAAAGTTTGAAGAATTCTATTTCGCAATTGAATTGCCTCAGGAACCGATTTCATGGGAAAAGTAAATTTTTCAATTTGCGCATTGCCAAAATAATTAGTGGTACATCCATAGGCGAGAACTAAATAATCATACTTAAAATCTGCAATTGAGGTTTTTAAAGTTTTATTTTGGGAGTCAATACTTAAAACTTCGGCAATTCGAATTCTAATGTTTTTTGAATGTTGGAATACTTTTCTTAAAGGGAAAGAAATACTTGCAGGTTCTAATCTGGCAGTAGCAACTTGATAAAGTAAAGGCTGA
>Ga0209296_1001922_pt1 | contig 15225 bp, 12 predicted proteins | sample S_130206_EF_Meta_FD_187319 | JGI IMG/M metagenome (GOLD analysis project Ga0209296, IMG submission 187319) | Freshwater microbial communities from Lake Simoncouche, Canada to study carbon cycling - S_130206_EF_MetaG (SPAdes) (version 2) | ecosystem: Environmental > Aquatic > Freshwater > Lake ...
CATCATGAAGATCGATCGCCAGCATCAGGACGGCAATCGTAGACAGACCTACCATCCTGCGCATGCACGCTGGACTTCGCGATTTCATTTCTGCACTCGAACGCGCCGGTGAACTCCACCGGGTGACGGCGGAGGTGAACCCACAACTGGAAATTACTGAGATCACCGATCGTGTCAGCCGCATGCCCGCACTGGAAAGTTCCGGCGCGCGCGACTTTGATCCCGCCATGGCCGCCATGGGCGGACGCGCCCTGCTCTTTGAGCGCGTGACCGGTAGCGACTTCCCGCTGGCCATCAATCTCTGGGGTAGCTATCGCCGTATGGAACACGCGCTCGGCTGTGCCGCCGATCCGCGCGGAATTTCATCGATCGGTGCACGCATTGCAAGCCTCACCAAACCGGTGCCACCACGCACCGCGCGCGAATTTCTTGCCAAGGCACGGGAGTTTGCACCACTTCTCAAGATTGGCCCCAAGCGCGTGCGCCGCGGACCGTGCCAAGAAGTAGTGAAACTCACCGAGCGCAATGAAGTAGATCTCACGCGCCTTCCCATCCTCAAGTGCTGGCCACTCGATGGCAACCCCACGGCGGTTGGATATCCAATCGACGCGCGCGCTGCTGGCACTGCCGCCGGCTCTGGCCGCTACATCACGCTTGCTGGCATGCACACTATCCATGCTGATGACCGCGACGCTGCGCGCCCCGCCAGTCACAACATCGGCATGTACCGCAGCCAGTTGCTCGGGCCAACATCGCTTGCCATGCATTGGCACATGCACCACGACGGCGCCTCGCACTGGCGCAGTTGGAAGAAACTCGGGCAGCGCATGCCGATCGCCATCTGCCTTGGCGGCGAAAGCGTCATGCCGTACGGTGCCACCGCCCCGCTGCCGCCTGGCATCAGCGAACTGCTGATGTGCGGTTTCTTGCATGGGCGCGGCATTCCCCTCGTTCGCGCCAAGACCGTACCGCTGTGGGTGCCCGCGAATTCGGAAATCGTGATCGAAGGCTGGGTGAGCACTGAATGCGGCACCATCGGTTGGCATCCAGACAGCGGCGAACCACTCGGCCCCGGCGCTGTATTTGAAGGCCCGTTTGGTGATCACACTGGTTTCTACAGCCTGCCCGACCGCTACCCGCGCGTGGAAGTTTCCGCCATCACGCATCGCCGTGATGCCATCTACCCGACCACCGTGGTGGGACTGCCGCCGCAAGAGGATTACTACTTAGGCAAGACCACCGAACGCGTCTTCCTGCCGCTCCTCAAGACCATTGTTCACGATATTGATGACTATCACCTGCCGATGTTCGGCTGCTTCCACAACGCGGCGTTCGTGCGCATTCATAAGGCGTATCCGCTGCAAGGCAGGCGCGTCATGTCAAGCGTGTGGGGCGCTGGGCAAATGGCGTGGACCAAGATGGTGTTTGTGTTTGATGCCAATGCGCCGATCCATGACGAAGACGCTGCCATGCGTCACTTCTTTGCACACTGCGATTTCCTGCGCGACGTGGTGAGCGTGCAAGGACCGCTCGACATTCTGGATCACAGCGCACCGTGGATTGGCGCTGGTACCAAACTCGGTTTCGACTGCACCACCAAGATCACCGGCGAGGCGTGGAACGGTGTGCCGCTTGGCGATCCCGCACAACCGACAGCGAGCGGTATTGCTGCTGCACGCGCGCGGATTGAAGCCGCGGTGCACGCCATGGCACCCGGCGCACACATTGAATTCCCCGCCGTTGCTGCAGGTCGATTGTGCACGATCACTCTCCCTGCGCAGACCAGCGCCACTCCAGGGAAGCGATCTGCACCTGGAAATCACGGCGAGACGATCGCCGCCGCCATTGCACGCGCGGCCGTTGACGCCGCTGGTCCAGCCGATGTTCATGCGCCGCACGACGGCGCTGCAGACTTCATCATTGTGCTTGATGCGCACGCGGATGCAAAGACTTCTGACAGCGCGCACGCGCACGAGAAAGCGCACGCCAACGCGCTCGCGCCCACGCATACCACCGGTTGGCGCGCGCCATTCTTCTTCCTGGCATCAAACGCTGATCCAACGCGCGATACCTTCCGCGCCGCGCGTCGCATTGCATTCGATGCAACACGCAAGGAACCGGGCATCGGTCGCGTCGATCTGCCGGTTCGTGAATATCCGCCGCTGGTTTCCATGGACGCCGCCACCGCGGCACTGGTCGACCGCCGCTGGCGCGAATATGGGTTTGAGGGAACTCCCGTGCCAACGCGCGGAGCGCATCCGTGACCACGCCGGCCGTTTCGGTGAATACGCCTGCCGTTCCGGCGAGTATCCCGGTCGATCCGGTAGACCTGCCCGCCGTTCCTGGCCGGGTCGTTGCTACGTGGCGAATGCTGCTGATTGCACTCGTCACCATCTATTGCACGCTGGCGACACTTGTGGTGCGTGGGTTGATCGGCGGCTTCGGACTCGGACCCATCGATTGCTTTGTGATCGCTCTATCAACGCTGATTGCAACGCTTGCAGTGCTACCAATGGGCGCGGTGATTGATCTGCCGGAAGCACTCTGGCAACACTGGATTCCGGAACGCCGATGGCGCGCGGGTCGATGCCCAACGTGTGGATACGACGCACATCGCACGCTTTGCCCCGAGTGTGGCACACCGTTTGCTGCGCCGGTTGCCTATGCATCCGACTGGCACACGCTGCGACGCACGGTATGGATTGTGTTCCCATCGTGGGCGATGGGTGTTGCCGCCGGCCTGGTGCTGATGCACTTCGACGAACGCTCGTTCGTCAGCAAAGTTGACAGCATGCGACGCAGCGAACCGGAGCTACGCGAACACTCGCACACACGCGCGTGGCCTGCAGAATTTGCAACGATGACGTGGACCGCCGGTCGCGGCTTCGCTGGCCTACCACCCTTTGAATCACCAAAGACTGATCGAGCGATCGACAAGTAAATCGCTACCGTCGCGGGCAATCACTTCGGCGCTGGAGCCGGAGCGGGCGTCGATGCTGGTGGCTGCGCTAACGGCGGCGCCGGAACCTGCGTCAAATTTGCCGCCGCTGGTGCGGATGCACCCTTGGCGTTTGGGGCTGCAGCCGGTGTCCCGCGCACAATATTTGCGGGCGTGGCCTTTGCTGAAGTTGGCAGCGGATACTTCGACATGAACTCTGGCTTCAACACGAAGTAATAGAACGTGCCATCCGCGTATTGGTTGCCTGCCAGAATCTCTGCAGCAGCACCAACACCCATATAGATGTCCGCTCGACCCGCAGCGCGAATGGCGCCACCGGTGTCTTGGTCCATCATGAATTGATCGAATTCGTTCTGGCGACCGGCATAATCGGCAACCTTCGTGTCAAACAGCATCACCAGGCCTCGCGGGAAGATCTTCTTGTCCGTGGCAACACTGGCATGGTCGGTCACCGGCACGCCAAGCGAACCCGCGGGCCAACTCTTGCCGTCATACATGCCAAAGAACACCATGTTCTCATTCTTGTCGATGTACTGCTGCACCAACGCGCTGTCGCGCTCATAGAGACGACGAATGGTGGGCAGATTGCGCTCGCGCTTAGTGATCACGCCACCATCAACCAGGCTGGTTCCAAGTCCGATGTACGGACGGCCAGTCTTACCTGCATAGCCCACGTACTTCACCGTGTTGTCCGGCATGATCAACTTGGCGCTGCCGTTGACTTCGCAGACATACACCTCAAATGCACTGGAAAGCCAAATGAGTTCCGAGCCCGCCAGTTGGTTTGACGCCAGCAATTCCTTGCGCGAAGGCCACGGAACGATGCTGCCATCAGCGGCGCGCCGACCAAGCGGCTCACCGGTCACTGAGTCAGTCACCAAATCCGCAGGACGACGATAGAGCGGATACTTGAAGGTGTCTGTGGCAGTCATGCTGGCCTTCAACTCCGGGGAGCAATAGCCAGTGATGAGCGACTTGCCCTTGCCGTCGTAACCACGCGTCTGCCAAATATCAAACTGTTCGTACACGGCATCTTGGAACGCCTTGGCATCGCTGCTCTTGGCGGCCAGCTCGCGGAAGGCGTAGACGCTGGCGGCGGCTTGGTCATGACCAGCGACCACCTGTGAGATGGGACCCATCTGCTCGGAGCTGTAATTCTGCCGGCTGGTACCGGTCATGAACCACTGCGCGCTGTAATCGATTGCCTTGGCAAACTTGTCGTCGCGAGCCTTGTAGGCAGCGCCGAGGTCCGGGTATTCCTCCCGCGAAAGTTTGCGCAGGCCGTGCTCACCGGGCGGTAACTGGAAGTCAGGATCGAGCGCGGGCGTTGGCTTCTCGGGCGTTTCGCAACCCCCCAGAAAGATGGTGGAGGCTGCCGCAAGGGCGCCAACAGCCACCAGCATGGCGCCGGTATGGGCGCGGCGAAGACGGCGAGCGGAAAGAGCGTGGGTCGTGATGCGTCCGTGCATCCGGTGGGTATCGGCATAGGGGCTGCGAAAAGTGCAGAACTGTGGCTACACTTCTGACATGACTATTGCTACTTCCCCGGTCCTTGCGGCGTTCGGGCTCCCTGGCGGAGCGGAGATGATCATCATTCTGGTGATCGGCCTCCTGCTCTTCGGCAGTCGCCTGCCGTCCGTGGGCCGAAACATCGGTAAATCCATCACCGAGTTCAAGAAGGGCATGAAGGAAGCCGGCGAAGAGTTGTCCAAGGACGAGTCCCAGCCAGCTACCACCCCGCGCCAGCTGACCGAAGACCAGATGGAACGCGCCACGCAGGAAGCTGTGCGCCGCGTCAAGGCTGAGCAGGCCGCGCAGACGAAGTAATTGGGCCTGGGGCAGGAGCAGGAGTGAGGGCTGGCGCTGCGCGCGGGTCCTGAGCAAGTTGCACCGCCGCCTTGCCGAGCGCGTCACCAATCAATAAGTAACTTTCCCCGCTCCCGAACCAGTGATGGCCGTGGCCGGGGTTTGGGCATTCCTTTGCATCGCGGAGGAATTGTCGCGTGGGGACGAAGCTGGTTCCGGCTGCCACTTCCTTATGTAGGCAGCCGTCGCGCTGCCCGTGACGGAGGACCTCGTTGTCCATGTTGCCGGTTTCGCCGACAACAAAGGCGAGATTCGGATTTCCAAACTCCGCGCGCATATCGGTGATGAGGTGCACAAGATTCCCTTCGTACTCGGCGGCAGCTTTTTCATCGCAGCCGTCGTTCCAGCCTTGGAACCAGATGACCCCATCAAGGCGCGGCGTGTAGCTAGCAAGCGCGGGGAACTGCGTGGGGATGGCCGCCACTGCGGCGCGGTACTCGGCGATCATCTGCTTGTAATACGGACCAACCGCGCCGCCCGCACTTGGCGGACGAAAGTCCTTCGCCAAACTCTTGCCGCCCCACGCTGTCTTGATGAGGAGCACTGGCTCCGCGAACGCGTTGCCGAGCGCACGACCAATACCGAGCTCTGGGCCAATGTGGTGTTTGTCGTCATAGACCGCAAAGCCCACCGAAAGCGGACCGGCTTTCTGTGAGCCCTGCTCCGTGAGGTACGACACAAACACATCGTCGCGCACGAACCACGAACCATCCGCGGCGCGGAGATCACCCCACGCTGCCTTGTTGACCGGGTTGTCCACGAATGTGGCAAGCGTGCCACGACCGCCGTTGTAATCACGAGCATCGTTCAGATCAACAACGCCATGGCCTTCCATGTTGGATTGACCGGCGAGGAGGTAGACGCGGAGGGGTTTGGTGGGAGTTGAAGCAGCAGGTGCGGGCGATGCGGGCGGCGCCAAGCCAGCAGCGAGGGCTGCACAGAGCATGGTGGCTGCGGCAAGAGTCGAAAACGCAACGCGGGCATGACTGGGAGCGACACGAGATGTAAGCGGCATCATGCCGGCAGAGTATGCGGCGAGCATCGAGCGGCGACCGACGAGCGCGCAATGTCCCCACGTGTTATTACGTTGCGAATCACTCTTTGCATTGCTGCTACAATTCCCTCCCTTGGGCGCTTAGCTCAGCTGGCTAGAGCGCACGGATCACACCCGTGAGGTCACTGGTTCGAGTCCAGTATCGCCCATTGAGATGAACGCACGTGGTTGCGCCGGTTCGAAAGGACTCGCGCAACCACGCTGCGTTTTTGGGGTTGCGTATTCGAACGCCGAACCGGTTCCGTCGACAGCGAACGCCAGCTACAACCGACTTTGCACCGTCGGTGCTACCGATTCTGCACCCTCCTGCGCACGGCCCGTCACCATGTGGCTGGAAATCGACTCATCGCCGACGGGTCGTCTGGCAGGAATCCGGCTTCGGGTCGAGGACATCCCCACGCTTACGCCCCCGGGGTGAAGTTCCCGAGCAGGATCCCGAGCAAAGCACTTGCCGACTCTTTAATTTGATGCTATCGTTCACAGGTTCAAATATTCAGTATCTTGAATATGTGAATATGAACTACTCAGTGTGAAGGAACTTACTCAGTGCCATTCCGAACCATTGCTAGTCGCGAACTTGCCGAGGTGCTTGCTGTCCTTGGGCACCCCTGTCGACTGCGAATCATCGAAGAGATTGGCAGCGGGGAGCGCGACGTGGCAACGCTTGCGGAGCTCCTTGGCATATCGCACTCCGGAACGTCGCAGCACCTTTCGCATTTGCGCGCGCATCGCCTGGTCACTGAAAGGCGCGAAGGCCGTCGTGTGTTCTACAAGCTTGCAAACCCCACACTCGCGACCTGGTTACTCGCTGGCCTAGAGGTTCTTGAAAAAGATGCTGAGTCATCGCAGGCGATCAAGACCAGCCTGCGGCGCGCGCGCGTCGCGTGGTCGAAATCCCGAATCGCTTAACCACTACCCACAATTCTTTCAACAGTTTTCGAAAGGCTTCACATGCAAAAGCTGATTAACGGCATCCACCACTTCCAAGAGTCCATCTTTGGATCGCAGCAGGAACTCTTTGAACGCCTCGCGAATGGCCAGTCGCCAGAAACGCTCTTTATCACGTGTTCCGACTCTCGCATCAACCCCAATCTGATCACGCAGACGGAGCCGGGTGAACTCTTCATCCTTCGAAACGCTGGCAACATCGTGCCGCCACACGGCGCATCGAACGGCGGCGAGGCAGCAACGATTGAGTTCGCCGTGGCCGGCCTCGGCGTGCGCGACATCATTATTTGCGGTCATTCACACTGCGGCGCTATGAAGGGGCTGCTTGACGAGACGCTGGTGGCGGATACGCCGGCGGTGCGGCAGTGGCTCACGCACGCGGACGCGGCGCGGCGCACGGTGCAGGAGAACTACGCCGATCTTGAAGGCGCGCCACTTGTTTCGGCCTGCGTTCAGGAAAACGTGCTTACACAGCTTGAAAACCTTCGGACGCACCCATCGGTTGCTGCCCGACTGGCGCGCGGCCAACTGAACGTGCACGGCTGGGTCTACAAGATCGAGACGGGGCAGGTCTTTGCTTACGATCCGGTGGTTGGGCAGTTCGCCGCGCTCACCCAAGCATCGATCCCAGCACCTTCAGCGCCGAAGCGCCACCTCACCGTCTCTATCTGAACCGATCACTATGACAAGTACTCAAGCAACGTGGCCGTCCTGGCGCTCCTGCCTCGGCGCAGATGCTCTCGCCTCCGTGGTGGTCTTCTTGGTCGCGCTACCCCTATGCATGGGCGTGGCGATCGCGTCCGGGCTGCCGCCCGCAGCAGGACTTGTGACAGGGATTGTTGGCGGCATCGTGGTGGGAGCGCTCGCGGGCTCGCCGCTGCAGGTCAGCGGACCGGCCGCGGGACTGGCGGTCATGGTGTGGCAACTGGTGCAGGAGTTTGGCGTAGCAACGCTGGGGATCATTGTTCTTCTTGCGGGCGTTGTGCAAATTGCGGCCGGGTTGTTCCGCTTTGGCCAAGTGTTTCGTGCCGTATCGCCAGCGGTGATCCATGGGATGCTCGCCGGCATCGGCGCATTAATCTTTGCGTCGCAATTCCACGTGATGCTGGATGACTCCCCGAAGGGTTCCGGACTGCAGAACCTGATATCCATTCCTGCGGCGATCAAGGCGGGCCTGGTGCCGGTGAATGGTTCGTTCCAGCAGCAAGCCGCGATTGTTGGAGTAATCACTATTGTGACCGTGCTGGTCTGGGTGCGATTCGCGCCAAAGCGCCTGCGAATGGTGCCGGCGCCACTGGTCGGCGTGATCGCTGGTGTAGCGGCGGCGCATTCCATGTCTTTTGGCGTGAAGTTCGTCGACGTCCCGAACGACCTGATTGCGACGCTCCAATTCCCGACCATCGACAGCCTCAGTTCAGCAATGAATCCTTCGGTACTAAAGGCCGCCGTTGCCGTCGCCATCATCGCTAGTGCCGAAACACTGTTGTGTGCAACTGCAATCGATCAACGACATGATGGACCGCGCACTAATTACAACCGTGAATTAGTTGCGCAGGGCGTTGGAAATTCCATCTGTGGCGCCCTTGGTGCGCTGCCAATGACGGGCGTCATCGTGCGCTCTTCTGCCAATGTCGAGGCCGGTGCTCGGACGCGCACAAGTACCATCCTCCACGGAGTATGGATTCTGGTGTTGGTGATGGCAGCTCCTTCGGTACTTGAGGCAATTCCGGTCTCCGCGCTTGCCGCGATCCTAGTGTTCACCGGATACAAGCTTGTGAACCCAACGCAGGCCAAGGCTCTATGGAAGCAAGGGCGTTCTGAGTTTGCGATCTTTGCGCTGACGTTGGTGGGAATCGTGGGCATCGACTTGCTCACCGGTGTCGCTCTGGGTGTTGCAGCATCGTTTATCAAACTGGTCTACACGTTTACGCACCTGCGGATCCACAAAGTGGTGAACGGACAGATAGTGCACCTGCACCTTGATGGCTCAGCAACATTTGTACGCCTGCCTGCGCTCGCTGCGGCGTTTGAATCGGTTCCCCGCTCATCGGAACTGCACGTGCACGTGGAGCGTCTCACCCACGTTGACCATGCGGCACTTGAGGTGATCATGGGATGGGAACGCCAAGCCACGCGCGCTGGTGGCAAGCTTGTCATGGAGTGGGATGAGGTGAACATGCTCTACAAGCGAGCGCGTCCAATACCCGAGCTCGCTGCAAAACCGGTCAATTAGTCTGGCGCATCCAAGAAGGTCACGATGCCCGTCTTCACGTCATACATGGCGCCGACCATGATGATGTCGCCAGAATCCAGCATCGACTGCAGCGTGGAACTGCCGGCTTTGATCAGGCGCATCACGTTTCGCACGTTCAGTTCTGCCACGCGGTCAACAAATACCGCGTTGTGGGAGGTGCGGTCTGTCGCAATGGTGGTCTCCATGCGGACGGATTCGCGAAGGGGTTCAAGGAGATACGGCAGGTTTGTCAGTCCCAATGCGGCGACAGTGGGCACATCGGCGGTGGCAAGATCGCAAGCCACCTTCACTGCGCCGCATCCCGTATGACCAAGCACCATGACTAACTTGGCGCCGGCCACCTTACAAGCGAACTCCATACTGGCCATCGCCTTGCGGGATGGCACGTTTCCTGCAAGGCGGCAACTGAATACATCGCCAATCCCTTGGTCAAACAGCATCTCGACGGGAGCGCGGGAATCAATACAACTCAGTACGACCGCTATCGGGTGCTGACCAGTACTGGTGGCATCGATCTGCCGCGCTAGGTCACGATGCAGGCGATGCCCGGACGTGAAACGCTGATTGCCAGCACGCAGAAGTTCGAAGGCGCGCTGCGGAGTGAGCGAAGCCTGCACATCGCGGGTGGTTACATCCACGTATTGGATGCGGTCGGGCAGCTGGTATCGATCCTGGAAGCCAACCAAACTCACACTGATTCCTCGCGCTGGCCCTGTCTCGTCGCGGAAGGTGCGAATCAATCCGAGAATGTCTGGATCGATGTAATCGCAGGTGCGCGCGTCAAGCATGACTCGCTCGCCAGGCTTGATTGACTCCAGCGCCTTACGAATAGCGGCGCGATTGAGGAAGCTGACTTGATCGGCCAACTCAATGCGATTCACTGTTCCGCTAGCGTGATTTTCACGACTGATACTCATGCCGCGACGCAGGCTGCTGTGCAGCAGGAACAGGAGGCTGGTACCAAGACCGATCAATACACCGATGAGAAGATCGGTGAACACAATGGCGACTACGGTGGCGATGAAGGGCAGGAACTGCGCTCGGCCATCACGCCACATTTGTCGGAAGAGGTCCGGGCTCGCGAGCTTGAAGCCCGTCACTACCAGGATGGCGGCGAGCGCCGAGAGTGGAATCCGATTGATCACCGTGGGAAGGAGAAATACACACCCGGCCAGCAGCACTCCGTGAGTGATCGTTGCCAAGCGCGTCCGAGCGCCGGCGGCAGCGTTCACGGAACTACGCACGATCACCGAGGTGATCGGCATCGCGCCAACGAAACCCGCCAAGAGATTGCCTGCACCCTGCGCGAACAATTCACGATTGGGCGGAGCGATACGCCGCTGTGGATCTAGTTTGTCGGTGGCCTCAAGATTGAGGAGTGTCTCTAGGCTGGAAACAATGGCGAGCGTGGCCGCGGCTATGTAAATCTTCGGGTTACCGATCTGCGTGAAGTCCGGGAGCTTGAAAATGCTGTCCCACCCTTGCCCCTCCGTACCCAAGACTGGCACTGAAACCAAGTGCGAATTTTCGATCGCCCAGGACGATCCGGTCATGCGGAGCGCCTCACTTATAGCCACACCAAGAAGTACAGCAGCGAGCGGCGCAGGGAACAGGGACTTCTTGAGGCGACTCCTATTCCAGAAGAGGAGCAATGCGACGCACAGCAAACCGATCAGTGCGGAGCCAAGAACGAAACTGTTCAGCACATCTGCTAGTTCCGTCAGCGTGTTACGCCCGTCTTCCTGTACGAACGACATATCGCCTTCATAGTCCGCGTCATGACCAAGAAGATGCGGGACCTGCTTCAAGATGAGAATGACGCCGATAGCAGCCAAGAGACCCTTGATGACGTTATTTGGCAGGTAGTTCGCCACGGCACCGGCACGCAGCATGCCAAAGCCAATCTGCAGGACGCCGCTGATCGAAACCGCTAGAAGAAACGCCTCGAACGATCCAAGGATCTGCATCTGCGACAGCACGATGGCGGTGAGGCCTGCCGCGGGACCCGAAACGCTGACGTGCGAACCGCTGAACAGTCCAACAACCACTCCGCCGATGATGCCGGACAGGATGCCTGCAATGATGGGCAAGCCAGAAGCATGTGCGATGCCAAGGCACAGAGGCAGGGCAACAAGAAAGACCACGACGCCAGCAAGGACGTCGCGGCCGATGGATGGGGAGGAACCGGATGGAGAAATACTGGTGTTCATAAGTGGATCGCGTGATGCGGACGTGGGACAATACAGCGTCTGTGTAAAGGGCGGATTGCTTGGTCAAATCAGCGCATTGGGGGCGCGGCACTGTGCGTTGGTTGCGGGATTTGCCGATCGCGCGTGAGTTCGTAGTATTCGCTCAATATGCTCCGACGACACCACGTTCACGGAATGACACAACTACGGGTCGCACTATTCGGACTATTTCTGATTGGCGGCAACGCGCCGGCGAATGCTGTAGCACCCATGCCGATCGATCCAGTTGCGCCCCTGGGAATTTCATGGAACTCCCGCGCGGATCAATACGTTGCTGCCGCGCGCACGCGCACGCTTGACGAATGCAAGGTGAAGGGCATTGCGCTACCGAAAGACTTTCTGGCGTGGATTGATCGCGACCCAGTGTTGCGCGCTTCGGTTTACGGTTGCCGCAACAACCCGCTGCCGGTGCTATTGGCGCTGCGGTCTTTGGAGATTGATCTTGGTGAGAAGACAGTACGCACCGATTACCCACAGTTAGCGTTGGCATTTGCAATTCAAGACTCGTATGCGAAGCGCACGCCGAAAGCTGGTGGGTGGAACGATGCCGACGGTGCGGTCGCTCCGGATTCTTTACCAGACGTCTCACCGCGCGCGCCGCTTGTCCTGAATATTCCAGGCGATCCGCGCGTACCGGTGGACACCAAGGACTCAAAGCGCACGCTGGACCGCGACGACTATATAGTGAATTTCTTGGAAGATCACGCGCCGATTGAAGTGGATGTGAAAGCGCAGGAACTCCCGCCGCTTGAATATGACAGCAAGGGCATTGCGAAGCCGCGTGGGCAGGCAGTCGAGGTCACTCGGAAGATTGCACGCCCACTGGTTGCTGCGGATGTGATTGCATCCGCTGCAATGCAGCGCGAGTTCAATGCGTACATGGAGGCGCACGGGCAGAGCGTTCGGCTCGAATGCGGCGACGGCGCGGTGGGTTGGAATTCAACGAACGCGGTGAGTGACGCTGAACTTCGCAAGCGGATCGCTGCTGCGCATGAGATGTTTCACGCTGCGTACCGGGCGAAGGGCCGAATGCCCGCGGAGCGCGATGCAGCGCCGACGCCTTCGGAATCGATGGCGTGGTTCATCCGTAATGACCGGTGGAAATTCCCTGACGATGTGCGCACGGCGCGGGCGTGGCCGCGCTTTCCGCTCAACGCGCCGTGGCCAGTGTTGTTGATGCTGGCTGCTGATGATCAGCCGCTCCGTGAGCGCGAAGAAATCTGGGCGAAGTTTCGTGATACTGGCGAAATGCGCACCTACGGCGAATACATCGGCGACATCGCGCAGCAGTTTGATATGCAGAGCGCGCGACGGTTGAGTCCGTTTCCGTACAGCTACGGCAGTATTCAAATGATGTGGAAAGATGGCGGCGTATGCGGCACCATGGGAAACATCGGTGCGCGCACTGAGCGTATTTGCGGCGTGCCCGCGTCTACCGCTGGGCAGCCCGGTCACTGCGCGATGGTGCAGATGGACTTTGATGCAAAGACACGTACTTACACGTGCAAGGGTGGGCAGTATGCCACTGGTGGCGATGAAGTCACCGGTGTGCACGCCGGATGGAACTACGACGACAAGGGTGGTCGGCGCCCGATGATCTTCCACCAGACCTTGGCCTGGGGCGTCACTGTGGGGCTGGAGTCATTGGTGGACACCATGGTGATGCGCCGCGCGTGGGATGCGCTACCCGCGGAGCAACGCGCCAAGGAGTGCGGCAAATTCTTAGCCGCCGGTTTGGCACTCAATCCATACGCGATGACAGTGGTGGAGGCAGCGTTCGCAGATGCGCCGGACGCCAAGACCGCCAAGAGCATGCTTGATGACTTCAACGCGGCGCTCGACAAAGCGGGCGTTCCTGCGGAGCGCGCGTTGTACCGCGACACCGTCCGCGGGATGGTGCAAGCGCGCTTTCCGGATGACGGCGCGCCCAAGAAGGCCACTGGGAAGAAGTCGCGCGCAGGCCAGCGCTAATCTAGGAACATGGCTTTCATCACCCTACCCACCGACGCGCCTGGTATCCGCGGGCCTATGAATTTTCGCCCCGACGCTGCACAGCATCTCCTTGGACTTGCGGAGACAATTCTGCGGGCACCCGCGAGCCTGAGTCAAGCGGAGCGTGAAACCATCGCTACGTGGACATCGCACTTGAACGGCTGCAAATTTTGCACGAAGTCGCACGCTGCCGCCGCGCGCGCGTGGCTTGGAATAGAGCGCAGCGCAGATCTTGATCATCTCTTAGCGACGGGCGATGCTCGCCGATTTGGAGTGAAGATGGAGGCGCTCATACAGATCTGTACAGCGCTCCAGTCCTGCGTGCTGGGCGTGAAGCCCGAACACATTGAGCGCGCTCGAGCCGCGGGAGCAAGCGACGCGGATATTCACGACACCGTTCTGATTACCGCCGCGTTCTGTATGTACAACCGCTACGTTGAGGGGCTTGGAACACACGAGCCGGCTGAGGACGCGTATGAGCCGATGGGACGGATGCTCAAAGAACACGGCTACGCCGCACGGAGCGCTGCGTCATGAGCCAGACAATTGGCCACACGCGCTAGCGAGTCGCGCGCGCTTTCTTGACTTCACGGCGGAAGTCATTCAAGAGCGTGCAGCCCATCAACTTGTAGAGAACGCGCGCGCCGACGCTGCCGTTCCATTCATCACCGGATGTACTTGGGGTGACTTCGCAGAGATCAAATCCGATCACGCGGCGGCCGGTCTTGGCAAGCATCTCCAGCAGGTGACACACCTCGGGGAATGTGAGGCCACCGGGAACCGGCGTACCGGTCTGCGGGCAATGCTCGCTGGTCAGGCCATCGATGTCAAAGGAGATGTACACCTCGTGCGGAAGCGCCGCGATGATGTCCTTGCACACTGCGCTCCATGTGGCGCCGTTGAACTGACGGTCACGGATGCGTTGGTCGAAGAACGTGGTGACGCGGCCCTTGGAATTCTCAATGAACTCCGCTTCGCGCTGGCCGAAATCTCTGATTCCTACCTGCACCAACTTCTTGACGCCGGGTAGACGCGTCATCACATTGTGGAAGATGCTGGCGTGACTCCACGTGAAACCTTCGAACGAATCACGCAGGTCCGCGTGCGCGTCAATCTGCAGGATTCCCATGCCTGGATGACGCAGCGAGAGTTCAGCGATCAGTCCGAACGGGCTGGAGTGGTCGCCGCCAAGCACCGCTGGAATGGCACCGCGGTCCAAGATGCGTTCGGCCTCGCGCGCAACGTAACCGTGCACGCGTTCGCTCGCTGCGTTCACTGTTGCGAGTGCCTTCGCGTGCGCCTTTGCTTTCGCCGTGTTGCTTGGCACCGCGCCGCCAACTTTGATGATCGGCTCGGCCACGCGGCGCGCCTTCTTTGAAAGCGCGGCGATGTCCTTTGGAATGGGAAGCATGGCGATGCCAGCCTGCCAGACTGCGCCAAACTGAATGTCTTGCAAATCAACCTGCTTGCTCGCCTCCATCACATGCGCTGGACCGGCGGCGGTGCCGGCACCGTAACTGGTGGTGGCATCAAACGGCACCGGGATCACCACGATGCGCGCGTCATTGGCGCCAATGGCAAGACCGAAGAGACCATCGCCGGTAGCGGCGGCATCCGGGTCAAAACCTGCGGGGACGAATGAGGGCTTGGCGGGCTGCTTGGTGGGCTTCACAGTGGGCATTGCGGGCGCAGGATATGGCATTCGCTGCCCTCGGCACGCGGCACAAGACGCGAGCGACACCCAGCCTCCGGTACATTCCGTCCCCCATGCCAACGCCAACCCTCCCCGTACTTGAGTTCGTTGCCAACAACTATCGCAACTTCAACGCGCGCGCCACGCGCGATGCGTTGTACTCCTACTGGGACCACGTGGGTAGCGGCGGCAAGATGTACTGGGCGGTGG
>Ga0209296_1001924_pt1 | contig 15221 bp, 27 predicted proteins | sample S_130206_EF_Meta_FD_187319 | JGI IMG/M metagenome (GOLD analysis project Ga0209296, IMG submission 187319) | Freshwater microbial communities from Lake Simoncouche, Canada to study carbon cycling - S_130206_EF_MetaG (SPAdes) (version 2) | ecosystem: Environmental > Aquatic > Freshwater > Lake ...
AGAATCATCTGACGTTTCCTCAATTGCTCTAGGTAACCCATCACAGGTTACTGTAACCCTTGCTGAATACGGCTCAGCCGTTTCAACAACCAAGAAGTTAAACCTAACTTCATTTAACGATGTAGATTCAGCTCTCGCTGATATCATCGCTTACAACGCAGCAGACAGCATTGACAATGTTGTTGGTCAAGTTCTTTGTGCCGGTACCAACGTAATTTATGGAAACGGTCCATCAGGAACTACACCTACATCATCTGCAACAGTGCTTCCAGTAGATACAATTACAACTGCGGACATCCGCAACGCTGTAGTAACTCTACGCACCAACAAGGCTTTGCCTCGTATTGGTGAGCTTTATGCTGCATATCTACACCCACGTCAATCTGCTGACCTTCGCGCCGAATCAGGCACCGGAGGATTCCAAGAGTTGACCAAGTATGTAGAGCGTACACCGTTTACTGCTGGTGCAGTTGGTGTATTAGAAGGCGCTTTCGTAGTTGAGACACCTCGTGTACTTAACGGCTTAAACCTAGCCGCAGGTATTGGAACAACTGTTTCAATTACAAACGTTGCGTTAACTTCTAACGTTGCAACAATTACAACTGCTTCAGCTCACGGTCTTGGCGTAGGTCAGGTCGTAACTGTTGCTGCCGTAACTGCAACAACTGTTAACGCAACTGCTGCTACAATTACAACAGTTCCTTCATCAACAACATTTACCTATGCTAAGACAGCATCTAACGTTACATCTGCTGCCGATACAGGTACTGTTACATTCACAAACAACTACCGTGCAATTATTGCAGGTCGTGAAGCATTAGCTGAGGCGCAAGCCGCAGACATCTCAACCATCATTGGTCCAGAGATTGATGCTCTACGCCGTTTCCGCACAATCGGTTGGTACTACTTCGGAGGCTTTAATCGCCTACGCGAGGCAGCACTTGTCCGTATTGAGTCTGCAGCAACAAACGGTTAATTGTTCGTTAGGTAAGGGGCAGGTCAAACTGCCTCTTATCACTAGAGAAAGAAGATTATGGCATACACACTGATTACACCTTGGCTCAATCAAACCTATGGTATTGATGCAGCTAATACGTTTTCTCCGTATGCTCGTTTAGCAGGAAAACAATTTAATGGTGGAACTGTTGATGGTAATATTCCAGTAAGCCTTACAGATATCCCAAGAGGTGTATCTCTATTAGTAAATGGAACTACTGTTACTGCAACACAAACACCAAGCCAAGATGATTTGGCAGCAGCAAGTTATTATTATCTAGGTGGACACGAGTACACTATTAGTGACTATGAAGCTAACGTTTTAATCAATGCTGGCTACGGCGATTATGTGACTCCAGTATGAGTAACTGTACTTCATCTTGTAAGACCAAAGATCACAACAGTTATGGCGAATGTTTAAGATCTAATACACCAATGTTCGTAGGAGTATCTCCTACTAGGACTGGTTGGGATCAAGACAAAGTTAAAAAAGATGAGAGAGAAATACAGTCTTATTGGGATGCGACTCGTCAAGGTATAGAGCCGCGCTCAACAAGGAAAAAAGATATAGATGCAGCAGTAAAACTATCTAATGATGCCGGCAAAGCGTTTGACGGTATCTCACTAACTTACAAGGAGTAACTATGCCAAATGTAGATGGAAAGAAATTCCCTTACACAATGAAGGGCAAGGCTATGGCTAAGAAAGCAATGGCTAAAAAAGCTGGTAAGAAAATGGTTATGAAGAAAATGGGTAAGAAGAAATGATGAACGATTCAGAAAATTCAATGATGGATGATATGGGTATGGAAGAAGATTTAATGCCTTATCCAACACCAGACAAACAGTATCCAAACGCAGCAAAGTACTCATCTTATGAGTCAGTACAAACTGGCGCAATGGGAAAGGCAGCACAATGAAGAAGAAGCCAATGCCAGGAATGTGCAAGAAGTGTGGCAAGTCAAAGAAAGCTTGCAAGTGCTAATGAAGAAAGCAAAAGGCGCTAAGAAGGTTTCCAAAGTTATGAAAGAATTTAAATCAGGAACTCTTCACTCTGGTAAAAAAGGACCTGTAGTAAAGTCAAAGAAGCAAGCGATTGCTATTGCTTTATCAGAAGCTGGAATGTCTAAGAAGAAAAAGAAGTAATGGCATCTAGCGGTACCTATAAGCGCCACGATGGTTTTAACCCAATTCAAATTAAAGAGGGATGTATTGTCCGTCTTAATAAGAATGGAACTGTACGATCAATCTTAGGAAAGTATGGAGAGTATGGCAAAGAGTCCAGCTTGGCAAAGAAAAGCAGGTAAGAATCCCAAAGGTGGATTAAACGCTGCTGGCAGAGCATCTGCTAAAGCACAAGGTATGAACCTTAAACCTCCAGTAAAAAAGGCTGAGGCTAAGAGATCACCTAAGTCTGCTGCTAGACGTAAGTCTTTCTGTGGTCGTATGTGTGGAATGAAATCTAAATTAACCTCTGCTAAAACAGCAAGAGATCCAAACTCTAGAATAAACAAGTCCTTACGGGCTTGGGATTGTAGCTGCAAATGAAAAAGAAAACAGCATTTTGGGATAAGAAGAACCCTAATAAAACTTCTAAGAAATTAACACCAGCACAAAAGAGTGCTGCTAAAGCAAAGGCTAAGGCTGCTGGTAGACCTTATCCAAACCTAATAGATAACGCAGCAGTAGCTAAAAAATCTAAAAAGAAGTGAGGTAGCAAGTGGCACTAGGAGTATCAGGCACAACATTATTAGATGAATTAAATCGCCTAGCAAATGGTGGCACCTACAGAGCAGCTTCTGCAATGGTTGGTGAAGCACTTGCTGCTCGCCAGTGGGCTGTGCAAAGATCTATAACTACTAACCTTACAGATACTGTAGGTGTATTAAACGCTATTGATGGTCGCACTGATCCTACAAAATTCCTTGACTATAGTGGTATCTGTAATGATCTAGCATCTACTACTGGATTACCAGCAGCACAAGCTCTGAGAGCGATCTCAACTTGAGTGCTAAATATAACTTAGTCTGCGATCAGGCAACCACATTTAATTTTCAATTTAGTATTAATAACAATAACACTTTACTAAACCTAACAGGATATACAGGCACTATGACAGTACGCCCATTTGTTGGCGCTACTACTACAACTGTTGTAGCAAGTACTGCTAATGGCAGAATGGTTTTAGGTGGAGCACTAGGTACTGTAACTGTAACTATAGATGCAACAACTACTGGTGCTATTGGTGCAGGAAGATACGCATACGATCTAGTACTAACATCTGGTGCAACTGTAACTAGATATCTAGAAGGTAAATTTATTGTGACGGGAGCTGTGACTCAATAATGGCTGATACCGTAATTGTTATAGAACAAATCACGCCACAGGTTGGTGTAACTTTTTCAAGTGATCAAGGACCACAAGGTGGTCAAGGTGCTACAGGACCTACCGGTCCTACTGGTTCAACAGGAGCCACTGGTTCTACAGGAGCCACAGGCTCTACAGGTTCTACTGGTGCCACAGGTGCAACAGGTAGTACAGGTTCAACGGGTCCAACTGGAGCCACTGGATCTACTGGTGCTACTGGTAGTACTGGCGCAACTGGTGCCACAGGATCTACGGGTTCTACGGGAGCAACTGGCCCTACGGGTGCAACTGGTTCACAAGGCTCTACAGGCCCAACAGGAGCTACTGGTGCTACAGGATCTCAAGGCGCAACCGGTGCAACGGGGTCTACAGGCCCTACAGGGGCTACAGGAGCCACTGGAAGTGCAGGAGCGACTGGAAGTACTGGACCGACAGGTTCTACAGGCTCAACTGGCGCTACAGGCGCTACTGGTTCAACAGGTTCAACAGGTATAACAGGTCCTACTGGACCGACTGGTGCTACAGGTGATACGGGAGCAACTGGTGCTACTGGTGCGGCAAGTACAGTCGCTGGACCAACAGGACCGACAGGAGCAACAGGTTCCACAGGTGCTACTGGATCTGCTGGAGCAACAGGAAGTACAGGAGCTACTGGTGCAACAGGAGCAAACGGTGCAACTGGACCTACTGGTCCAACTGGAGCCACAGGTAGTGCAGGTGCTACCGGTGCAACGGGCGCTACTGGTTCTCAAGGTCCAACAGGGCCAACGGGTGCAACAGGTACTGCTGGTGCAACAGGTGCAACTGGAGCAACAGGAGCGACAGGCGCAAGTGCAACTGCACTGCCAGATATCCTTATGCTTGGCGGAATGTAGTAGAATCTCACCATATGAGAATTGCCGTATATACAATTGCTTTCAATGAAGAGAAGCACGTTAAGAAATGGTACGAGTCAGCTAAAGATGCAGACTACCTACTAATAGCAGATACTGGTTCAACAGATAAGACAGTAGAGATTGCTGAGTCTTTAGGTATTAATGTTATAAAGATTAAAGTAGATCCTTGGCGTTTTGATGATGCTCGTAATGCTTCACTCGCTGCGATACCAATGTATATTGATTACTGCATAGCACTAGATATGGATGAGGTTCTAGTAAAAGGTTGGAAGAAAGATTTACCTAAAGCTCTAGAGGCTGGCGTTACTAGACCAATATATAATTATGTATATGGTTGGGATGAAGATGGCAAACCAGATCTAAACTTTGATGGTATTAAGATCCACGCCCGTAGAGGATATAGATGGAAGTATCCTATCCACGAGGCAGTATGTGCTTATAAGATTCCTGAGGTTAGAGCAAGAATAGATTTAACAATACATCACTTCCAAGATAAAGAAAAGTCTAGAGAACAATATCTAGATATGCTTGAGATGGCAGTAGATGAAGACCCAAAGTGTTCTCGTAGTCTTTACTACTTAGGTAGAGAGTATTACTACAAACAAAGATATTACGATTCATTACAGACCTTTAAAAGATACTTAGAAGAGTCTACATTTAAAGCAGAGAGATCATACGCTTTGCGAATGATGGCTAAGTGTGATCCTGATAATGCTGAGAAACATTTGGAAGATTCAATAGCAGAGTGTACTAGTAGAGAATCAGTCCTAGCACTAGCTAATTATTATTATCAACAAATGAAATGGCCTGAGTGCTTTAGAGTTGCAACAAGAGCATTAGGTATAACTGAGAAGCAAACAGATTTTATGGCTGAAGGTTGGGCCTGGGGACATATGGCAGATGATCTAGTAGCCATAGCATCTTGGCAATTAGGTGAGATTAAAACTGCAATAGAGCACGGTGAGAAAGCCTTGGCGTTTAGTCCAGATGATGAAAGATTACAGAACAACTTAAAACACTACAGAGAGAAGATAAATGAGCACTCTTAACGATATGGTAGATGAGATCAAAACTAATCTACAAGGTTATACCTTGCGCCAAGATCGTATTAGTTATGTTGCCAATGCTGCTGGTCTAACAACCACTAGCACTGCTATCACTATCGGCTCTGCCTCAAACCTTGCTAAAGGTACTATTGAAATTGATGATGAACTTATCTGGATTGATTCTTTTGATAAGGCATCTAACGTACTTAACGTAATACCAGGATTTGGTAGAGGTTATCAGGGAACTGCACCTGCACCACACGCTCAGTATGCTCAAGTTACTTTAGCTCCTACATTTCCTAGAGTTTCTATTAAGAAGGCTATTAACGATACTATCAATGCTCTTTATCCTAGCCTTTGGGCAGTATCTTCATACACCTTTACCTTTAACGCATCCGTAACAACCTATGCCTTACCAGATGATGTTGAGGATGTTCTGTTTATTTCTTGGCAAACTACTGGATCAAGCCAAGAGTGGTTACCATTAAAGAGATGGCGCTTAGACAGTATGGCTAGTAGTGCAACCTTTAATACTAATTCAACTTTAAATATTTATGACAATGTGCAACCTGGTAGAACAGTTCAGGTTTGGTATAGCACAACAGCTAATACTTTAGATGCTAATACTGATGACTTTGCTGATGTTACTGGCCTGCCACAATCTTGTCAGGATGTAGTAACTCTAGGTGCTTCATATAAATTACTATCATTCTTAGATGCAGGTCGTATCAATCTATCATCTGCTGAAGCAGATAATGCTGACTCTAAGATTCCATCAACTGCTGGTACTTCTTCTTCTCGCTATATCTTTGCTCTCTATCAACAGAGACTAAATGAAGAAGCGTTGAAGTTGAAAGATAAATATCCTATTCGTATCCACTATACAAGGTAAGGGAAGTTAATGACCCGTAAATATAGTTCTATAAGTGTTGAGACAACACTCCAATCTACTATTAACAGCACTACTACTAGCATAGTTGTAGCAACTGGTACTGCTACTGCCTTTATGGGTGGAGTAACTCTTGCTGCTGGTAACGTAGATCAATTTACTATTGCAATAGATCCCGACACTGTTAATGAAGAGATTGTATTCGTAACGGGTGTTAATAGTGATACCCTTACGGTAGTAAGACAACAGGCTGGTTCAACTGGAGTATCACATACTGCCGGTGCAACAGTTCGCCACGTTCTAACCTCAGATGATTTAACATTTTATACAACAGGTGTAGCCACAGCAAATGCGGCAATACCAAAGACATTAACTACAACTACTGGCGATATCATCTACGCATCTTCTGCTAATACACCAGCTAGACTTGCTATTGGAAGCACTGGTCAGGCATTAGTAGTAGCCTCTGGAATCCCATCTTGGGGAACGGTAAGTACCACACCTCGTATTGGTCAAGTAGTAAGCGTAACTAGTAACACACAAACAGACACAACATCTACTTCTTTAGTAGATTGTACTGGAATTACTGCATCAATTACTCCAACATTAGCTACAAGTAAAGTATTTGTAACTATAGATTGCGATGTTCAAATAGATGGAAACCCAGGAAGTACTATTGTAGGTCGTGTTGCTATGATTAGAGGTGCTAGTACTCTAACTCAAAGTAGAACTTTGTTTTATAACTATAACTCAACAGTTAACGGAACATTAATACAAAGAGTCTCTATTAGTTACTTAGATTCTCCAGCAACTACAAGTGCTACAACATATAAATTACAAATGGCTGCTTCATCAGGAACCACTATATCAACCAACGCATATGGATACTATGCAACTATTACGTTAAAGGAAGTGCTAGTATGATGTTAGTTAAAGCAATTAGAGCCTTACGCCCAGATGCAGAGTTTACTATTATAGATAGTGATTTATCTACAATAGTATGGAACTCACCAGATGTAACTACACCAACCGAAGCGGAAGTTAACGCAAAGATTACTGAGCTTGAGGCTGCTGATGCTCAAGCGATTACTGACAAGGCCGCAGCCCTTGCCTCTGCTGAATCTAAACTAGCAGCATTAGGTCTGACTGCTGCTGAAGTATCAGCTTTACTTTCTAAATAATCTAACCAAGGAGAATAATGGCAACCACTTATAAGATATTGGGACAATCAGCCCCAGCAGCAGTGACTGCTACTTCGCTGTATACAGTTCCTTCAGTTACAGAGGCGGTTATATCTACAATTAATGTAGTTAATACTCACGCTTCAACTGCTGATGTAATAAGAATTGCAGTAAGACCAGATGGTGCCACCTTAGCTAATCAACATTATATTGTTTATGGTTTATCTATTGCAGCAGGAGCAACATTTACTTATACCGGTGGTATTACAGTAAATGCTGCTGATGTAATAACTATTTACTCAACTAATGGTACAAGTTCATTTAGTGCCTTCGGATCGGAGATCGCATAATGTCAGTAGGTATAACCCCTAATCCCAACACAGTTGGACCAACAGGACCTACTGGTCCTACCGGTGCTACTGGTGCTACTGGTTCCACAGGTGCTGCTGGTGGCGGTATTGCAGCAATTAACGCGCAGACTGGTACCACATACACTTTAGTAGCAGGAGATCTTAATGATCTAGTAACTTTAAATAATGCTGGAGCTATTACCCTTACGGTTCCACCATCAGTATTTAGTGCTAATGATATTATTAACATTGCTCAGATTGGAGCAGGACAAGTTACATTTGCACAAGGTGCTGGTGTAACTATTACTTCAACTGGTGCTACAGCTACTGCTCCTAAACTACGAGCGCAATACTCAACAGCCTCAGTAATTTGTACTGCATCTAATACTTTCTTGGTAGTAGGAGATCTTAGTTAATGCCGATTCTGGGAGTTATTGCCTCATCTAACTACCAAAGAGTTACCGACACAGGTGCTATGTTTCCGCTTGGTATGGTGCAAGTAGGTTCAGGTGGTTCTTCAACCGTTTCATTTACCTCTATACCTGCTACCTATACACATTTACAATTAAGAATACTTAGTGCAACAGATAGAGCAACATACGCCTTGGACAATGTTTTTGTTACCTTTAATGGTGATAGTAGCGCTAATTATTCTCACCATTTTTTACAAGGAGATGGTGCAAGTGCTAGTGCTGGTGGTAGTTCAAATGAAACTAATGTTAGGTCAGGTAGCACATCATCTAGTGCTGCACCTAATGTTTTTAGTGCTTCTGTTTTTGACATTTTAGACTATAAAAATACTAATAAATATAAAACAGTTCGTTCATTATCAGGATTTGATTTGAATGGTACTGTTTCAGGTATTGGCGGATTCATACAATTATATTCAGGCAACTGGAGAAGCACCTCAGCAATAACTTCTATAACATTAAATAGACAAAGTGGTTCTAACTTTATTCAATACAGTTCATTTGCCCTATACGGAATTAAGGGAGCCTAATGAGTACCTATACCCCCATAGCAACTCAGACCCTAGGTAGCGCAACAGCATCAGTTACTTTCTCCAGTATCCCACAAGGCTATACTGATTTGGTTATTGTATGTAATCTTGCTGTAAATGGTACTGGAAATAATGTTCTATGTAGATACAATGGAGATACAGCAAGTAATTATAGTACAACTCTTATGTCTGGTAATGGTTCTAGTGCATATTCTGCAAGATATTCAAACTCATCTAATGGATGGTTAACTGGTTATTTTGATGGAACTGCAAATGAATTTTATACAAAAATTATTCAAATACAAAATTATTCAAATACAACAACTTACAAAACTGCTCTTGGTCGTACTTCTTCAGGAAGCCGAGAGGCTATGGCTGGCGTTGGATTATGGCGTTCAACTGCCGCAATCACTTCCGTTACCTTAGCCGCATCTGATTTTAACACAGGTTCAACCTTCTCAATCTATGGAATAGCGGCAGGTGCTACTGGCGCTAAAGCAGCAGGTGGAATCGTTACCTCTGATAACTCTTATGTTTACCACACATTCTTAAACTCAGGAATATTTATGCCATACCAAAATCTAACTTGCGATTACCTTGTAGTCGCTGGTGGTGGTGGTGGTTCAAAAGCAAGAGCAGGTGGCGGTGGTGCTGGAGGTTTAAGAAGTACAGTCACTGCTACTGGTGGAGGTGGTTCACTAGAAACTGCTTTATCTTTAACTGCTCAAGGGTACACAGTTACAGTTGGTGCGGGCGGAACTGGCGGCACATCAGATGTTGGCGTAAATGGCAGCAATTCAGTTTTCTCAACTATTACATCTATTGGTGGTGGTACTGGCGGTTCTGCTAATGGTGGTACTGGTATTGGTTCATCAGGTGGTTCAGGCGGTGGTGGTGCAGGCTCCAATGGAGATAAAGCAGGTGGCGCTGGTACTGCTAATCAAGGTTTTGCAGGCGGAACTGCAAAAGATTCAGCTCCCAATTATGGCGCAGGTGGCGGTGGTGGTGCAGGAGCCGTTGGCGTAGCAGGTACAACAACTTCAGGCGGTAATGGTGGTTCAGGTGTAGCAACTTCTATTTCGGGAACATCAACTACTTATGCAGGCGGTGGCGGTGGCGGAACTTATCAAGGCGGAACTGCTGGTACAGGTCAAGCAGGTGGTGGTAATGGTGCAACAAACGATTCTGCTGGTGGCGCTGCAACTGCTAATACTGGTTCAGGTGGCGGTGGTGGTGGTTATCAATCATCTGGTGGTAATGGCGGTAACGGCGGCTCAGGCATTGTAGTAATTCGTTATGCGATTTAAGGGAGATAGCTAATGGCTAATATGGAATTAATTACCAGCGTAACCGTTGGTTCAGGCGGAGCATCTACTATTGATTTTACTTCTATTCCTCAAACTTATACTGATTTAGTTATTTTACATAGCACAAGACAAAATGCAGGAAATGCTCCATCTTTATTAATAAAATTTAATAGTAGCAGTGCCAATTTTTCTTCAAAATATTTAATAGGTTCAGGTTCTAGCGCATCTAGTGGCACTGCTACTAACTATGCAGGAAATAGTGATGGTTCTAGTAATACAACTTCTACTTTTGCTAATGGAAGAATATATATTCCTAATTATACTAGCGGTAATTACAAATCATATTCAATAGATGATGTACAGGAAAATAATGCTACTGAAGCATATGCTACTCTAATAGCAGGTTTATGGTCTAATGTATCTGCTATAACTTCTATAACTTTATATAGTGCTAATTCATTTGTTGAAGGCTCAAATGCTTACCTATACGGCATCTCAAATGTAACTAGCGGTAGCAAAGCAACTGGCGGAATCGTATCCTCTGATGGTACTTATTGGTATCATATGTTCCCATACTCAGGCACATTTACTCCTACTGCTGCAATCAGCGCTGATGTGCTAATGATTGCTGGAGGTGGCGGTGGAGGTTTTGGATATTATGGCGGTGGCGGTGGAGCAGGTGGAGTTTGTTATCAAACAGGTCGTTCACTTACCACAACTGGATATTCAATAGTTGTTGGTGCAGGTGGTGCTGGTTCTACAAATACAAATAACAAAGGAAGCAATGGCAGTAACTCAACACTAGATGGCATCACTGCTATTGGTGGCGGTGGCGGTGGTTCTCGCAACAATGTCAATGGCGCTGATGGTGGTTCAGGTGGTGGCGGCGCTCAAGCAGGTAGCGGTTCATCAGGTGGTGCTGCAACTCAAGGAACATCAAGTGGTGCAACAGGTTATGGATTTAGAGGCGGAGATATTAATTCTTCTGCAAATGTTGTTGGTACTGGTGGTGGAGGTGCTGGTGCACAAGGTCAAGATAAAACTTCAAATGGTGGAGTAGCAGGTAATGGTGGTAATGGTTTAAACACTTGGTCATCTTGGGCTGCTGCAACTCAAACTGGCGTTAATAATGGTTATTATGCTGGTGGTGGAGCAGGTTCATCTGACCAAGGCGCTACCTGGGGTGGTACTGGAGGTCTTGGTGGTGGTGCTAACGGAGTTGGAGGAGGAACTGTTGGGTTAAATGGTACTGCTAATACAGGCGGTGGTGGTTCAGGTGCTGGTAATCCATACGCAGGTGGCGCTGGTGGTTCAGGTATAGTAATAATAAGATATGCAGTATAAAGGAGAATAATGGCACACTTCGCACAGATAGATGAGAACAACATAGTTACTCAGGTATTAGTTGTACCTGATAACGCAGAAGATAGAGGACAAGATTACCTAGCCAATGACTTAGGTCTTGGTGGTACTTGGATTCAAACTAGCTACAACAACCGCATAAGAAAGAATTATGCTGGAGTTGGATTTACTTATGATCCAGTAAACGATTGGTTTGCTGCACCTCAACCTTACCCATCTTGGAGTTTAGATGAGAACGCACAGTGGCAAGCACCTATTGCATATCCTACTGATGGTGTTATGTACACTTGGAATGAAGAAACTAAAGATTGGCAGGCTACGGTAAATGAGTAATATGAAAATTATCTATGACTGTGAGAAGAAGACAACATCTTATGTTCCACTATCAGGAGCAGAGATAGCAGAGCGTGAAGCAGCAACAATTAAGTTTGCTGAAGAGCAAGCCGCTAGAGAAGCAGTAGCATTAGAAGCACCTGTAGTAGAAATACCAGCAGAAGAGATCTTGCAAGAAACTATTTAAGGAGATCTAATGCCATACGGCAGTAACATCAGTGAAGCAATCCCAGTATCTTTATCAAACCCTGCTGGCTCTACCAACTATGCCGCTACCGGTGTAGCCTATGACGTAGCTATTGGTGGACAACCATTCTTCCTTAATGCCTCTGATGAATCACCCTATCGTAGAGTAACAGCGCAATATCGTAAGCAACAGATTGACCAGACCAGAGAACCAGGAGAGCAGACTCTTACTGGTTGGTGGGTACGCTCACAGAGTTCATTCCACTTTGGCGCTGGTATTAAATTCTTTGAGCCAATACAAGAAGAGTCACTTCGTTTCCAATACACAGAGTCTAAAGGTATGGATGTCTGGACTAGAGGACAGGCTACTCTACTTAATGACACTGCTAGTTTTTATGCTGGCACAGCACCTGCACAATTAATAGGTTTAAATGATGGCACTAATGATTGTATTCTATTTACAGATGCTTCTGCTTTAAAGAAACAAGCAACATCTGCTGGTTCACCAACAACTATTTCTCAGGCTGGTACACCATCTACTATATATAGCCTTACTACTAATGGCTCTAGTTATTTCTTTATCAATGGTACCCACGTTCATAAAGGTTCAGTCGGTGCTACACCTGCCGATGCTGAAATCTATAGCGCTGCTGGTACTACTCGTGCCACTATTCGCTATGTAAAGCAACGTCTCATTGCAGCAATCGGTGCATCTATCTATGAATTAGATGCCACAAGGACTACTTCTACAACATTACCTACTGCTTTATTTACTCACCCTAACCCATCTTGGGTATGGTCTTCTATTGCTGAAGGACCTGGTGCTATCTACATATCAGGATATGATCCTAACGGAACATCATCATCTGTATTTAAAATTGTTTTAGATGTAACAAATGCTAATGCTTTAGGTTTTCCAAGCCTTGAGACACCAACAGTTGTTGTTGATCTACCAGAGGGTGAGCGCATCAATGACTTTGATATATACCTTGGTATATATGCAGTCCTTGCAACAAGTGAAGGATTTAGAGTTGGTGTAACAAATGCCACAGGTGATATCCAATATGGTCCTTTACTATTTGACCAAGCTAGTTGTAATTCAATAGCCTTCAGAGATCGCTTTGCCTACCTTGCAAGCACCATTGATGGTGAAGCAGGACTTGTAAAGGTAGATCTATCTGCAACTGTATTAGCCAACAGCCTAGTATTTCCTTGGGCTTGGGACTTAGTAGCTGGTGGAATTGCTGCAAAGGCTAGTCAAGTAGCCTTCTTTGGTAACTCTGATCGTGCTGCATTTACTACTAGCAATGCTATCTGGGCTGAATCAACTTCTAGTCTAGTATCAACTGGCTATCTACGTACTGGTTACATACGTTACAACACATTAGAAACTAAGATCTATAAATTACTTCAGGCTCGTGTTGATACTACTAATGGTGGCGTTGATATTGAATCAGTTACTAGCACCGATCAGTTCTTTAACATTGGTAGCTTTGACCAGGGTAATCCAGTAGAGGAAGTTAATGTTAACTATCCACAGGCTGCTCAAGAGTATCTAGGTTTTCAGTTTACCTTTAGCCGTTCTTCTACTGATGCAACTAAGGGTCCACTATTTACTGGATACCAACTCAAGTCTTTACCAGCAGTACCTCGTCAACGCTTAATCCAATACCCTCTACATTGCTACGATCACGAGAGCGATCACTTTGGAGTAGAGACAGGTTATGAAGGATCAGCATATGATCGTATGAGTACCCTTGAGTCTATAGAAAATGTTGGCGATACAATTAGAGTTGAAGATTTCAGAACTGGTGAGTCATTCATTGGACTGATTGAAGAGATGGACTTTGTAAATAAAACCCCAAGCGATAGAAGGTTCTCCGGTTACGGTGGCAATCTGATCGTAACTATCAGAACGGTATAACACTATGTCACCAAATGAATGGGCAGGACTGGCAGTAGCGGTAACGACTCTTGTTGGAGCGTTAGCAATGACAATCAGGCATCTAGTTAAATATTATCTATCAGAGTTGAAGCAAAATGGAGGCTCCAGTATCAAGGATCAGGTCAATAGGTTAGAAGAGAAGGTCCAGTTCTTAACAGATCTAGTAAAGGAATCACTAACACGATGAGTGTAATAGAGATTGCAAAATCACAACTTGGATACCAAGAGGTAGGCAAGAACAATGACAGTATGTATGGTAAGTGGTATGGGCTTAACAACAACCCTTGGTGTGCAATGTTTGTATCGTGGTGCTTTGACCAAGCAGGACTAGCACCTAAGGTAGCAGCCCAAACTAAAAAGGGATTTGCTTCCTGTCAAGCAGGACTTAAATGGTTTACAAGTAAAGGAAAGATAGTTCCAGTTGGTAAGGCACAAGCAGGAGATATAGTTTTCTTTCAGTTTGATGCTGATGCAGAGGCTGACCACGTTGGTATCTGTGCTAGTAACGATGGAAAGAAATACCTTATGGTCTATGAGGGTAATACCTCAGGAGATGCTAAGGGCAGTCAATCAAATGGAGATGGTGTGTATTTAAAAAAACGCGCCTACTCACTAGTAATGGGCGTTGCTCGCCCTTAAAGGATATATATGAATAAGACTAAATTAAAAGCAATTGTTACTACCTATGCTCGTGCAGCTTTTGCTGCAGCACTTGCTTTATACCTTGCCGGTAATACAGACCTAAAGGCATTAGCAACAGCAGCAGTAGCCGCAGTTGCAGGACCTCTTCTAAAGGCAATAGATCCATCAGCTACAGAATTTGGTATTGGTTCCAAGTAACTTTAACTTTACTGCGAGGCAATACAGGGCCACCCTTTCAACGGGGTGGCCTTCTTTTTTTATGCCTTTTTAAGGGTCAAAAGATGGCGAGTTGCGCCTGTTTCACAGGCAGGTAGGGGTAAGAGGTAGCTAAACTTCCCTAGCTGGATCATCTATTGGACAAGGTACAAGTATTAGATTGCCACAGTTAGCACAGGTTGCATCTAACATATACCAAGAGATCTCAAAGTCATCAAAGGTAGCAAGGATAGAGAAGACTTTAGAGCCACAAGGACAAGCGTGTAATGGTCCTAAGGATCTAAGATCTGTACCAAATTTATCAGGTAGCTTCTCTTTATTTTTTCGCAGGGTTGGTAGACGGAACATACTGACCATACCATCGCGGCGCTTAATGCGCCGCCCGTACCTTAATTCGCCTCACGGCTCATATGGTACATATTCTTGGACTAGTAACCGATCATAATCGCACTCACGGCGTGTCTTATTCACATCCCACCATTGTCTGTGCCTAGTGCTACAATTAA
>Ga0209296_1001928_pt1 | contig 15206 bp, 17 predicted proteins | sample S_130206_EF_Meta_FD_187319 | JGI IMG/M metagenome (GOLD analysis project Ga0209296, IMG submission 187319) | Freshwater microbial communities from Lake Simoncouche, Canada to study carbon cycling - S_130206_EF_MetaG (SPAdes) (version 2) | ecosystem: Environmental > Aquatic > Freshwater > Lake ...
GAAACTTGTCGACAATGTTTTGGCCACCGGTTCGAACTGCGTCGTTGTCGCCACAACCGTGGGCTTGCCATTTCGTTCAAGTTCGATGGCATCGTGCACGGAATAGGCGGTACACGAACCACAATCGGCCGCTCCGGTGATCACGATGTCCGCCTCGGCAAGAAGTAGCGCCAGTCGATCTTCCGCTAATGGGATAGCGGCATTCGCAGACTGACCAAGCGGGCCTTTTTTGGTGATGACCGAAACCACTGCGCCAGTGCGAGCTGCGAGTGCTTCGGCGGCATGGATCATCACCACATCGGCATTTGGCTTGCCGTTATCGAGAACGGCGACGCGCAGACCCTTCAACGATGCCGGTGACGCCGCCAGCGAGGTTGAGATCGGGCCGGGTTCAGAATCGGGGAGGTACACAGAAACAGTCACGGTCAACCCTCCAAAGGCAGTGTTGCGCTACGAGTCATTCCCCACGAGGGAACTACCAACGAATGTTTGCCCGGCCCGCCCGACACCAGCACTCTGATGTTGTCAGCATCGCCAGTCATGGGCAGAAGTTCGTCATCGTCAACGGCCTTCATCCAATTCGCCCAAGCAAGTTCTTGGAAATGTTTGCGGAACACCCAGGCCGGGATGCGGGCGGTATTGAACAAGTAGTTCGAAACATCGCGTCGTGTCATTGCTCGCTCAGCGATACTCGCCGCGTGTTCGGGGCCGAGCACAATGAAATATTCCGCTTGGCTTATTGGCGCGTTGTTCTGACCAAGAGAGGTCATTGCCGAACCGATCTTGTCGAGAATGAGCGCGGGGTCGCCGGCAGCTTCGGCGTCATGCACGTTGTGCGGACCTTCGCCGCAATGCACGGTGACCGCGCTCGGCGCCGTTACGCCACGTGACAGCGGGTAGGACTCCCACGGTGTCGCTTCGAGGTTTTCTGCGGCACAGAACGTGTACTTCGCCGGCTGACCATGCGTTGCTGCGTCACCGAAACCGGGTTTGGCTCCTGCAACATGTAACAGCACAAGCCGAACGGCGCGCCCAACCGTTGCGTTCGCTCGATTGCCTGGACCGAATGCGCCGACCCCAGAAGTGAAACCGGCTGACTTCACGATCTCGCCATGAACAATGATCATCGGCGCAACCGGGTGCGTTGTTGCATTCACACCGCGAAGATTGACTTCGGGTCGAGCGAGTGCTCGTAGCGCAGTGAGCACAACTGGAAAAACCTCGGGGGGACAACCAGCCATCACGGCGTTGATGGCTACAACGCGTCGAGTGACAATTCCCGAACGCGGTTGCAACGTGAACAGCACCTCATCGGCATCGCCGGTGGCGAACTGCAGCATCGCTTCAACCCGCTCACGAGTTGGCGGCACGACTGGAAGACCGTCGCCAAGTCCACGCGAAGAAAGCAGTTCGAACATCGCCTCCGGCGAGTCATCGGCAATGTCGACGAACTCAGGTTCGTAGCGACGTTCTCTCTCAATAACCTCAGACATACACACCCCCAGCGAGCACAGCCCCGCCTTGCGTGCTGAAACCGTATCGTGGCGCATGGCCACCGTCCCCGGGCATCAAGAGATCGTTGACACCCACACCCATGTGGCCATCAGTGATGACCCTCGCTTTCCGCTCTCTGCTTCAGATCTCACAACGAGTTGGTGGACATCGGGCGGAGCAATCGACGACGTGCTTTACCAACTCGATGCCAACGGTGTCGGTCGCCTCGTTCTTGTTCAAGCAGTAGGCGCCTATGGCTACGACTGTTCCTATGCCGCAGCATCAGCCGCGGCTCATAGCGATCGCGCTGCTTTTGTCGCTGCCGTCTCGATGCATGCAGATGATCCCGTTGCCGAACTCGCCGCGCTTTGTAACGCTCCACCAAGTGGTGCAGTGATTGCCGGCGTTCGACTCTTCGGCGTTGACGGCACCGAGCCAACCTGGCTCACCGATGGTCGCGCTGCAGCGGTATGGGAATTTGCCGCTGAACACAATCTGGTGGTTGTTCCCACGGTCTTTGCCAATGAGTTCGAACACATCAGTGCTCTCGCGGAACATGCGCCGACGGTCAACGTCGCAATTGATCACTGCGGCTTCACCGACATGGTCGGGGGCGATGTCCAAGCAATGCTCTTCGCCCTTGCCGATATTCCGTCACTTCACTTGAAGGTGACCTCGTACGTTCTTGAAGCGGCCGAACGTGACGACGGCGACGCGGCGATACTCATCGAGCGCTTGGCCGAAGTGTTCGGTGCCGACCGATTGTGTTGGGGATCAGACCATCCGCAAGATCAACGCCATGACTACGCAGGCAAACTTGCGCTCGCGCGCCATGCCACGCGCGCGTTCGACGACGCGTCACGAAAGGCATTCTTCAACACAACCGCTAGCCGGTTGTTTTTTACCTAACGAAATCGATCAGCCGAATTCGTTGCGGACGGCCCGCACGACCTCTGAGTAAATGTCGAGCGCTTCTTCGTACTGTTCCGGATGATTCACCGTGACACGAAGATCGGTAACACCCGCTTCGATCATTGGCCGTGAAGCAGCCATCGTGGCGACGAGATCAAGGTTTCCATCGCCATCGCGAACTGCGGCGGCATGACCTTGCACCTGGAACGACGGATCGCCACCAGCCTTTTCGACTGCAGCGCGCAATTTCGGAATGGCGTTCACAAGATCGCCACCATCGGCCCCCCACGGAATCCAACCTGAACCGAATGCGGCAAGACGACGAATCACACGAGCATTGATTGTTCCGCTGATCCAGATCGGAACGCCTCCGGCCTGACGAGGCTTCGGCATCTGGTGAATCTTTTCGAATGACAGTTCCGGCGAGGAATAGGTGGCGACTTGCTCGCGCCACAGCAATTGGCATACCTCGATGGTGTGATCGAGGAGACGACCGCGATTGTCGTAATCAAGACCGCACGCGTCGTATTCCTCTTTCTGCCAACCAACACCGACGCCGAGTTCAAGACGACCGCCCGTAAGCACGTCGATCGTTGCTGCCTGCTTGGCGAGCACGGTCGGCGTGCGTAATGCGGCGATCAGAATGGCGGTGTTGAGTCGAATTCGCTCAGTGAGCGCTCCCATGGCGGTGAGAACAGTGAGGGGCTCAAGCCAGTTGCCATCGGAATCGGTGGGCTGCTTGCCACCAACCGAGCCGCCCTTCTTCGGGTCTCCATAGGCCTCGAGGTTCTCGCCATAGGCAACGTGATCGCTCACGGCCACGCGATCAATTCCGGCCACATCGGCAGCTCGGGCCTGATCAAGGACATAGGAAAACGACCCTGGGTCGTCCTGTCGGAATGTACGCAATTGAATAGAGACCTGAGGTGTCGTCATGGGCTCATGTTGTCACGCCCACTGCTTGAGCGCAGATGCATGACAGGCCGCTCGGTTTCGTCTAGAAACTCTCGGTGATTCCGCTCTGGGCCCAGATCGCCGGCGCCGCCGCCGCCATTGCATCGATCACAAGTTCATCGACCCAGACGACACGAATGTTGAAGTCTCGAACGGCTGCCGGCATCTCGCCGTCAACATGGATTCTTCTCACTATTTCTTCTGTGGCGTGGTTTGGTTACGGAGTTTCGGTTCGCTCGCCGCAGCAAATCATCGCCAATGGTTCTTGGGTTGTTCTCATCGTCCCACTCACGTGGTTCATGCTCCACGATCGGCCACGACGCACGCGGATTCTTGCCGAAGTGGTCATTGCCCTTTCACTCGTCATCGTCATCGCTCTCGGAACGGTGAACGAGAACATTCCGGGTTGGATCGGCATTCCCGCATCGCTCCTCGTTAGCGCTCCACAAATTCGCTATTCACTTCGTCACGGGCGAGGTCCAGGAATCTCTGTGGTGGCGTGGGCCTTTCTCGCGACATCGTCGTATCTGTGGTTCACCTACGGCATCGGTTCACGAGAACTTCCCGTCATCGCAAATTCGGGAATAGCCGCACTGTTGGGAACGATCGTTGTGGTTGCGCTTCTTGTTCGGCCTACTCCAATCGAGAGCTCAAACGTGGAGACGGCGAGCGATGCTGACTTCGTGTCCGGCGGGATCAACGATGTGGAAATACCGCTCTCCCCACGACGCGTCTGACGGCGCCATCGTCGGGGTGTATCCAGCATGAACGAATGCTTTATACGCGGCGTCAACGTCGTCGACCCACAAAATGAATCTTCCCCACACCTGCGTCGGTCGAATCCAAGTGGCGTCGAGTAGCAGATTCAGAAACTGCGCATTGCCGAGTCTGAGTGTCGTAAATGACGCTTGGGCACCACCAAAGGCCACCTCACACTCCAGAACTCCATAAAACGCAACAGAAGCTGCCATATCGGCGGTGATCAACGTGATTGCATTTATCGACTCAACTCGTTTAGCCATACCTCTCTATTGAGTCACATCAGCGCTGGTCTCGCGTGCGGTCTCGCCACAAGCGAGGCACAATCAGTTCATGGCCCTGACCATTACTCCCCTGCCCGCCGCACTTGGCGCCACCGTTACTGGTCTCGATCTTTCCTGTGGTATCAGCAACGAGCTCGTCGACTCGTTACATCACGCCTGGTACGAGCACTTGGTGCTGTTCTTTCCCGAAGCGCATCTCACCCTCGATCAGCACATTGCGCTCGGCGAAACCTTTGGGCGTCTCGCTGCGACGACAACGGGCGACGAGGACTACCGAGGCCAGCCAACGCTCGGGCAGAACGGTGAGGTGCTCGTTCTTGATGCATCAACCCCACAGGGACGAGCGAACGCGTGGCATACCGATGTGACCTTCGCAAAAACTCCGCCCAACGGTTCGTTGTTAGCGATGCAAATTTGCCCGCCAACCGGTGGCGACACGTTGTGGTCGAATCAATACAAGGCCTACGACGCGCTTGCTCCGGCCATGAAAGAACTCATCGGCGGTCTTGACGCAATGCACGGTCGGCCTGGCCTCACCGGGCTCAACCCGCATCCCATGGTGAAGGTTCATCCCGTCACAGGACGCAAGGCGTTGTTTGTGAACCGTGGCTGGACCACTTCAATTGTCGACATGAGCCAGACCGAAAGCATCGGCCTTCTTGGGTCACTGTTCAATCACGCCGAGAAGCCAGAGTTCAATACTCGCTGGCACTGGACCCCAGGCGACGCGGCCCTGTGGGACAACCGTTGCACCATGCACTACGCGGTCAATGACTATGAAGAAGCTCCCCGCATTCTTCATCGCGTCACCATTTATGACCGCTAGCGAACTGCTTCAGGGCGGGCAACCTCGCACGAACCTCTTCAGTACCGATCACATTCGGCGCTGGTTCAGCGCGCACAATTCGACGCGCATCGTGCGTTTCTTCTCCATCGGCTGATCCGAGCTCCACCCGGACTCGTCGATCAGCGTTCTTATCCCCCGATTCAGGAGTCGCCCATGAACGAGCCCGTTCGTCCCACCACCATCGCCGAAGGCCTCCCCGCCTTCCTACCGCTTCCATCGAAACCATTATTCGACGCGATCACCACGCAACGGGTGATCGGCGCAATGTGCGGTTCTGCAGTTGGCGATGCACTTGGTGCGCCGTTCGAGTTCCTTGCGGCCGGTTCCTATCGCGCCCGTTTCCCTGAACCGGTTCTTGGCAGGGCTGGCGAAATGTGCGGTGGCGGATCATTTAATTGGCGCAGCGGTGAGTTCACTGACGACACGCAGATGGCGGTTGCGCTTGGGCAATCAATCATCGATCGCGGCAGTTTCGATGCCGACGATGTCTGGGCACGTTTCACCGCATGGCGTCGAAGCGCAAAAGACTGCGGGATTCTCACTGGCCGTGTGTTGTCGAGCAATGACTGGGTCGGCGCAGCAGAAATCGCGCACAACGCGATCGGTCGAAGCGGTGCCAATGGCGCGCTTATGCGGGTCACGCCAATCGCGTTGGCCTGGAGTGGCGCCGACGAAGAAACGCTTATGACTGTTGCACGCGCACAAGCTGCGCTCACCCACTTCGACACTGCAGCAGGCTGGGGTGCAGCGATTGGTGCGGCGCTCATTCGTCGAGCGGTGTTGGGTGAAGATCCGATCGCAGCGTTGCCAGAAGTTTTGGCACGCGTCGATGCTGACGAACGCGAACGCTTCGCACTCATGCTCGGCGCGTCGTGGGAACCGAACTACGCCGATGATCCTTCCAACGGTTCGGTCTGGACATGTTTGGCTCAAGCGGTTTGGGCAGTTCGTCATAACGACCGGTTCGAAGATGTGCTTGTTGCCGCAATCGAGTTGGGCGGCGACACTGACACCGTTGCGACGGTGGCCGGCGCCATTGCTGGTGCCCGCGACAGTGTGCAGGCCATTCCCTCTCGGTGGTTGACATATATCAATGGCGAGTTGGAAACGCCCGAAGGTGTGGTGCGATTCGACAATGCGGGCTTGCAGGATTTGGCCCGTGCGCTAGTGGGGCGTGGTCCGGTGGCGGCAACAGCACCCGAGCCGGCGGCGGGCCCGACCGAAGTAGCGCCCGGGGTACACGCGGCGAATTTGTTTGGTGCACAGGACGCGCCGGTGTCGTGGGGCGTGGTGTCGTTATGCCGAACATTCGGTGCGTTCGACGGGCATGTCGCACGACGCGAAGTGTTCCTGATCGACCAGGCCGAACCGGCGAATGCCGATGCCGCTAGCGCCGTGCGAGACGCAGTTGATGCCATCGACGCGTTATTAGCCGAAGGTCGCACCGTGGTCGTGCATTGTCATGGCGGCCACAGTCGCACCGGCTTGGTGTTAAAGGCTTGGGCGATGCGCACAAACGGATTCACCGAGCGCGAAGCCCACGTGTGGTTGGCCGAGCGATGGGATCAATACCAGGACTACCAGCAGTCGTTCATCGAGTTGCTCGAAACCGACTGGTAATCGACTCTTTAACGATTAACGATTAACGATTAACGATTAACGATTAACGATTAACGATTAACGATTAACGATTAACGATTAACGATTAACGATTAACGATTAACGATTAACGATTAACGATTAACGATTAACGATTAATCGTTGATTACTCGTCGTTCATTCGTGACATCACTGCGTTTAATCGTCACTCATTAATGACTTTAACGACACGTTTTCGTACCAGGACTCGGTTTCCTTTAAACGATCGCGCGGTCGTAATAACGGCGGGTGCAGTGTGTCGGCCCAGCCGCGGCGGTAGTGCTTTGCCGGGCGGCCTCGCGTGCTCGGCTTCGAGGGCGTCTCCATTAATGGCGAATCCATACTCATTAACAAATAGTCGCCATGCGGTGACGACCGATACGACTCATCATCGTCAGCTTCGAGAAACCCTTCGATGTGCAGCACACGCTTATTAAACGTTGCTCGATCAACTCCGTAACCCCACACTGCTTCGCACGCGTGTCGAAGCTCGGTGAGCGTGAACGATTCCGGACACAACTCGAGAATCGCTGACGTCTCTTCGACAAGTACCTGGACGAACTCAAGCGCATCCCTCAAAATCTGGTCGTGGTCGAAGGCCAATGAAATCTCGCCGTTGAGCACTTTGCGCACCGGGACGATCTCGACTTCCTTTGCGTCCGTTCCAGCTTCGAGCGCAACATCGATTGAAGTGAGGGCCGTGTGGGCAACGGTGACCACTCGCATTCGAGGGTCTCGACCCGGATCGCCATAGGCACGGAACTGGTGGATGGCCGAAGTGGGTAGCTCAAGACCCGATTCTTCATGCAGTTCTCGAAGGGCAGCTGCCGAAAGGTCCTCGTCGATATGGACGAACCCACCGGGCAGCGCATAACGGCCGGCCTCGGTGTCTCCGCCGCGAACAATAAGGACCGCCGCGAGCTCCTTGCGGGGGGCTTGGCCGGACTTCGGGGGAACCGGCCGATCCATGAGCGTGAACACAGCGATATCGACTGTCACCGCAAACGCTGGGAATTCAGAAGGGTCGTAGGAGGGCACTGTCACAGGGGCACTTTATGCTGCGATTTGACACAAAGTCACATCTATGGCAATATGCAGTTGTCGACAGCATATAGGTATCCGACGGAAATCGGTCCTCGACTGTCACAGGCGCTCTGAAGAATCAGAGCTCTTCCCTCAAAACCCGGCGGCGGGCGCTGGCCGGACAACAGGAGCCCTACTTGGCACATCAATTCAACTCTTCCCCCAACCACGACCCTCAGAGCTTCGGCGCTCGGGTCTACACCACCGCCCACGGCTTGGCCCGGGCTCGGTTCGAGCGCGGCACCGACAACGGCGCGCACGACATGGCCATGTTGGTCTTCTTGCAGTTCTGGTCCGATCCAAACCGGTGGATGGCCACATACTCCCCCGAGGTGTTTGCGGCCGTCTCGCTGCCCAACCGTGCCGAGGACTGGCGCCGCACCGAGCGCATCCAGCGGGGCCAGGGCGCACACTTGGTTGAGCGCGACGGTCAGCGCGTTGCGCGTCGTCTGGTGGGTTCGCTCGACGAACTCACCGAACGCATCGGTGATATCACCACCAACGGTCATGACTTTGCCGATGCTGTTGCCGCGCAGGTCGATGTACGCAACGCACTTGAAATGCTCTCGGCGTTGCAGCGCGAATTGGTGTGGCGAGTCGATGTCGAGGGCTACACCGTTGTCGAGGCTGCACGCGGCCTCCACAAGAACCGTTCCTATTGCCAGCGCGAACTCGGCAAGGCCCGCGAGTTCATCCGCGAGTACGTGGTCGCGGCGTAATCACGTCTGCGTGTCAGTCCCACCGGTCAACTTGTCGCCAGTGATGTATTGCTCCCAGAGTTCCAAAGCAGCTTCCGCATCGAGTGACTCAACATCACGACGGGCAGTTCCTGCCGTATAAACAAGGCGCGAAAGTAGCCATTCGGGTACTGGTTCACGCCGTTGCTGCTCGGGCGCACGAAGCCCCATAGAGGTTCGCCCTAGCGACTCGATGACATCGAAAAGCGCGATGGTTTGCGGATTTTTAGGAAGCGTTGTTACCCGACGCGTCATCTCTGCATAAAGAGCCGACGCAACACGCGCTCCATGTCCCCACACCTCTGCAACTTCGCAGATGACATCGCCATTCGATCTGGTGATCTCCCGCCAGAGAATCCGTCCCTGGCCATCACCAACTGACACTTGGCGGAGTCCGATGAGATCACCAAGCACTGGTTCGCCGATTGTTCGATCAGTCTCGATCGCAAGTAACCGTTTCACTAACTGACGAATGATCTGCGGGTTAGACCGAACCAGCATCGTCAGATCATGAGCGGCAGGTTCAAGAAAGCGCACTCGGACGCGAGAGGTTGCCATCGGCTCGGCGCGAACCGCTCAGAGATACCCGGCGCGGCGGTCGGCGTCGAGTTCCGATTCAAGTTCGGCCCGGTTGAACCCGAGCGAAGCAATGACCTCGTCAAGGCCGACTCGCACGCCGTTGTCGGTGGCCAACCGAGCGAGAACAAGCGCGGCGCTACGAAGGTCGGCCTCGAGTTCCTCAAGTTCTGCGAAGCGGGCAAGACCCACGACCGCGGCTAACGGGGTCCCGTGCTTTTCCACGACGATGTCGTGGCCCTGGCTGGCCCGGCGCACCAGATCGGAGACCCCCAGGCGCGAGGCCTCGGTGACGGTGATGGATTCGGCTGAATTGGCAGCAGAGGTCACTGATGAGGCCATTGCTCAACTATACAGATTTCTACACAGAACTCTGTAGCTCGCTCAGATCATCGGCCCGCCTTGGAAATTTTAATCGTTGTGCACATTTCGCCGGCGTCCGTGCGTTTCACATCTAACAAGGCGAGGAGGTTGCCACCATGGCGATCGAACAGTTGGAACGGGCGTCGGTGGGACGCCCGATTACACGGGATGGAGTGTCACTCTTCCCTATTTATATTCACGGCGGCGGTGGCATCGATATTGGTGCTCGACCAGCCGACGTCCAGATCACCGAACAAGGTTCGGCGGAAGTCCCGACAATCACTGTCACCAACTCCGGGCAGCGTCCGGCGCTGTTGGTGGAGGGCGAAACCGTCACCGGTGGGCAGCAGAACCGAGTGCTGAACGTTTCGGTGCTTGTACCTGGTGGCGCAACCATCAACGTTCCGGTGTCGTGTGTCGAGGCCGGCCGATGGAATGGCCGTTCCGCATTCGAGCGTGGTCGCACGTTTGCGCCGCGTCGTGTGCGCCGAGTCAAGAACATGACCGTGAGTGATTCGGTGAAACGCGGCGGTACGAAGTCTTCCGATCAGGGCGCCGTGTGGAACAGCATCGACTATGAGCTCGACCGTTTGAAGGTCGACTCCTCCACTCGTTCGATACACGCGTCAGAGTTGCTGTTCGAGGCCGACAGCAGTTTGGCCATCGCCGCACAGGAACTCGTTGGCGTGGGCCCGTTGCCAGGCCAGTGCGGCATTGTGCTCGGTCACGGCAAGCGCATCGTTGCGGCAGAAATCTTCGCAACACCCGAATTGCTTGCGGCGAACTGGGAAGCACTGATTCGTGCAGCACTGCTCGATGCCCCAGATCGCATCGAAGGAAGCCCTTCGGTGTCTCGTGCATTGCGGTTCGTTACTCGCATCGGCACGGCTCGCGGCACCAGTTCACCGGGCGTCGGTCTCGGTGAAGAGCTGCACATGGAAACCACCCGCATGGTGGCCCAAGCACTCACGCTTGACGGTGCCGTTGTGCACGCAAGCGCATTCGCCCTCGCTGCCTAATTCAGGCTTCGAGGCAGTATGGCGGGAGCCAGGCGGGCCGTCCCCGGCGGAATGGGGGCGGCCCGTTCCCGTTTTCATCCGTCACTAAAGTGATCTCCGGCGGATAAACGGAGGCACCGTGTTCGAGAAGTTCAAAGCCAAGCGAGCAGCGGCGAAAGTCGAGCGGGAAGCAAAGGCCGAGGCGACGCGCGCCGCCAAACTCGTCGCCGAGCGAGAGTCACTGCGCAAACCAATCCTCGAAGAACTCGAATTTGCGAAAGCTCGCCTTGATGCCGTGCAGAACTTCCACGGCGTGACCGGCGCCGACAAGCCTGACGACATCAATGTTGTGGTCAAAGCCGGTGAGTCGATTTATTGCCATGTCACCGATGCCGTCTTGGTCGAACCGAAGAAGGGCCCTGGACAGTGGAACGGTCGCAGTCAGGGTTTGTCGATGCCCATCCCCGGTACACGGTTGCGTTACCGAGTTGGCGCGTCCAAGGGGACTTTTGAACAGGGTGAAGAGACGCCAGCTGCTATCGATACCGGCACGTTCACCGTCACAAGCACGCGGGCCATCTTCGCTGGGCAGAAGCAGTCTCGTGAATGGACGTGGTCGAAACTGCTGAGCGTCACGCACTACGACCCAGGCTGGACGGCGATAGCCGTTTCGAACCGCCAGAAGATCAGCGGTGTTGGTATCGACAGTGCCAATCGCGAGTTGTTCGAGTTTTGGATCGATCTTGCCATTGCGCGCGCGACCGATGATGTTGCGTCACTTGAAGCCGATTGTCAGAGCGACGTTGATCAACTCACTGAACAGTTGAACGGTCTCGGCCCAGCTCCGACCGCAACAGAGTTGCCGCCGGCGAACTAGTCGCGTTTCAGCAGGTGTTCAGTACGAGCTTGAATCGGAATTGAACGCGCCGATGATTAGGAGCAGCAGCCAAATCAGGAAGAGACCGATGGCAACCGCGCCGCAGATTGCACCAGCCAGCGCCATGCCGCGGCCCTGAAGCGCTCCACCGGACTGTTCGACCTTCTTCTTGCCGATGATTCCGAAAACCACGCCAAGAATCGCCGGGACAATTCCGATTCCGCAAAGAACGAGTGTGGCGAGTCCTGAAATGCCACAAACAAGTGCGGCGATCGACATGCCGTCATTCTTCGGGCCCGCAGGTGCGTAGTAGGCCGGTGGGGCTCCGGGTGCTTGAAACGTGGGCGATGCAGGAGGCGCGGGTGGTGCAGGAGGAGCGGGCGGTTGTTGCGGTGCCGGCGGGTACCACTTGCCGTCGGCTGCCTGCCACCAACCTGGTCCTTGCGATACGTCACTCATATTTTCCGCCAATCTTGTAATCGGTGCTTGAGTGCACCGCCGCTGAACCAAACGTTACTCATCTGAATTAGCAGGCGGCGGGATAACGCGAATCGACCCAGCGTGCGGGCGCCGGGTCGATTCCTCTTGAAGAGCTAAGAGAATGGTGTGAAACAGAGACGAATCTCGAAGATTGTTCGGAATTCCGAAGTCGCATTACGCGCAGTCGGGGCACCAGTCATCAGGCGTGCAGCAACCACACCAGTCGCAGCACTCACAGCAGAACACCGCAGCCATTAGCTCCTAGAGTTCTTCGTTCTGCGCGACGTAGGCACGCTCGAGTCGTCGTTCACGACCTCGAGCGCGCCTCCACCCAATGAACAGCGCTCCGGTGAGTAACCCCATCCAGAGTTCCGCTCAGCGTGTGACGGTTGCGTCAGCGATTGCCGCAACCGTGTGCATGTGTAGATCGGCGACATCGCCGAGTGTCAGACCGCTGCCGACGTAACCGCCTGCGAGCACAAACGCCACTGGCGTGTTTGTGCGCTCACACCATTCGGCAACGAGTCGTTCGCGGGCCTCGAGTAGTTCGGATGTGAAGCCACGAGTCGAACCTGCCGATCCGCCGTCCGCTGGATCCATTCCCGCATTGAGGAGAAGCAGATCCACAGAACCGATGTGCTCGAGCATTTCGGCAACCACACCCAGATACCTGTCGGGATCTGTCGTGATCTCCAACTTGTGACGCTCCTCGCCCGATCGCCACCTGTCATAACCATCAGTGGAAACATCGCCAATTCGAATAGCGGGGTTGTCGCCGAGGATCTCAAACGTTCCGCCGCCACAGTGCGCATCAATATCGAGGATGCCGACATTGTTCGCGCCGTTCGCAAGGGCAATCAGTGCGGCAATCGCCAAGCCGTTGATTGTGCAGTACCCGGCGCCGTGATCGGACTTGGCGTGATGGAGCCCTGATGACAACGATCCCGCCTTGCCGGACTCGAGCGCCTTGAGTGTCGCGGCAATCACACCGCCGGTTGAGGCGAGTACCGAGGCCACAACCTCTTCGGACCATTCGCCGAGTGCGGCCGATGCAACGTCGTATGGCTCTCCTGATAGGAACGCCTCGACGTACTCAGCCGTATGTGCAAGCAGCAGCTGCTCAACAGTTGCCGGTTCGGGGCTCACCAACTGGATGTCGGGGAACTGTTCAAGGATGCGCCGGGCGACCTCGTTGGCCTTGCGCACCGTCTCGAGCCCGCCGCCTGACACCACGTAGGTGCTGTCGAAATAGATGGGGTAATTCATGTTGCCGCCTTTCCGCCGCTGTTGTTCGTACTAGGGGAACGCACGAAACGCCCCAAAATGTGCACGGGCCGTTTCAGCCCAAGACCCGCTCCCAACCAAGTGGGACGTCCGACCGATCTCGGTACAACTCTCGGTCAACTACAACCATCGATCCAGCACCTTCCTGGAGAGCAATCACCCTGCAGTGAGGCTCGAACATGTCCTGAGCCAAATCGATGGCCATCGACGCCGTCAGGGCCGGGATGGTTTCCTCGACCAGGACATCGTCTGCCTCAATGAGGATCCGCGCCGCCCGAACGGTGAAGCCGCCGGAAAGTCCCTCGACATATTCCTTGTCACGCTGAAGAGAATGGATCGGGAGTCCCTCGGCCTCATGACCGCGCACTTGTTCAATGGCTTCTTCCATCGTCAGTGCATATGCAAAGCCATCAATTTCATGACCCCAAAAGTGATCACGCCATACTGCGACAAAAGCATCCTTGCCATCGGTTCGACCCAAATTTTCGGGATCCGTGAAATCCATCCACTTTTCGTCTTCGAAGTCCATCTGCATACCTCTCATAGGTGGCCCAAGGGCCAGAAGAAGGAAACGCACGAACTCGTGAGAAATGTGTACGGTCATGCCCACGACGGCGGAAGGCACAACATGGCAAAGCAACCCTCAGTAACGATTTTGACCTCGCGCTATGACAAAGCGCTGACGATGGTTCGCACTCTTCAGAATGGCGAAGCCCGCAAAGGTGGAGGAACTGTTCCCTATCTCTCCCACTCGATCGGGGTAAGCGCACTGGTGCTCCAATATGGCGGCACCGAGGATCAGGCCATTGCAGCACTACTTCATGACGTCGCCGAGGACAGCGGTGGCGAGCGAATGCTCAGCGTCATCGAAGCGGAATTCGACTCAAAGATCGCCGGCTACGTGCGCGACCTCTCAGATTCTCTGGTTGAGGACAGCAATTGCAAAGAACCCTGGTATCCGAGAAAACAGAAGTACATCAAGACCTACGACAAGAAACGCCGTGCGGTGCTTCTGATCTCTGCCGCCGACAAGCTTCACAACGTCCGGGCCATGGTGAGTGATCACAAGGCAGTAAAGGGCCAGCTCTGGCTGCGGTTCGATAGAAAAGTCGAAGCTCCAATCGAGGACAAGCGCACACAGCAGATTTGGTATCAAAGCCAACTTGTCAAGGTCCTCAATGAACGACTCGCAGGTGTTCAGCCATATGGAGCCCAACTTGCTCGAGATCTTCAGGACGAATTGAATGCCCTCAAACAGAGCATCAGTGACCTAGAGGGCGTTTCGATCGAAGACCTCAACGCAGCGGTCAATTCCTTCTCTGGCTGAAAGTGCACACATCTTCCCCGTTCGTGCGTTTCCTTTGTGTAGGGAACAACGAAAGGGGAAGTCATGGATGAGATTCAGGGTTACTTCGCAGGTCAGGTTCCATTCGAGGATCTGAGCGATATGGCGAAACTCTTCGTCACCACGCTTCATACCGGCGATGTGCGTTCGATTCATGCCGGGTTCGGCATCGTCGATCGCACAAGCGAGAAGGACGAGGCTGGCCCATTCACGCGAATTACGTGGACGATCGACGCACTTTCGGGCCCCGAACGCCGCTGGGTGACTGTCGCCGATCTCACCGAAGCGGTGTTGACCGACATGCATGTGGCTGAATGGGTCACTTCAATCGCCGGCTCATCCGAACCTGCTGAGATCCAACGAGTGATTACGGCCGTGGTCGATACCTGGTGTTCCATGCTCCTCACCGAGGAACTGGTGACCGATTTCGGCATCGAACTTTCCTTCGATGAGAACGGCCCGGTGTGGCGAACAATCCATCGGCCGAATGCGATTCGCACCGGTCTCGAAGCGACGCTCGTCGAACGGCTCGTCAATCACTACGACGGCGAAGTTCAGACCGACGTCCAAGGTCG
>Ga0209296_1001930_pt1 | contig 15188 bp, 27 predicted proteins | sample S_130206_EF_Meta_FD_187319 | JGI IMG/M metagenome (GOLD analysis project Ga0209296, IMG submission 187319) | Freshwater microbial communities from Lake Simoncouche, Canada to study carbon cycling - S_130206_EF_MetaG (SPAdes) (version 2) | ecosystem: Environmental > Aquatic > Freshwater > Lake ...
TTGGATCTTTTGCCCCCAAAAACGACCAAATAAGCCACTATCAGGAAGCATCTGACTAGATATGACTAACCAACCTCAAACAGGCTTAGAACAGCCTCCTACGGCTTACCTAGGGGCGACAGAACCGCGTATTAGGTCAAAATCGGTCGATTTGCCCTCTCGGGGACAGGAAATGATTGATTTTGTCGAGACTTTGATTGATCCTGTGACTGGTGAGCACTTCAAACTGCTTCCTTGGCAGAAATTTTTGGCTATAGAAATGCACCGAGTAAAGCCTGATGGGCGCTGGTATCACAACGAGGTTGGGGTGATTATTGCTCGTCAGAATGGTAAATCTACATTCATGCAGCTGCGAATCTTGGCTGGAATGTTCCTCTGGGGTGAACGATTACAGGTTCATACTGCTCATAAACTGACTACATCATCTGAAATCTTTTGGAAAATTGACGAGATCATTCAAGCCAATGAACAACTTGTGACTCGGTTTGTAAAGAAGTACGAAACTAAGGGAAGCCAAGAGATCAAACTCAATGACGGCACCCGATACCTTGTCCGAGCCAATAACTCAGCAGCTCGTGGAATTGCAGCACCAGACGTAATTCACCTGGATGAAGTACGCGAATATAAAGACGATGAAGTCTGGGCATCGCTTCGTTTTACTCAGATGGCAAGCAAGAATCCGCAAGCCATTATGTATTCCAATGCAGGAGATCAGCACTCAGTCATTCTCAATCGAATGAGAGAGCGCGGACTTGCTGCTGCTGCTGGATCAGATGATGCAATCGGATGGTTTGAGTGGAGTGCCGAACCTGGTTGCCCAATCGATGATATGAAGGGATGGCAACAAGCCAACCCAAGCCTTGGATATACAATTCACTTAGATAATCTCAAATCTGCAATGTCAGATGATGAGTCTATTATTCGCACAGAACTTTTGTGCCAATGGGTGAGTCAGATCAACCCAGCCATCAATCCGTCAAGTTGGACAGAGTGTGTTGCAGGCGCTACCCTCACACTCGATCGGGAGCAACCTACTTGGATGGCTATTGATCTATCACCAGATCGAAAGGCAGCTGCGCTAGTGGCAGCACAGAGACTTGATGGGGACAAGTTCTGTGTTGTGTTATTGGAAACGTACTCGAATCCAGTAAATATTGACGATAAGGATGTAGCGAACAGCGTTGCTACTTGGGCGCGAAAGTACTCAGTAGAGACAGTCGCTTATTCTCGTCAAACCGCTGGTGCAGTTGCCTCTCGTTTGGCACCTGCTGGAATCCCAACTACGGCAATCGACGGCGCGATCTATGGGCAAGCCTGCGATGAAATGTTGTCGGCTATTACCTCCCAGAGACTGGTTCATGGCAATCAGAGCGAGTTAAATAAGCAAGCACTATCGGCTGTTAAATTACCATTCAAGGATGGAGGCTGGTATTTAGGACGTAAAGCATCTGCTGCAACAATATGTGCAACAGTTGGCATGGCGATGGTGTCTCACTTCGCGACACGTCCTGACTCAGAAGTTGATATCGTGTTGGGTTGATTATGGTATAATTTTGTGCTAATGGCTATCAGAGATTTATTCGCAAAGGCTCCTGAACCTGTTGGACTAACAGTTGATGCAGCTGCGACTCCAGCACCTTTTAACTCAAATTACAATAACTTTTTTTATCCGTTGTCAAGTGCTACACGTGAACAAGCGATGGCAATCCCAACGATCGCAAGAGCGCGTAACATTTTATGCAGCCTTGCCACATTGCCACTAGAGCAATATATCAAGAGTACAGGTGGACACGTTGAACCTAATCGCGTAATCAATCAACCCGATCCTCGCGTTCCTGGTTCTGCCATTTATGCTTTCATTGCTGAGGACTTACTATTTACTGGCGTGGCGTATGGACAAGTTATGTCAATGTATGCAGATGGACGTATTCAAGAATGGACTCGCGTTAGACCTGATCGCGTAACTTTTAAGACAAATGCTCAGCAGACCGAGATCGTCGGGTACACAGTTGATGGCATGGATGTTCCTTCAATGGGTGTTGGATCTTTAGTTGTGTTCAATGGTTTGGATGAAGGATTTTTATCTCGCGCAGGTCGCACAATTAGAGCTGCTATTGCACTAGAAAATGCATCAGAGGCTTTTGCTAAAGAACCTGTACCAATGATGGTTCTAAAGTCAAATGGAACAAATCTTACTAGCGAGCGTATCGGCAAATTGCTTGAAGCCTGGCGCGTAGCCCGCACAACTCGGAGCACAGCATTCCTTAATGCCGACGTTGAATTGCAGGCTATGGGAATTGATCCAAATAAACTGCAACTCAATGAAGCACGTCAGTATGTAGCGCTTGAACTATGCCGCGCTATTGGACTGCCTGCTTACTTTGCAAGCGCTGAAACAACATCAATGACGTACTCCAATGCACCAGCGGAACGTCGCTCGCTTATCGATTTTGGTGGTCGTAATTTACTTTTGGCAATCGAACAACGGTTGTCAATGCCAGATTTCGTCGGACAAGGTAACGAAATTCGCTACTCGTTAGACGAATACCTACGCGGTAATCCTTTGGAGCGCGCACAGGTTTATGAAATCCTAAATCGTATTGGCGCAATGAGCGTTCAAGAGATTCGTGAAGAAGAGGATCTAATCGACACATGAAAATAACAATGCCAGTAACAATAACTGCATCAGATGCTGAATCACGCATCATTGCAGGTCGAATTGTTCAATGGGACTCAGTAGGAAATACATCTGCTGGTTCAACGGTATTTCTTCCTAACTCAATCGAGTTTAGCAAGAACACCAAACTAGTTTTAGAACACAATCAAACCAAACCTTTGGGAAAACTCATCGAGTGGTCTCAAGATGACACGGGGATAACAGCCTCGTTTAAAATCGCCAAGACAACTGCTGGTAATGATGCACTTGTTGAAGCTGCAACTGGACTTCGTTCAGATTTCAGCGTTGGCGTTCAAGTAGATGCATGGGATAACAAGGATGGCGTTATGGCTATCAGCGCATCGAAGTTAATTGAAGTTTCACTTGTAACTGATGGAGCAATCCCAGGTGCAGAAGTGGAAAAGGTAGCAGCAACCGAAACACCTGGTACTGCTGCAACCGAATCAACCCAGGCTCCTCAGATCGAGGAACCTAAGACAGAAGGAGACGACCTAGTGTCAGAAACCGTTTCAGAGGCAGTATCAACCGAGACGGTTGAAGCTGCTAAGGCTGAAGTTAAGGCGACATCATATCCGCTTAACTCACAGCGCGTTCGTACACCTATCGTGTCAGCAGGCACATTCCTAGAGCACTCAGTTCGCGCACAATTAGGCGACGAGACATCTAAGTTGTATGTTGCTGCTGCATCAGATACAACATCAACTGAGGTTGCTGGTCTTGTACCAACACCTCAACTTACAACAATTTGGGATCCAAAGTCCACAAATATCCGTCCTGCTATTGCAGCAGTTCGTAATGCTGTTTTGCCTGCTGCTGGGCTTACATTCCAGTTGCCTCGCGTAAAGGCTGTCCCAACGGTGGCTGCTGCTGCTCAAAAGGGTGCATTCTCAGATACTCAGGTTGAAATCGAGTACATCACAGCAACAGTATCCAAGTATGCGGGAATGCAAAAATTCGATGTTGAGGTCCTCGACAGAACATCGCCTGCCTTCTTTGATGAATTAGTTCGTCTCATGGGCAACGCTTACGCATCTGCAACTGATGCAGCAATGTACACAGCACTAGCTGCTGGAACACTTGATGGCACAGTTACAACACTTCCATTTGACGGAGATACATTCGCAGGATTCATTTCACGCGGTGCAGCATCTGTCTACTCAAACACAAAGCGCCATGCAACAGGAATCGTATGTACTCCTGACCAGTGGGCAAACATGATCAAGTTGAACGATTCAACAAAGCGTCCTCTATTCGATGTCGCTGGAAATGCATCAAACAACGTTGGTTCAGTAAACCCAGGCGGATTTGTTGGTTCAGTTATGGGACTTCCAGTTTACGTAACACCAAACGCATCAGGCGTTGCAGATGACTCAATCATCGTACTAAACGGAGATTCATTCGTATGGTACGAAGGCGCTGGTCCACTACAACTTCGTACTAACATTGTTGGTACAGGTCAGGTTGAAGTTGGTTACTACGGTTATGGTTCAGCAGTAACTTTGACAGCAGCTGGTGCATTTACACTAAACGTGTAAGCACAAAATTAATCATGGGGGGGCGGTTGCTCCCGATCGCTCCCCCAGCAGTTTAGAGAGGATGAAATGCCAACAATTATTACAGCGTCAGAGTTGCGATCAGTGCTTGGCGTTTCATCTGCTTTATACAGCGACGCATATCTAAACGATATAATTGATACTAGCGAGGCTGTAATTTTGCCAATGCTTGTAAAATACGCAGAGGCTATTTATTATCATGAACGCGAAAACTCAGTAGCGACTCTTTACACAATAGATCAACATAATTTCATTGTGGGCCAAAGCGTTGTTATTACTGGAATTGGAAACAATTATAACGGGACGCATACAATTACCGAAGTTGATGCTTACAATTCATTTTCATATTCAAACGTTTTTGCAGATGATGAAAAACACGCAGTTATTCCATCAGGACTTGCTACATTAACTGGCGCTTCAACTTATGTTGGAGTTGCAGCGGTCGAATCCGCAATCATTGTAGTTTCAGTCGAGGTATTCCAATCTCGCACAGCCCCAGGAGGACAAATTGAAGGCGTGGATTTTGCTCCTAGCCCTTACAAAATGGGGCGCAGCTTGTTTAACCGCGTTGTCGGGCTTCTGGGTCCGTATATTGATGTAGAAACGATGGCACAATAATGCCAAGCACTATTCTTTCAGCAGTTAGAACTCCACTTGCTACTGCACTTGCTGGAGTTTCAGCAAACGTATTTAGTTATGTGCCTGAGTCAATTCCTGCACCTGCTGTTGTTGTAGTCCCAGACTCTCCATACTTGGAGTTTGACACTATAGGCAAAAGCACCTTTCGATGCAAGATCAATATGACTATCAGTTGCTGCGTTGCTTACAATAGCAATCCCGCATCACTTGATAACATAGAGCAATTAATAACAAGTGTTGTGGCGGTTATACCTAACGGATACGAAGTCCAGGCAGTTGATCGACCAACAGTAACAACAGTAGGCGCTAGTACTTTGCTAGTCGCGGACATACGTGTAGCCACCTGGTACACGCAGACACCATAAGGAGAATACCGAAATGCCAACAACAGTCATTACGGGTCGCGACATTACCCTGACCATCGCAACAGTAAACTACGATGCTCAGACAACTAGCGTTACACTCGTGAACAGCCCAACAATCGACGTATATCAGACACTCGATGGCAAGGCGTACAAGCACACAGACGATCAATGGACTCTTAATCTAGAACTATTGTCAGACTGGGGTGCAACATCATCACTATTTGAAGCAATGTGGGGCGCAGCTGACGCAAACCCAAACACAACTCTTGCAGTATCACTAACAGCAGTGACAGGCGCAGTATTTACTTGCCAAGTATTACCTGTATTTCCATCTGTCGGTGGAAGCGCTCCAGGCGCTCAGACTGATTCTTGGACTTTAACAGTCGTAGGAACACCAGCAGATACATTCAGTTAAAATCTAAGAACGGGAGCAAAGATGCAAAAAGCAATTACAATTACATACACGTCGGGGGATCAGGCAACCTATGTTGCCTATCCGCCTGATTTTGCAAAGTGGGAAATGGCAACTAAGAAGTCGATTTCTCAATTCTCTGGAATGTATGACTTATTGTTTATCGCTCACAGCGCGATGAAACGAGAAGCAGCAGGAAAACCAGTCAAGCCGATCGAGGCATGGATGGAAACTATTGTCGATGTTCAAGTCGGAGATGATAGCCCAAAATCCATAGCCGAGGAAGTATCAGCCGACTCCTAGTAGAATTGTCGATCGCTACTCATATTCCTATGAGCGAGTGGAAAACCGCTGAGGACATTCTTACGGCTATCGAGATACTGAAGGAGAGACGATGACAGATGAATTAATCGATCAACGCTCCTTTATCGTATATGACAAAAAAGAATTAAGGGCAATTACAAAGGCATTTAAGGCAATGTCTGAGGAAGCAGTTGATGCAGCCAAGCGAGAGTCATCTGCCCTTGCTCAATTTGCTGGAGATAAGATTCGTCAAGCTGCTGGTTCTGCTCCTAATGAACTTGTTGCTAAAAGAATTGCTGATGGTGTAAAGATTTCTAAATCATCAAAAATTGGTGAGTTATCTTTTGGTTTTGCTTCTCAAAGATTTAGCGGTGGAGCAACTACACAATTTAACTTCGGTACTCAGGGCGGTAATGGTTTGTTGGCTGGTGCCGAGTTTGGTGCTAAAAAATATAAGCAATTTCCTGCTCGTTCTGAGAGATATGGTAAGCGAGGCAATGCAGGCTATTTCATTTATCCAACATTGCGGGCAATTCAACCAGAGTTGATTAGACAATGGGAAACAGCGTTCGATCGAATCTTGAAGGAGTATGACTAATGGCTGGTAATAGAACTCTTAAACTCTCCATCCTTGCTGACGTCGATAACCTTAAGAAAAGTCTTGATACTGGCGCAAATGATGTCCAAACCTTCGGAGATAAAATTGGCAAGTTTGGCAATATAGCGGGCGCTGCCTTTGCAGCTGCTGGAACTGCTGCTGTTGCTTATGCTGGCAAGTTAGCCATTGATGGAGTTAAGGCTGCTATCGATGATGAAGCAGCTCAGGTTCGCTTAGCAACATCTCTTAAAAATGTTACTGGGGCAACAGAAGCCCAGATTAAAGCAACAGAAAATTATATTCTTAAAGCAGCTTTAGCGACGGGCATATCTGATGACGAGTTGCGTCCATCCTTAGATCGTTTAGTCAGAAGCACCAAAAATGTTGAGGATGCACAGAAGTTACAAACTCTTGCAATTAATATTGCTGCTGGTACTGGTAAAGACTTGCAAGCGGTTTCAGAAGCCCTTGCAAAGGCTCATGATGGAAACTTCGGAGCCCTCAAAAAATTGGGCGGTGGCATCGATGAGAACATTATCAAATCAAAGGATTTTGATGCTGCCACGGCTGCACTATCAAAGACATTTGAAGGACAGGCTACAAAACAGGCTGACACTTTCGCTGGAAAGATGGATCGCCTCAAAGTTGCATTTGATGAAGGCAAAGAGACAGTTGGTGTCTTTATTCTTAATGCAGTAACCCCATTGGTTACATTTATTCTTGACAAAATTGTCCCAACCGTTTCACGATTTATTGATTCAATCGGTGGCGACGAAGGTCTGAACAATACTTTCAGCGTGTTTATTGATGGCGTCAAAAGTTTTGTGTTGCCAATCTTAAGTAGTCTTAAGGGTGTGTTTGACAAAATCAAAGAAATTGTTGTTGAAAATAAAGATGAATTTGACGCCTTAGTAACGTTTCTTTCCAAGGTCGTTGCACCATTTTTAGGCGGTGCTTTTGCTCTTGCAATCAAAGTTTTAGGCGTGGCATTAAGCGGCATTTTGACTGTCGTTTCAAAAATTATTGACGGCTTCTTGGCGATCATCAATTTAGGCAAGAAAATTGGCGATGCGCTAGGTGGTCTATTCGGTGGCAACTCATCTAACTCATCTAACGCTAGTTTCGGAGCGAGTATCCCATCGAGCATTGTAAGTAATGCCAGCAAGAATAAGGGTGGGTCTCCAATCAATATTACAGTCAATGGGGCAATCGATCCTATTGGTACTGCCCGCACAATCGTAAATCTCCTTAACCAGGAGGCTACTCTCTCAGGTACATTTAACAGAGTCGGTTCGTCGAAGTTGCAATCTGTATGACCTGGAATCCTGAAGCAACTGTCCACATAAACGGGACTGACTACACGTCAGAATCTCTTGGCGGTGTCACGATCAATTATGGTCGAACATCCGTTTGGGAACAGCCTAGAACCTCTTATGCAATTATCAATATCCTAAATGCGACCAATACCGATTTTGCATTTGATATGAACCAATCAGTATTAATTACTGCCAAGAATACTGCAGGCGCAGACGTGACCTTATTTACTGGCAAAGTCAACCAGGTAACCAACACAGTCTCAGGCGCTGGGGCTAATCTAAAGGTCGCGGTCCAGCAGATTACCGCTATTGGCTCATTTGCAATAATGGCTCGTAAGATTCTTTCAGGCGTTTCATACCCGCAGGAAATGGATACAGTAAGACTTACTACCATTCTTAATTCTGCTGGTGTAACTATTGATGTTATCGATTCTCCAGCCATTTACGAGTTTGCAGCTGTAAGCCCAGCAACTACGGATGCTTACACAATGGCTGCCAATTATGCTCAACAAGCATTCGGGTATATTTATGAAACCCCCGCAGGTACAGTAGGTTTTGCCAATGAGTCACGCAGATCCATTGATGTAACCGCAAACGGCTATATGAATATCCCAAGGTCTTATATCAACTGGCAGTCAGTATCGAGCCAAAAATCTTTAGCAGATATTACAAACAACGTTGATCTAACTTGGCGAGCAGGTACAGAGACTGCTACCGATACAGTTTCCCAGGGCTACTATGGAGTTAAAAGCGCATCTGTTACTACGGAGTTGCACAACAATTCAGATGCAATCCTTCAAGTAAATCGCTATCTTGACTTACGTTCACTACCTAGAACCTCTTTGTCAAGTTTTACTATTGAACTAGATTCAACCCTGGTTAGTGATGCCGACCGAGACACGTTTTTGGCTGGAATGATGGGCGAGCCTATTGAGATCGATAACCTGCCTTTAGCCATCAAGAACCGAATCTATCGAGGATTTGTTGAAGGCTATTCCTTTCAGATCAGTCGGACTCAAATGACGATGACTCTGATTACTAGCGACTATACTTATTCCATTGCTCCAACGCGATGGCAGGATGTGGTAGCGACCCTTAGATGGAACGCTGTCCCAGCCACAAAGACTTGGGTAACTTACGATGACTAGGAGAACAAATGGCAACTAGCCCGAATTATGGGTGGACAGAACCCGACGATACCAGTTTTGTTAAAGATGGTGCCTTGGCTATGCGTACTCTTGGGAACGCAATCGACTCATCACTTAATGACCTACAAATCCTACTGCTCATGGGGGCGCGCTAATGGCTACAACACCAAAAACCATATTTAGAGGAGCTGCTACTACAGGGAGCACAACTCTATATACAACACCAGCATCAACAACGGCGGTAGTAACTAACATTGTTGTTACAAATACCTCTTCATCTGCTCAAACATTTAGCATTGCCTTGGCTACAACATCTCTGCATACAACGACAACTATTGCTGCCAACTCATCAATTTATATTGATCTAAAGCAAACTCTGGTTGCAACTCAAACTGTTACGGGTTTTGCATCGGCAGTAACAGTTAACTTTCATATTTCAGGAGTGGAGATCGTTTAATGGCAATCAACACAATACCTACAAACAATCCTAAAACTCCTCTACGTTTAACTCTTACATCTGGCACATCGTGGACGGTTCCTACTGGTGTGACTTTTGTCAATGTCACTTTAACTGGTGGTGGAGGCGGTTCTGGTGGTGGCTCAACTGCTGCTGTCGATACTGGTGACGGTTGCGGTGGATCGGTCATTGTTTCTAATTTGACAACAACTCCAGGCGCATCAATAACTTACGCAATCGGTGCAGGTGGTACTGCTGGAGCAGCAGGTCCTGGACCAACAGCGGGTGGCGCTGGTGGTACAACTACATTTACTGGTGCAACATCTGCAGTCGGTGGCACAGGTGGTCGCACAAATACAACTGCTGGCGTTGCTGGCACAGCCCAAGGTATGGCGAATAATGGTGCAACAGGTTCGGCAGGTAACGCATCAAACATCGCAGGTGCTGCAGGTGGAGCAGGCAAAATCGAGATTGAATACTGGGTGTAAAAATGGATAGATTATTTGCAGTTATTGAAAACAATAAGGTAGTTAATGTCATTGTTGGGGTTGAGGATGCAGTAGTAGCTGCTAATCCTGACAAGTATATTGAATATACTAATGGTTGGACTCATCCAGATGGAATCGATGGGGGAGAGTTCTTTCCTCCTAAAGAATTGACTAATGCCAAAACCGCGACTAAGTAAAGCTGCGATTCAACTACGCGAGCAGATTGATGACAATTTTCCAGATCGAGACAGAACATCTGATGGGTGGCTCGCTGATAGCAGACACAGTAAGGTTAAGTCTGACCACAATGCAGATGCTCAGGGATGGGTTCGCGCCATCGACGTTGACTCTAATCTCGACAAGTCGCGTGGGACATCCGTATATCTTGCGGATCAGTTACGAGCCTATGGTCGCAAGCATGGACGAATTGAGTATGTTATCCACATGGGCAAAATCTGCTCACGAAAATCCCTTTGGCGATGGGTCAAATATCGCGGCATCAATGCCCACACCCATCACATCCATATCTCGTTCAAAAAAAATCAAGATGAGAATACAGAGTTTTATCAAATCCCTATGCTTGGAGGCACACAATGAAAATAAATAACCCTTATGTACTAGCACTAGGTGCATTCCTTGCAGCTTGGTCTGCAACCAATTTTGACATCGACTACCGCGCAATCCTACTTGCCATTGTTTCGGGCATTTTTGGATATGCGACTCCTAAAAGGTAATGAGCGCTAATGACTGGGCAGGATTCATTCTTGCTATTGTCTCGACGTTTGCTGTATTTGTTGGCGGGCTTCGTTATCTGGTTCGCGGTTGGTTGTGGACTCTTACGCCGAATGGTGGATCATCTCTCGCTGACAGACTGGCAAGAATAGAGACACGCCAAGAACAGATGATGGAATTACTTAAAAAGTAAGGGACACTTATCCACATGGCTAGAAAAGCAACCCAGCAACTCGTAGAGCAAGATTACTCAGCACTTGATGCGTATTGCATCGGCATGTATGAGTTTGCTCAAAGTCTCAAACGAGCAGGCTTTGATGAGGAAACTGTACTTGGCATTATCGTCGAGCGTTCTGCCTATCCTGCTTGGATCTTGCCAGACCCTATTGAGCCAGAACGTTTTGGCGATTACGAGGACGACGAGGATGACGATTAAACGTATTGTCATAGTTTCGGACTTACAAGTCCCTTACCATGACAGGGTTGCCACTCGTAACCTTGCTAGTTTCATCTCTAAGTTCAAGCCAGATCAAGTAATAACCATTGGCGATGAGATTGACCTTCCCCAGATAAGCAAGTGGGAGGAAGGGCGCATGGGCAGTTATGCCCAAACTCTAGACGATGATCGTAACGAGGCTGTGCAGCTTCTTTGGGAATTAGGCGTTACTGATTGCATCAGGTCAAATCACACAGATCGTTTATACAACATCATCATGGCTAAAGTGCCTGCCTTTGGTGCTTTGCCTGAGCTGCGCTTTGAGAAATTTATGAAGTTTGACGAGTTGGGTATTACCTTTCACAAGAACCCTATGCCGATTGCGCCTGGCTGGATCGCAGTCCATGGTGATCACACACCCATTAAACCACAAGGGGGCTTATCAGCCCTTGAAGCAGCCCGTAGGCATGGGAAGAACGTGATCTCAGGACATACTCACAGAGCAGGACGTTCAGCCTTCTCAGAGGCTTCTGGAGGCCGTATTGGGCGTGTCCTGCATGGTGTTGAGGTTGGCAACCTTATGGACTTCAAACAGGCTCATTACACCAAAGGTTCGGCTAATTGGCAGCAAGCCTTTGCCATCATGTATGTAAATAACAACAAAGTCCAAGTAGACCTTATCAACATCGAGAAGGACGGCACATTCATTGTTGCTGGAAAGTCCTACGGTAGACCCCGATAAATCGTTATCGTTTCGTTATCAAAATAAACGTGTAATTCTCCCCAGAGTGTGAGACCGTAATCCTTGTCAGACCCCAAACAACTGACAACGGGAGCAAAGATGAGCAAAATGAAAGAAGTAGCACAAACCATCGATGAAGGTGGAATCTTAGGAAAAGCAGCTGAGTATATTTATGACGGCTGGAAAGTCCTACCATTGAAGCCAAACTCAAAGGATCCTCACTTTGACTTAATTAAGCGAGCATACCTTGACGCATCAAGCGAATGGGAGATGTTGAAGTTTTGGCACAAGATGGATCCAAACATGAATATTGGCATTGCCTGTCAACCATCAGGATTAGTTGTATTTGATGTTGATTTCCGTAATGGTGGAGAGATTATCGAGGAACTAACTCCAACTTTTACAGTTAAAACTGGAGATGGTTTTCACTTCTATTACAAGGCACCAGTCGAAACTGTATTCAGAGGTACTTTACAAGAAGGCATTGACATTAAATGGAAAGGCTATGTAGCAGCTGCTCCATCACGTCATCCAAACGGTGCAACATACGAGATCGTAAATAACATGGATCCACAACTTATTAATCAAGATTTATTAGAAATGGGAGCAAAATAAATGGATTTACAAATACCACTAATAGCGATTCTATTAGTTGCTAATGCTTTATGGTTTATTGTTGGATGGGCTATGGGTTACAAAGAAGCCCAAGAGGATCAGAAGTTTATTGTCCAGGCGAGTGAAAATGCGCGCTGATGACATCCTCGACGAAGCCAAAGACCTTATCCAAGACCGCGGTAAAGATTACGGCTTGGCAGCTCTCAATCACCTTCGAATCGCCAAACTCTGGTCAGCCTATCTTGAACGCCACATCGAGCCTCACGAAGTCGCAATCTGTATGGCACTTGTCAAAGTTTCACGCATACAAGAGTCTTACCTCCACACAGACAGTTACAAGGACGGCGCAGCATACATTGCGCTCGCTGGACAAATTGCATCAACTGACTGGAGTGACCTTGACAGTTATTAAATCAGCCCCTGGAGTTTGGTGCGATTACTGCAAGGTCAGATATGGCACTAATTCACCGTTAGGACAAAAGGGAGCCAGTTACACAGTCATATCAAATCATCCCCGCAGTAATGGCGTTCGCAGACACTACTGCAACGCCTGCGCTATTGAAGTACAGACGTGGGCAGATGGCTCAGTCTGGTCATTACCAGAACAAACCGAATACTTAATGGGACAGGATGAATTACCAAATGTTTAACCTAGCAGATTATGAGACAGTTGAAAGTCGCTTAGAGAAGTTTATTAAGGACTTTCCCGATTTTAGACTCAGCACAGAATTGGAGAGTTTTGCTAATGATAGATTCATTGTTAAAGCGTACTTATATCGAACTTACGCAGATGGTGTTGCCTTTACAACAGGATACGCTGAGGAGAAAGTTGCTGATAGAGGCGTTAATGCTACTTCAGCGCTGGAGAATTGTGAGACTTCGGCAATCGGTAGAGCGCTTGCAAACGCGGGTTATGCTGCTAAAGGAAAGCGACCAAGCCGAGAGGAAATGAGTAAGGTCGAACGACTATCAGCCAAAGACATTGCCAAGGCTAAGGAAGTGCCAAGTTTCAAGACTAAAGAGGAAGCACTAGCTGCTGATCCTTGGAGCAAAGAGCCTATTTATGGCGATGTTACTCAGCCTCCAGCAATTACAGCAGTTGAGGCTATTGCCAATATTCAAGGCATCTTAGGAGAATCTAATTCTGAGGAATGTGAGCATGGTGAAATGAAATGGAAAGAGGGCGAAAAGAATGGGCGCGCTTGGGGTGGGTTCTTTTGCCCAGGCGGGAACATAGCCCCTGCCCAAAATTGTCCTACTCGCTGGTACAACATCGCATCAAGTGGTAAATGGGAACGACAAAAACTAAGGAGCGTGTGATGGGATTTGTTGAAGTAAACATCAATGGTCAATGGATGAATCTGATGTCTATGTCTGTTCATTGCCAGTTATGCAACGATGAAGTAATCATTGCTCATCTTGCAAATATTGAAAGTGCCGATGCTCCATTTAATGCCACATGGACTTGCAAAAAGTGTCATTCAGTCAATGGCTAATCATCGAAAACATCGAGGCTATAGAACCCAAAAGGTTATAGCCGATTATCTGAAACAATGGTTTCCATATGCAGATACTGCTGGGGCAGGTAGGCAAGGAGAGGATATTCTTAATGTACCAACCATTTCAATCGAGGTTAAGGCTAGGGCTGATTTCCAGCCTTTAGCCTGGATTAAACAAGCAGAATCAAATGCAGCTGGCAAACTGCCAATGGTCATTATGAGATGCAACGGTCAAGGAGAGGATGCGGGCGAATACCTGGCATTTGTAAAAGTCAAGGACATCATGCCAATTTTGGCAGATTTGATTCCGACAGAAGAAATTACAAGATGCACAGGTTGCGGAGCCTGGATGTTTATGAAAGGAAAGTGCTTAATATGCCAGTCTATGAATACAAATGTGTCAAATGCCAAATAAGTATGGAGATGGAAAGATCAATACACGAGGAAGCAGATCCAATTTGTTGTAATGAATCTATGCGTAGGGTTTATGGAAGTTTCGGAATTACTTTCAAAGGCAAAGGATGGGGACATCAATGACACGCCGACAAACATACGTAAAACTTGACAGCCATGGTACGCTATCGACGCAGAACGCATCAGGCGTTCAGAGCGACCCGCTGAGGCGGGTAGGTCGCTCGGTGCTAGTTGCTATTGGGATAACTCTGTTTGCTGCTCCTAGTGCAGCTGCACCTGATGAGGCAAAACAATATATAACAGCAAAAGAATATGCAGCTTTAAGATTAGATAACACCCAGCAATACATATGTCTTAGTATCTTGTATGGTAAAGAGTCAGCCTGGAATGATAAGGCTGTTAACGGTAGTCATTATGGAATACCACAAGGTAGATCAGAGTATCTAAAGACTGCGAACAAATATGAGCAGGTTGATTGGGGTTTAGCCTATATCGATGTGCGTTATGGTAGTCCATGTGCAGCTCTTAAATTCTTTCGACAGAATAACTACCATTGATGGCTAGACAGTCAGCGTTAAGAGATGATGGTAGTACTGCGCTATGGCGTAGGATAAGACAGCGCGTACTAACCAGAGATCAACATACTTGTCAGAGGTGTGGGCTAGAGGCAACGCACGTGGATCATGTGATACCTCGACGACTAGGTGGTGATGATTCAATGGATAATCTGCAAGCATTATGCAAACAATGCAATTTAAGTAAGGGGGGTGGTTTTTTTGTGGAACTCAAGACAC
>Ga0209296_1001931_pt1 | contig 15184 bp, 20 predicted proteins | sample S_130206_EF_Meta_FD_187319 | JGI IMG/M metagenome (GOLD analysis project Ga0209296, IMG submission 187319) | Freshwater microbial communities from Lake Simoncouche, Canada to study carbon cycling - S_130206_EF_MetaG (SPAdes) (version 2) | ecosystem: Environmental > Aquatic > Freshwater > Lake ...
GGCATAAATCTTTTGCCACGTAGAACCTGTCCAAACTTTTAAGTAATACGCTGAGCTATTGGAATCTACCCAGAGTTCACCTAGGGAATTGCCTGGAAGACCGGCTGGGGTAGAGTTGGGCGCGGTTGTACCATAGCCCGGAGGACCTAGCTTACGTATACCGCCCGCAGAATCTTCAAAATATAATCCAGGATCAGCAGCGCCAAAACTTAACGCCAGTTCGCCGTTAACTACAACGGTACCACTGGGTCTATCGGAAGAATTCCCGGAGCGTTTCAGCAGGGAAATTACAGGTGTGGATGTCATATTAGTAAGTGCCTCCGTTTATGAATGCAGGGAAAGTAGCAGGAGGTATCAATACCCCATTACTATACAAGCCTCCATCTAAAATTGTAGTCGGCTGTATAACAAGTTCCCCATTAGCGTAAGTACCTCCGTCATATATATCTTGAGGAAGACCAGCCGGATTTAACGGATCAAACTGATCTATCGTAAACATTTGAAAATTAGTATCTTGCAATTCTGTAAGATCTTCTAGTTGCCCAAAATTCAAAGTTTTAGCAACCATGTTGTATGTGTCTGAGTACAACAGACGCTTAGGCAAATCAGTCAAAGTAGGGCTATACTTTTGCCACCACGCAAAATCTTTATTTCGTTTAAGAAAATCTGTTTGCTTTCTTAGATCTCTTTCAAACTTCTCTCGGTAATACTCATTCATAGGCTCGTCATTAGGCTGAGGCAAGTAAAATGACGTAGACCCAGAGAGACCGTACTTTCTAGATAAATCCCAAAAAGATGCGTAAATGTGCTTGCACCATTTAGGTTGAAAATAAAATAATTGAGGATCGGAATATAAAGCAGTGTCCGAATACGTAGCAATATTATAAATTTGACTCAAATAAATAAAACCAAAAGTTCTAACATACCCTGGATAATCGCTAGAGGTAGTAACCCGAGTTGATGCTGAGGACCCAGCGTCAAAATAACCTGCATCAATATTTTGCACTCTGGTGTAAGGGTACTGCTGTTTTAAAGAACTTTTGTATAGGTTAAAACCTTCCCTATTTAAAAAATCTTGGCAGGAGCATTGTACTCGGATCTCTGTTGACAGAAACTCTCCTACAGCAGGAGGCCCAGTGGCAGGAACGGCCATAGTTGTCGAATCAACCACGGTCCAGCTTTCGTCCGCAGAAAACGACAAAAATAAAGTGTTAAATATTGGGTCTATACTTGGCTCTATTATGACTCCATCCGTACCAACACCGATTACTGTGTAATTATTATATCCGTATGTCTTTTCAGTACCGTCCGAGTTAAACCTGTTGGACAAGACCTCCCCGTGAAAATAAGAAATAGGTGAACCAAATTTTTGACTTAACTTAACGGCGTATGTTGTTTCGTCATAAATAGTCACTTCTTCGACTGAAATACCAAAGTCAAGAAAGTTGAACGTATCTCTTGGACGAATGCCGACCATGTGCATTCGGGTGTCAGCACGAGTTGTAGGATAAACAAAGAAGATCCCAGGTATATAACCGCCAACTCCAGCAGTTCCTGACACGTAATATTTAAAAGAAGAATAAACTAAGCCACTATAGGCACCTTGTGTATACATACTCAACTCATAACCACGGCGCCAGCGAGACCAGACCGAAGCGTAGTCGTAATCGCTAAGCACACTAAAGTCTTTTGTGCCTACAGCGGGCCTAAACCTTCTCTCAAAAGGTAAAGGTCTCAGAAGCTGATTAGGATCGTCAGAGCCCTTAATAGAGCCTACTTGCTTTACAGACTCTATTCCTATTTTGCTTTTAAAGTTAAAGTTATCTGATCCTTTTTTACGGGACACGACTTAATAGAAACCACCTTGAGCCCAAATAGTAATACCAGAAGGACTCAGGCCGCCAGACACAGCAGAAGGTCCGTTGCCAAGATAACCGGCACAAAGTATATAACCTTTTTCAAGGTAAAGCCCTTCGCCCTTACCTGTTTCTATGGGACGAAGTAAGTTAGTATCACCCACGGAGGGGACAGGAGCTAAAACAGCAGGTAACTCAAGGTGCTGAATCATGCCTTCAGTGCCGCCACTAAGACCGACTTCAACTTTAGATATCAGTAATGCAGTAGATGTTGAAGGCGAAGCTTGGTTAGGGGCGTACACATAGAACCCAAGCGCACATGTACGAATGCCACTGCGGTTTGGATACCCTTCATTACTGACAACAAAAATATCTTCAACAAGACCAGCGTCTTCTGTGGGAAGATCCCCCACACGAACTAGTTGAACTAGATCACTAAAAGCGGGATTTGTTGAGCTGACAACGGTAGTTCCATTACTGATCCGCGCCCCTCGCAAGAAAGGACGATCAATAAGACAAGGTGATTTGTTAGTACTAGTACTTGCCATTTAGACCCCCGGACTAACCGAATGGATTCGCTGCCCTACTATAGCCGGAATAAGTATCGACAATCGCTTGAAAAAGTCTGTTGTCGTTTGGATTAATTTCAGTGTTAGCACCAAACCCAAATAAATCGGATGTTTTATTGGGATTTGACGTAAAGTATTTAGCCAACACAGGTCCAGCCATACGGGAAAACGTCGGCTTACGGCTTATAGCATCCCCTGCTACACCAGCTCCAATACTGAGAAGCTTGACAATATCGGAAAAACCAAAATCTTTTTTAGGTTTTGACTGAATCGCATCCATTGAATACGCAGAGGTATCAAGGCCAGGTATACCCTTCCCGTAGGGATCATACCCGGTCATATCCACGTCGGACATATTGAAAGAAGAGAGCGACATGATCAGCCTCCAATAACTGAGCCTGTTTGGAACTGACTCAGTTTAAGTTCCATAGCGCGGCGTAACATATCATCAGAAATTTTAGCGGTGTCGTATTCCCTAGCAGGAGCTTGCTCAATTAACTGACGATCCGTAATAAGCACCGGTTGCACCATAGCTTGCGTGGCGTCGGCCAGATCGTAAGCACCTTGAGAAGGGGCAACAGCAGATTCAGCCCTAAAATGACTATTTGCTATAGCATTATTGGTTAAATTAGACCCTAGAGATGTATTTGTTATCGAGCTTTCAACGTTACCTGGAGATTGTTGACTAAAACCAGACTCTGCCAATTCTCCGGGAGTCGGAAGAGTAGAACGATTTCTAAGATTGTTGGCCTCAGCAGTAGCAGCTTGTTGCTGTTCAAACAACCGCATTGCAAGCGCAGGATTTTGAACAGCCCATTGCCTTAGAGGAGCTTTATCAGGCGCATTGTACCCAAGCTCATTGATGATCTCACCGATATTAGCCCGAGCTTTCAGACTTTCTTGTGCGTATTGAGCTTGGAGTGCTGAGGGCTTAGAAGCTCTGGTATCTTGCGTTCCTTGCCCACGCGCATACTGTTGTATTTGCTCACGAACAGCACTGTCTCGTGCGCCGCCTCCCATAATCTTGACAGGACCCGCCGAAGGATCTAAATAAGAAGAGTCCCCGCGATAATTTTCGGGTAGAGGCGTGGAATACAGACGATCGTCATAAACCGATGTCTTAGAGGCCGGAACATTGGGCTCAGGAGGGGCTGCCGTTGTAGTTTCCCCCAGCGAAGGTTCACCCTGGTTAAACCGAGAACCCACGGCGAGACCTGCGGCAGCTCCACCACCAAGTAAAGCCGCTAAGGCTCCTAAATTACCCACACGTACACCGCCCATTGCACCTGCATTTATATCAGGTGCGGCAGTTTCAGGTACAAAATTTAAAGATGAAGGCCTAGTCCCGACCCTGCTACCTCGGATACGAGCCGCTTCATCAAGGGCATCGACCGGTCTTCCAATTTCTGCAACTCCACCTTGCAATTTATTCATAAAAGCTTGACTGTTTCTACTTATAAGCCCGTTACGAACAGTTTCAAACGGTACTCCAGTAGAGTCCGAAAGTTGAGTAGCTAAATTATCTATGGAAGCAAGCGTTCCGGGGTCTCTGCTGCCAAGTTGAGCGGCAGTTTCTAATGGACCGATAAAAGGATTACTAGTTGTCCACGCGGGAGTAGGAGAAGGGCGAAGGTTCATAGGGACACCTTCAGGCATAGTAATGGGACGAAGAAGGGGCGTAGATTGCCGAAAAGAACCTAGAATTTCTCCGGGTCCTGCTTCAAGATTTGAAATCCGGTTAAGGCTATCCAAAGGTACGGCAGGTCTAGTTCCCCCCATACTCGGACGTGAACCAGTTCTTTCCAGAGTAGGATTATAGGCAGATCGTGAAGCAGAAGAAGGAGGAGGAGTTTCTGTAAACATATTCATCTGCCCTTCCGGAGCTATTCGTGTTCCTGTAATAGAAGGTCTTGATCCCATAGTACCTTCAGGAATAGGAGGATTTTGTTTTACACTCCATGAAGTACCTGGACGAATGCTTTTTCCGGTTGAAGAATTTATAGCCCCTTTAGGTACAGTAAAAGGCAACCTAAGTTGATTAAATTCTGTTCCAACACGATTCATTAACATCTCAGGCAAAGCCTTTAGAAATATTGCTGCATTTCGTTGCGCAGTAGGGTTGCCCATAAGCTCTGCAACAGCTCGCCCACTCTGCCCTAATTCAGTTACAGATTTTCCTAACTGAGAGTATAAAGGGTTGCCCACTTTGATTCAGTGTACTTCTCGTACTAATATAGCTCCTATCGCCATTTAGTGTAAAAATACAACCTATCTGCCCGAGCTGTGTCCGGAGGACCTGGAATGGCTTGAATAAATTCACCGCCACTACGTTCAAAACGGTAACGAGCTGTAACAGGATCTTTATAGTTAGGAACGTAAAGCATATGTGCTAAACGATCACACTCAAACTGATAATTTTCGCGCCAAATCCGAGCAGTCTCGCGTTTGTCTTGAACATTAATAGACCGACTAACGTCACCAAGAATAGTTTCTTGACGACTGGTCGCTCTGCCAGTGGCCAACTCAGTTAACCGTTCAGCATCTTCGCAACGTTCAAGCTGTCCGACGATTTTATCGTAATAGAACTCAGAAGGGATACTGCTAGTCGCTTCTAGTAAGCGAGCGTAGTCCCCAGCAGGCACTGTGGCAATATTATAACCTAAATGATACGCAACACGGCTAAAATTATAGTCATCTAGCCTATATCCGAAGGTTTGTGCTGGATTACGAGTTAGTTGATTAACCGCTGCGTAAATTATTTCCCTTTTAGTCGCATCAGTCTGTGTAGCTTGAAAAACTACACCTTGTTGCGACAAATAACTTTGAATTTGCTCAAGTTCTTGTTGCGAGAATTGAGACACGACACCCTACCGCTATGTACTTCTATTCTAATTGCGTAAAATATTAAATAAATTGATTATTCGACATAAACAACACCGCCTTCCAGAACTTCTGTCCAGTCAACCCTGCTAATTGCCTTCAATTGGTCCAGTTTGGTGAAGCGTTCTCCGGGCATTGACTGTTGTAGCTCTTTAATCTCAACCGCTGTCTTAATTCCTACACCTTTAAGAACTTGAGTGAGCCGCTCAGGGGTAGCACTATTGATGTTTACACGATTTTCAAAAGGAATTTCCGGTTGAATAAGCTGGCGACCACGGCGCTTCAAGGCGGGTTTTGCGCTTGGTTTGTCTTCTGTAGCTTCTACAACCTCAATCTGACCCTTGTGGGCAAAAAACACTTTGCCAGTGGTCACGGAGCGCACCATTTTGTACTCTCCTTCGTCATGCTCACTCAAAATTACAACTTTGACCCCGCTGGGCTTAAAAACAACCTCTTGAAGTTGAGCGACAGTCATTATGTGGGTAGTGTCTAGAGTTAGTTTACTAACAGATTATAATTTAGGTAGGTGTTTTAGAAAAAATGGGTATTCCAAATTGGATGCTAAAACTTGGATCTGCGGCATTACATAAAGTTGTGCCTCCAGCCGCAGAATTTTTAAATGTTTATCTGGCTGATAAGCAAGCCAGGGAGGTTATGCCTCCCAAAAGAGCCGATGACCGAGCATCTGCTATAGGAACAGCAGCATTAGTAGGATTTACCCCGGTGGGAGTCGCAGCAATGGCGGCCCCCTCTTTGTTACAAGAATCCGTAAACGCAGCTAGGAAAAACAATATTACAAATTCAGTTGGGCTAAACCCACTCACGGGCACGGGGCCTAGCGTAGAAACAATGGCAAAACTTGCAAACATTTTAAAAATAACAGACCCTACAAATATTGGAGCTTTGATAGCGGACAGAAATAATCCAGATCTTACTAAAATAAGAAATGAATTTAAGTTAGATCCCGATGCCAGGTTAGAGCAAATACGAAAATATTACGAAATTAAAAAGTTAACAGAGCAATAAAAAACCCCCTCCGAAGAGGGGGCAGTATTTGATCTAAAGAGATCAAGCAGGAACGGTAGAGGTGTAAACGTTTGACTCCACCAAACCAGCAGGTTGGAGAGCCAGATCGTCACGACCAGGAGCTTCGTCAGCCAGAACCCAGCAGACTTCGCAAATAGCCAGAGCCTTGTTCTTGCCACTGAGCCTGCCGTTAGCAGCCCGAGGATCAAACACACCGGAGGCTTGAGCCAGACCGGAAGCTGCGGCACCACCAAGGTTGGTAACGGCAAACAGCTTGTACTGAGTTTCGGTACTAGTCCGAGCCAGAGTAGAGCTATTCCACACGTTATTGGTGTTGTAGGAGCCGTTAGCAATACGGCTGCTGCTACCGGCAAGGGTAACAAAGAAACCAGAAGCAGAGGAAGTGGTGTTAAGACCAACGCCCACAGCGGGGCCGAGACCCAAGGTGGGGGTAGCACTACCGCCGCCAACACCGCTACTGATCACATCGCCGCCATCAACACGGACGGCCAAACGATATACATAAGCACCAGAAGGCACCTTGATACCGTCAGTAATGTCGGCACGAACATCCTTGTAAGCATCCGGAGAAGGGATGATCACAGAGGCGTTGGTGAACGCTACATTAGCACCATTCAGACCCGAGCTATAAGCCTGGGTGTAATAGTCGATTTGGTTGGTACCCAGAGCTTGGAACGACAGATCGACGTAGCCAATAGCTTGTTGGGCAACCCAACCGGGCCGGAACACCACGCCGACAGGACCGCCGATAGGCTGGTTGGTGTAGGTGGTTTCGGTGTCGTTAGCGTTACGGAACTGGAAAGTCTTTTCGTCGTGCCAGTAACGGAGAACGTTGGTGTAGTTCCCAGGATAGATCTTGGAAACTTGAAGCTGGTTAGAGTTAGTAGCCATGGTTAATTACCTCCTCAAACGTTGAATGAGTAGGCAACAGACACGAAGTCAGCGTTCAGAAGTTCAAAACCTGCGTACAGGCTCCAAATCATCATGATGAAACGGCTGAAATCGTCGTTGTTGTTGAGCAACACTTGGGCATTGTTGCCACCGATGCCAACACCAACAGCCTGAGGACCGAAGAACATACCAATTGCACTGTCGTAAGTAGACGCAGTGCCGCCGATGGTTGCCGAGGCAGTTTGGGAAGGCATGTTGGTGGATTCAAAGAATCGCACACCTTCAAAAACGAAACCAGTAGGCATGATGGGTTCGCCAGCCACGAAAGTAGCTTGGCCGAAACCTTGACCCATGTAGATAGCAGCGTTAGGCTGCATAGCTGACATGAGGGGATTGATCTGACCGTTGCCGGGGTAGCGAGCCACCTCACGGAAGTCAGAGTTCTGACGCAGGTGCATCAGGAAGGTAGGATCGCAAACGCAACGGTAGAACCCATCTTGGTAGGTGGGGGTATTACGCTTACGCAGGGATTTGACCACCCGAAGAAGGTCATCCTTAACGTCAAACTTGGCTTGCTCAGAGTTGGTGTAGGTCAAAGAACCAACAGCCAAATCGCCAGGGTAGTAGTAACCACCTTGGGTATCTGAAGACTTGCCCTTAGAAACAGCTTTCAGAAGTTCGTTAATGAACACCCGATCGCGCCACCGGCGATAGTCATCCAGCAGGGTGAGGCTACCGATGGATTGGTGGAATGCAGTAAGGTTACCGGTATCGAGCAGCAAACGCTGTGCGGTAATCAGTGTCTCACGTGCGATCTTGAAAGTGCTAGCCTGTGTAGGATCGCTAGGATCTGCAGGGCCTGTGTACTCACGAAGAGTCACCAGCACCTTATCCTTAACGATGTTGCGGCTGCTAGCAGTACCGATGGTTTGCTCTGCAGTACGCTCACGTGATTCCTTGCTGCCTGGGTTTCCCCAGAACCTGTACCTGTCAAGCTGCACAGTCTGCCCTGGCTGCTTACTGAAGTCATGAACGACTACAGGCTCCGCAGCCATCTCTACAACGTACGCAGGATGCGGACGGTACAGTTCGGCACCGAGCAGCTTCGGAAAATCATTATCGACGAACAAAGCGTCAATCTCCGAAAAACTACTCTCTTATTTTAAATTGTTTTTATGTAACTAGTGTACTACTTGTCGCGTTCATAGCGTTAAATGCTTTTCTGATTACTACTATTGACTGAAGGGCTAAACCGATGAGGAAGAGCGCGAATACCCTCACCACCCACGCCGTAAATAGAACCTAGGTTAAAAGCATACCTAGAGGACTTACCTCGATACATGTAGCGAGTCGGAGCGCCCATAAAACCGGGAATGCCTGTATAGTAACTTTCGGTAAAAGTTTGACAATAAACAGGAGGGTTATATTCCCAGAAAATTCGTGACCCCGTGGCCGCACCAGATGGACTAGTAGTTGTAAGAAGCGTTCCCATACTGCGGGGATGAGAAACTCCGCCCCCTGTTGTTCCTTCCGTAGAAGTATTTCCTTCTGGAGTATTATAAGGATCGTATCCTTGTGTAGCTGGAGCGTCTCCTCCATAATATGTATATGCGCCTGTATCCCTAAAACCATATTGTGGGTTATAGGAAGTTAAAACTTTAGCATTAGCAATAGTTTGAACTGTATAACCACGGAAGCCGTTGTAGATACTTAATTCGCCGCTAGGTGAATAATATGTGTAGTTATAATCAGACCAAAAACCGGAAACAGGAACAGGTACAGCTCGCCAAGTATCTACTACATAAGCTCCGGAGTTAGGAGGACCGATTACTGGGCGTCCATAATCATTACCGACATCATTAACTCCGTACCAAGAAACTTGGTTTCCTAACGAATCAATATACCCGCTAGAAACTACTAGATATTTTTGAGTAAGTAGAAGATTATCATCTGTATGATTAGGCCCACCTTGAAGTTGATGTGGGCCTGTATCGTACTTATAATTGACCAGCGAGATGTAACCCACGGGTTTCGTGCTTAGGGCTACTTAAATTATACCTACAGCAGATTAAGCAACAGGTGGAGTTGCTTTTTCATCAATTTTAGCCAGATCTAAGGCAACACTTGTCATATCTGTTTGATGTTCTTTCTTAAATGCAGCTAATTCGGCTTGCAATGCTTCAATTTGAGCAATAAGCTCTGGAGAATTAGGCTCGGAACGACGCCGAGAGTGTCCTATATGTTGAACCATGATCAGGATCCTTTATTTTCAGTATACTTCTGAGCTTTCTTTTTTGCTTTGACGTGTTCAGGTAGATTCCCGTGAGTTTCGTGCTCATATTCCCGAACGGTAGACTCAGGAATTTCCCCACGTTCGGCTTTTGCGTAAAAAAGTTTACGTTGAGCTTCTGATTTAAAGGGAGCCATAACAAAACTTGCAAGTTGCAGTATAAAAAAATGACCCCAGTTCGTGTTTTAAGCGAACTAGGGTCTGTTTTTCATTCAACGGAAGCTATCAAGCAGCATCCAGGAACAAGAGCTTCTGACGGAAAGCGTCAGGGCTCATTTGGCTCAAGAATCGCCACGCCTGTTCGGGGTTTTGATTCATGGTGTTGGAGAAACCTTCCCACTGAGTGCCGGGATCTTGACGCACAGGGCCGCCAGCAGAGGCAGGAACGGCAGGCATGTCATAACGGGGTTGATAACCCGCTTGAGGCTGGTAGGAGGTCTCGTCGGCGTCCACAGGGTACACTTCGGTGAAGAAGCGATTCGTGTAGTCGGCCAACTGATCCGGATCAGTCAAGATATGCTCCATGGCAGAACCACGGGCAGCGATGGCTTCCATCCGCTCATTTTGAGCGATCAGAGCATCTTCCAGAGTTACGGAATATTGGTTAAGAATCCCAGGAGCTTCGATACCGAAGTGGTTAACGACCTGAACGGTTGCGGCGCTTAGCTGGGGGGTTTGTTGTCCTACCGTAGAAGTCGGTGAGGAAGTTTGGGTCGTAGATGCGTTGTTGGAGTAGGTCGGCGCTGCCGTAGGGGCTTGATAAGCCCAGGGTTGGCCCTGTAAATTCGGACTGTACTGAGGAGTAGCCTGCGCCGTTGTTTGGTACTGCGGAGACTGTGCTGTTTGGCTGGGGAAGGGGGACATTCGTGAGACCACCCGCTCCAGGCTGCCCATCGCTGCTTCCCACGGATTCGACGGGGAGGACGCGGACGGATACTGGTTGTACTGGTTGCTGGTAGAAAGGCCCGTACCCTGTTGCGCCTGCGACGGCGCTTGGAGCGTAGGTACCGAAGCTACCGCCGGGGTACTGGTTTGCGCCACCCACTGGGGGTAGGCGGTTGAGCCCTGGTCCGAGGGCGCCGCCTGGGGGGCTGCTACCGCCGGGGCTACCGGGCTCGGGATTGAAGCTTGGATCTGCTGGCTCATAGCTACCCGAGTAGGTTAGTTCTTGCGCAAGGTGGTCAAACGTCCTATATAACAAGGGCGTCAAATTTAATCTTGGATCTGCACCTAGTGGCTGATCCGGAGCAAGTGGATGTGGCGTTTGCAACATCTGTGATAATAATACTAAAAATTGTTGGAATGCGCTTTGAGTTTGTTGAATCATTCTAAAAGGAAATCCTTTTAGCATCTCTTCGCGTTCGGTGTCGGTCTTATCTGGGAAGAGGTAACGCAACGCTTCCACGCTGTCAACCCCTAGCTCTTGTAAGTTCCGAACAACAATAGATTTTTGGTTTATATCGTATGCGGTATCCTCATAAACATCCCCTTGATACCGATATGTAACTGTTCGATCTCCATCAGGAGGTAGGCCAAACACACCCTCAGGTACGGAAGATGTAGATAAAGCTTCTCGCATTAACTTATCTAACTTCGCATCAAACTTTTGTTGTTCTGATGCAAATCGAGTGGCCTCTTCTGCAGAACCGTCCGCAGCAGGTTTTACGGGTTTAAGTTTTATAACCAAGGCAAAGCTCTTTCTAAACATTTGTTCTTGATGGAACAAAATCATCTCCAATAACTTACAAAAACCGTAAGTAAGAAAACTCTTATTCTTTCTGAGAGCCGTGGCCTGAGCCCGACCCATAAGACCTTTAATTTCTGTCGCGGTAGCTCCAGCAGAAACTGAGATCTCATCCACACCGCCAAGGGCTGTGCGAATTTCCTCCCGAAGAAGGAGAGCCCAACGATTCATGTCCCCGTTAACGGGGTCTGGCGTCATATAACCAACCCGATCGGAAGGTTCGACATTTGCAATAATCCGAGGAACACGCAATCCTCCAATCATCCCGTGCGAACCAAAAGGTTCACTTACACGAGTTGACGGAGTATCTCTACCACCAAAACCACTCTGGCTACTGATAGTCGGACGGAATGTTCGATCAGAATCACTGGCCTCGACAAGATCACTACGAGGACGGGAACTGATCAGAGTCGGGTTACCAAAGAACTCAATATTTTTAGCAATGTTAGAAATGAGCGTATCGTGTAAAACGATTTGCTCCATAAACGGTTCAAATTCACCTTCACCAGAGGTGCCACTGCTATCAGGTTTATTTAAAACCTCCACGGCGGGAATAAAACCTAGGGTGTTTTCCCTAGAATTATTGGCAGTCATCACACCGCCAGGTTCTAGATCAAAACTTAACTCTGTATTAGATTCAAATTCGGCAATTTTTGAATCCGTTATAGAAATCCGAACGTATCTTTCGTTTAGCCCTGAGATTTCAGAAGGCAATCCAAGATTAGAGTTACGTACTTTATATTTATAGATAATAACAACTTCTTCAATATTCCCGTTTACATCGTGATACACACGATATTGTTCTTTAGGGAAAAAATAAATCTGATACTTTAACTTAGGATCGGGACGAAAATAGAAAAGACCGCAACCGTCAATAAGAAAGTTCCTAATGATGGACGGAATTCTAATATCGAATTTATTTAGCGTGAGTAGATCATCAAGAAATCTCGTCCTAGACCGATACGTGTCCTGTTCGCAATAAAAAGTAAGCCCTTTCTTAATCATCAACAGAGTCATCTGCTGAATATGACTAAGTACGACTAACGTAGTTGCTTGCTTAGATCTGTCCTGGGTCCGCGAAGCTTCAAGAATTTCTTGAAATCTTTGACGAACCCCGAGCGTGTCGGCCATACCGGTAGTTCAGAAACGAATTTAATCTACAGACTGAATCAGTCTTTTTTACGCATTTGCTTGGCCTTACGTGCTTTGCGAAGAGCTTCCATACGCGCTGCCTTATTTCCTCGATTATGCTCCCCACGCTCATCTTCATCGTGGGACTTCTTAGAGAAACGCTCGCGGGCTTCTTCAGATGCGTGGTTAGCCATCGGGTAGCAAATACTTCCTAACTCCATCTAGTTTAAACAATTCAGACGGAAGTAGTTCATGTGGGTACGGAACTAGTACATGATCTCCTCGGCCTAACGGATCAGTTCCACCAGCTTTAGCCTTATACGTATCTAGGTAATCCAACATTTCTTGGCTGTAGGCAGGAGCGTGTGCGTTAGGAATATCATCGTAACAATGAGAGAACGAAGTAAGCTTTCGTTTCATTCTGGCGGAATCTCCCATCCAGGAAAAGTGCCATCCGGCGTCACAATCCCCTACAATTACGCCATTGTCTTTCATACGGATTTGCGAAGGAGTCTCTTCAAGTTGATCGTATAGTACAACAGTACCGCAAGTCCAGTTGTTGGGCGGCTTAGCCGGATCTCCGTTGGGATCCATAACTCGTAGATCTGCGCGACCGTAGAACATAGGCATTGAGAGCCGTACACACCGATCTGGATTTTCTTTGGCTACCTGTACGGCTTGCAAAAGAGCTTCGGGTTTGGGAATTTCGTCAACGTCACTGAAGAAAAAGACCGAATCCGAAGGAGTTAGTCGCATGCCCACGGCTAGGGCATCTCGCTGCGCGTACTCTCGGACCCAGGGATTGAGGGCCACTTCTTTAGGCGGCAGCTCTACGTGAAGCACTTGAATTTTTTCTTCAGGTAATCCAAATTCCCTGATTGTATCTAAACAAGTAAAGGGTTTTGGGTCGCCTTTAAAAGTCAGATTTCCGTCCGTTACAATAAATCCGTCAACTATATCTTTTAACAGATTTACCCGTAGCTCAAGGAGTTCCTTTTCGTCAAAGTATAAAAAACAGTCGTAAAGCATTTAACCATTGCAGGCTGTCACTATGATGGTAGCATTGATTCGACAGGTACTCCACCCCCAGCCCTAAATTCCATGTGATTACCGGATGTACGTTTACGAGCAGCTTCCTCTAGAAGACCTTGTTTAAGATTCTCCATAAACTTATGTGAGTTGTGTGCAGGAGAATTTGGATTGTACGCTTCCTTCCGAGTAGGAAAATAGTCATGCCTCTGAGGGCTGTCTACCTGCCGTTGATTTCTGGTCTGGTCTTGCGCAGCTTGTTCCTGCATGGCATATGCCTCAGAAAAAAATCCGTGCGCCCGATCAAAAGGGTTATTCATGATTTTGTGCCTCTTTTAAAGGATACTCAATAAAAATAAATAAGGTTAACTAAGCCTGAAGTTGTCTATCCAAATACTTATATAACTCCGGTCGTTTACCGGCAAATTGCATTGCTAAAGCTTTCTGTATAAGTTCGTCTTTAGTTATATCCATAACTGCTGCTTGAAGATCGGTACTTGCTGTCGAAGGAACACTGATCTCCTTAAGTAAACTTTTTGTTGTAGGTAAAGCTTGCTCACTGAAAGATTTGTCTCCAGCAAGAGCGTCTACTAAAGCAGAGTAAGACATTGTGTTATCAAAAAGTAAAGGACTCAGTACAGAATTACAACATCACCCACCGTGGTGGCCGCCCCGCTAATAGCCGTAATAGAAATCGGCAGGATAGAACCGGCTGGGACTTTTTTTAACGTTACCGGTGTGTTAGTACCATCTGTAAAAAATACTTGTAAATCTTGGTTGCTAGTACCGCCATTGATAAGGACAGCGCGGCAAGCGGGAAAGTTAAAGGACTGCCCGCTAGGAGACAAAGCAAGTCCGCTAGCGTAAGAAAGAACTGCTGTTTGTCCATAATAACTGCCAAAAGCACGTACGTCCATGTCTACTCAAGTGTTTCTATAAGCTTAGCTAGATAAACCTGAGCTTTCTGCAAATCTTCTTTACCGTTTTTGTCTTCCCAACGCCACAAATATTTATATATGCAATTCTCTAAATAACCTTGAAATTTAATTAAACCGGTAGATGCTCGTTGAAAATCATAACATTCTAAACCATCTTTTTTGTAATAATCCGGACGTACGTCACCCATAAGTTAAGCTCACATAAACCTACAACGTAAGCATCCTATCGCAAGATATTAAAGAGTCAACAGAACACGGTATGAGATCCGAATATTTAGTGCCTTCGTGCAACACTAAACCACACGGCAAAATCTCGTAGTTATCTTGTTTCTTCTTAACTGGCACACATCGCCTGTGTTCAAAGTTAAACGGTGGGTTTTCAAATGTCAGCCCCATCGAACTTCGATCGGCAATAGGCCAGTTACGCACCCCTACTTTTGCATAACTTTTTTCAGGATCATAACTATCCGAACGTATGTAAACTTCGCCATCCGTTTGATCTAGAATCATTGCCCCGTAATACGGGTTAGCTAACTGCACAAAAAAGTCAACGTCATAGTCAACTACAAGTACATTTGGCACAGTAAACCCACGGGTGTCCCACACGTTGGGTGTTTCTTTTGTCAACGAATACACATAATAATTATCGAACGGTACTTTCTTATGTTGCTTTTGCTCGTACCTGACAAAACTTGGCTCAAGCTGGTACTTGCTTAAAACAGGTTTCCACTTAAGGTAGTATTTAAAATTTTCATACGTAAGTAACATGTCATTTTCAGAATAGATATAGTAATCAGCTTCTCTGTTAA
>Ga0209296_1001932_pt1 | contig 15183 bp, 8 predicted proteins | sample S_130206_EF_Meta_FD_187319 | JGI IMG/M metagenome (GOLD analysis project Ga0209296, IMG submission 187319) | Freshwater microbial communities from Lake Simoncouche, Canada to study carbon cycling - S_130206_EF_MetaG (SPAdes) (version 2) | ecosystem: Environmental > Aquatic > Freshwater > Lake ...
TCATCGTTCGTCAGTAAAATTTTCATATTAGTAATACTCTTTGCCTTGGGTTCCTTAGAATGATGTTAGGCAATTTTAGTTGAAAGGTCGAACATGAATCAATATTCCGTGAATGAACTCAAACTTGTATACCGGATTCTGCATAAGAATCTCGCTACACACATCGAATTGATGGATGCAGATTTTTTAAGCGATTTGCAATCATTACTGCAGAAAAAAGCGGTAGCAGATGGGATTGATGTAGGAGATCATGGCGCTTGGGATGCATGGCTTGGTAATGAAGCAGTCGCTTGCCAAATTCGCAACGAAAAAAGAACTCTATTAAATTAGTTTAAATAAAAGATTTAATCTGCCTGAAAGAACAGGCATTCGCACCAATTGATTTTTGACCCAATAGATGCCTCGATTACCAAGGTTAGTTCCTTAGTGCCTGCTAAGGGTAAATCTAAGCTACCAAGGCCATCTTTCCAAGTTCGGTCAGCCCAACTTGCTATTACTTTTCCATCCGCAAGAAGTTTGATATCAGCCCTGCCCCGCCTGCCATCAATATCGTCAAAGCCAAAAAAACCGCATAACTTTTGGTACTTCCCATCTAGTACAAAAGTGATCGAGGTGCTTCCCATGGTCGAAAACCCATTGGAATAGGATGAACCGGAAATCAAAAAGTCCGAATTCCTGGTGGCTTTAATACCTTTCGCTTCCATCGGAGTTTCGAAAAACGGTACTTGTCTAAGATTAATGTTCTTAAGTTCTTGAATTCGAGTAACACTTTTTCCCAAAAATACCCCTTGCTGAATTTTGGTAATGGGAATGCGAACCATTGCACCCTGCATCGTTTTACCTTCAAGAATTCCCATCGAAAGATTGAACTCCCCAAGCGTTATCCTCGTACCAGAAGCCAAAACCAAACTTACCGCTTCTATGGCTTTCTCTTTCTTAGGATTCTCCTCAGCGCTTAAACCAATAAGTGCGATGGAATCACTTTTATATTCAGACTTGGCGGTTCCGGAATCCAGCACAGCATTTTTTGCACCTAAGCTTTCAAGAACCCCTTCAACACGCTCTGCATTATTTAAAACAACAAAATCTTTGGCCCGAATTTCATCAAGTATTTTGTTGCGATAAGAAACAGGGTCAAGAATACCCAGAGGATTTTTTAGCCATATCATCTTGGTATCCAAAAGAGGAATTAGCGTTTTAGCCCCAGAAACAAAATCTGAACTTTCAAATTCAAAGCTATCATCCTTCATCAACAAATCTTCAAACTTAATGCAATCATCATTCAAAAGCCATAACGCTCTAGATTGGGGGAACCTCGGGCTAACCGTATTTTTTCGGGTGAGATAAACAGGATTGGTAATCGTAAAACTTTTCCCATCCGCAGAAAGCATTTCCAAACTATTGGCTGAGGTTATTCGCTGAATACTGCCTTCTTTGACCGTTCCAATTCTGTCACGCACTACAAATATTGGATCTTGAGCGCTTACAAAAGTCGCCCAACAAGAAAAAACCAATGCTGTCAGAAAGTGTAATTTCATTTTTGAAAAATGGGAAGATAGTTGTTGGGAGTTTGAAGAACCAAGCACGCCATTGCGGTTGCATAATGACCACACACCTGATCAAACCAAGAGCCATCAGGGCGCTGCCTAGCGATTAATTCATCGCGGATATAGGGAAACCAATCAGCCCAGTATTTGCCGCCCGCAGTATACATTGCCTGTACAGCATAATAATGGCCGTAAAAATAATGCATTTCCGTGCGTTGAAGATTTAACCCTTGCGGTTTTGATTGAACTAAAAACTGCAACCCAGCTTCTATCTCTGGTCCATCGTAAACACCTGCACTGTATAAAGCCACAACACCTGCAGCAGTGCGTGCAAATCCCATCTGCCCGCCACCACCCGATTGCGCCATATACCTGAACCAACCTTCGCGTTTATCCTGGCAGCGTTTGACATATTCAACACAGCGATCAACACGGGATTTAGGAACAAGAATACCTGAATTTCGCGCAGACCTTAAAGCCATGATTTGGCAAATCGTCACGCTTATATCGGCATCTTTGGGGGTTGGGTTATAGCGCCATCCACCTTCCTGAGTCTGGCTATCTAAGATGCATTTAATTGCTCGTTCAAGGGCATCATGAGTCTGTATTCTAAGTTCCTTATCGGGAATCATCCCATGAACTTCAGCAAGAAACAAAGTTGCAAAACCATGTCCATACATGGGGCCATGAGGGGAAGACCGTGGGTTATGGAAAAAGCCTGGGTAACCGCCTTCCCTATTTTCCTGAGTAAGAATATATTTGAGGGCATCGGTAACTATTTTCCCGAACCTACCTCGTTGGGGCTGATTGCCACCAGCCATGAATGCCAGTGCTGCAAGACTGGTGATTGCAACATTACCGGTATAGGCGCCAGTACCAAAAGAACCATCAGGCCTTCTACGGGTAGCAAGAAATTCGAGTCCTTTTTCCACAGCTTTATCCAACTGGGGAGTCATCATGCCCTTGGCCTGAGAACCATCAGGCAGATTTGGACCTTTTTTAATAGTTGGTTCTTGGAAGCCAAAAGAAGAATGGGGAATGGTTAGCAAACCAAGCCCTGCAATCAAACATTCTCTGCGCTGAAAATTAAATATCATTACTTTTTCCTAGCACCCTTTTCAGCCACCCTTGCATAATATTTACGAATCATCTCATCATAACGATCCATGAATTGGTTGGGCACACCATACGCATTAAGCTCTGCCCGCAAAGTTTCGGGTAAATGCCCCCAAGCCTCTTTAAAAACATCCGCAGAGGGATTCACTTTATCTTTGGAAGGATCGCTTTTGCCTCCATCCCCAGACTTAGAATTTTTGTCATCACCTTTGCCCTGATTCGCAACCTCTGATTTTTCAGATGCACCTTTGTCGCCTTTACCCTGCATACCTTTAGGCTGCCCTTTCCCTGCATCGGGTTTTCCATCGGGATCGGCTTTGCCTTGGGCACCCTGTTTTTGTTGTTTCCCACCCTCTGCGCCCTGCTGCCCTTGCTTCGGCCCACCCTGTTTCTGTTTGTCCTGCCCTTGCCCTTTATCTGAATCATTCGAGTTGGAATCTTGGTTATCAGGCGAGCCTTTTGGTTGTTTATTTGAGCTTTCGCTTTTCGATGAAGATTTAGATTGCGACTGATTCGACTGGGATTGATTGGTTTGATTCTTTTTAAGCAGCTTATCAATATCTTCAAGAATATCGCGTTGCTTTTGCAGCGTCGCTTCCCCTAACTCAAGGTTTCCTAATCTGTCGTCAACATCCTTAAGATTTTTTCCGATTCGGCCGAAAATCTCTTCCTCTTCAAGATTGTCTTTCGGTTGATCCATACCTTTTTCTGGCGAGGCAGCCTTAGCTTTTTTCTTTTCAGGGTTAGACTCGGGTTTGTTTTTATCACTTGGAACAATCGCAGAATCTTTTGGTTTTTCCTGAGGCTCCGCAGGCGAAGGTTTCTTCTTTTTCAACTTAACAGGGCCTTCATCGCCTGATTTTTCCTGAGTGGGAACAGCTTCTTTTTCCTGAGCAATCATTGCCCCCGAAATAAGTAAAAGAGAGCACAGCATGATAATCCTAATCATCATTGTAAATCTCCTTGGGGTGCATTTTTGCGATTGAACTCGAGAAGGATTTCCAACAATTCCCCTACTTCCCGTTGATCTTTTTGAAGATTGAGCATTTCCCGTCTGCTATCTTCAGGCATGTTTTTAGAATCAGGGAACTTGGTAGAAAGTTGCTCGGTTCGATAATACAACTCCGCCTGTAAATTACGCAACAATTTAAGCTGGGCAATCGATGGTGGCTTACGATCTTGCGCTCCTCCCCCTGCTTGATTTTGCTTCGCTTCATCAGGCTTTTTTTCTTGCTTGTCTTCTGGTTCATTATCCTTTGCTGCAGAGGCGAGCTGACTAATTTCTTCCTTGAGTGCATTTTGAAATTGCATCAATCGTTGCAAAGCTTCTTTTTGCGCAGGAACGACTTTTTCTGAAAGTGGCGGTCCTTTGGTTTGAGTTCGAGAATTTCGTTCCGATAATTTTGCAGCGTTGCGCATCGATCTACCTGCCATGCCAATAGTTTTCATAAACACAGGCAATCCATCAAGATCGCGTGAAGCGACGAGTTCGGTTTCCTCGGCAATGCCAGTTTGGGATCGTGCAAACCCAGTAAGGGAAAGAATCTGGGCACGGGTCCATGCTCCTTTTTCATTAAGCAAAAGATCAAACCTCTCGGATTCCTTTACCAAAGATTCCTGCCTTTCAGAAAGCAGCTTTATACTTTCAGCAATTTTCTCTAGTCGCTCTCTTTGTAATTTCTCTTCAGTTTCTTTTGCCAACTGTTGCACATCCTGTATTTCCCTCTGCAATTTTTCCTGTGCTTTATCAAGAGGATTTGCCTCAGGGTTAACGCCTGGGTTCTCTTGTGGATCTTGAGCTATACGCCTTAATTCTTTTGCTGAATCTTCAAGATTACCGCCTTCATTTTCGTTCTTTAACCTGCTCAGAGTTTTAGCCATCTCTTCCATTTTGGATGCTAGTTTTTCCATCTCATCATTATTCTTCCGCAGAGCATCTTTTTTCTGATCATCATTCTTAATCTTTTGCACTTCATCGCGTTTTTTACGAAGGGTTTGCATCTCTTGCTTCATCTCCTCGAGTTGCTTTTGAACCTCACGCAATTTTTTCGCCAGCTTTTGATTCATCTCCCGCGGGTTTTCTTCAAGCTTTTCCAATATCTCTTGTACACCCTCCACGGCCTTAGCTTGCGATTTTGAAGCATCCGTCAATCGATTGGATTCGATTTCTTCTTTTGCTGAACGAAGGTTGTTTTTCAATTCCTTAACATCGGGCAACTCAAGGGCATCCTTGATATTTTTAGCAACCGACTCCTCTAGCCCTTTTTTCTCCTGCGTTGATTTATTCATTTTATCAACAAGATTCATTGCTTTTTGAGCCACCTTGTTTTGCTGCGCCGACAGATTCTCAATCTTTTCTTTTTGCATCGGAGTAAGCTCGTCGGCCTTCTTCCCCAATGCGGAGGGATCTTGCTTTTGCGTATCCTCCAACTTCCGTTTTAAATCTTCCAGTTCAAGCAGTGTCTCCCGAGCATCGGAACGCATTTCAGCAAGGCCAGCCCAAGGCTCGAGGTTTTTAAGCAACCCATCCAAGCTTTTCTCAACCTCTTGTTGATTCTTCAACGACTTCTCAAGAGCAGCAGTCAATTTTTCTTTTTCCAACCCTTTACCCGCATCTGCAGATTCCAATCGTTTGGAAGCCTCCGACAATTGCAACTCTGCTTGCGCCAACTCTCCTTCTTCGATTTTTTTGATTTCTTTTCCCAGTTCATTAAGCCGACTCAATGAAGCGGAAGATTTTAACTTGTTGGCTTCGGCAAGCTTTTTGATTTTCTCAATGCTACCAAGAATCCCAGATTCTTTTTCTCCAAGCCGTTCGCTTACATTTTTTTGCCCCTGCTCTGCTGACTGAACCGCTTCCATTGCTTTTTGAACGCCTTCTTCCTTAGATTTAATTTCATCCAAAGCAAACTGGGTATCTTTGGTCGCCTTGCGCTGAACATCCCTGACCTTCAATAATTCCTGTCGAGCCTTCTCTTGGGCTTTCTCCAGTGATAATTCAATTCCATTGCGATCGACAATTTGGATTTCCAACCATTCAGAAGCGCCCCGGGGTTTCAGAGGCAAAATATCGTCATGGTCACTGGCTACATAACGAAATGAAAAACGATCGCCAGCCTTAAAAGAAGAACCATTAGCGTTTTTTAAATCCTTCAGTTTAACTACATGATCCAGTAAAAGATTATTTACCGGCTTGGTCCTAATCCCATTCTTGTCAACCAAAGTTTGATTCCAAAAATCTACACCCGAATTTTTAAAAGCATCTTGCGCCCCTTTAAACTCAATACCAACGGTATTTAACCCATAGAGCAAATCTTCAGCGGATACCTTAAGCGCAACTTCAGCTTCGGAAAACAACTGTAAATACCCACTATTCGCAAGCGAAGAATCCATTTTCACCAATGGCGAAGGGTCAGCACGAACCTGCAGATCAAAACTTCGAATCGCATATAAATCGCTTTCATCCTCAATCACAACCGAATAAATCCCCGAAACTATTGGAGTAAATGAAATTTCAAATCCAGTATTCAAGGTACCTAAAGAAATTGCAGTTTCTGCAGCAGAAGCTTTGGCAATTGGCAGCAAAACTAAAGTTGACCAATGATCGCCTGCAGAAAAGAAGGCCCCCACAATCCCTGGCAGAAGGTCTTTATTCTCGGGCTGGAATTCGAGGCGGGCAGATTTTAGCGAACGATCCGCAAGCCCTTTAAATACTAATCTACTTCCAAGCGGAACATCCAATTGCGAAGTGCCAGGGGAAACTTTTAAAGGCGAAGCCAATCCAGTATAGAAAGGAGGCAGGCAAGTTACTGTTGGAGAAGGATTTCCCTCGATATCTAAAAACACAGGCGGGGCTAGCACCGTTATCTGATAAACATCAGAAACTGCATCACCTGCGAATATTTGCAACGCAAAATCACGACCTATCGCAGAGACATCAATTTTCCCTATTAGTTCTGAAACATTACCATCGTTAGTCTGTATATCTGCGATTAATTTAGAATGCAAAGCGCCGTCGCAATGAACCAGAACCGTTGCTTGCTGAGGGATTTTACCTTTGATCCTTGCAACGATTCGCAGAGTTTCATTTTTCCCAACTTTGGGCTTTGGGGCAACCACTTCCATTTGAGTAAGAGTAGGCCACGCTATATTTTCATAAGGCAAGATCACCCGAGCTAGAGCGACCCCAGAAAAAGGCATGTAAGCAAGAAAAACCAACAACATCGCAAATAAAAACGCACCTGATACTAGAAAACTAACACCTACCCAGCGCACATGAGCCTTGAAAAAAACGTCCGCAAGCATCACTTTGTCGAAAGCATCTGCTATCGCCTTTACCACCAATTCTGCAGAGGCACCCTCCATGGTTTTGTTCTGATCAAGAAAATAAATGGCACTGGCCAAAGAATCTTTTAATTGCGGATCAATCCCCTCCATTTGCAAAGCCAACTGTGTTGCAGTCAAGGAACAACGATTGATGGGTTTAAACAAGAATAGGAAAGCAAAAGCGGAACTAGCAAGCCATAAAACCAAGGATACTGCACGCAACCAAGAGTCTAAATGGAAATGATACTCCAAGAAAACAAGACAAGATAAAACCAAGCTGGTGAATAATGCCCAAAGAAAGATAGCCCGAAAAAAACCATAGACTTTGTTCTGCAACAAAATGGAAGACATAAGGCGTTGCAAACGCTCTGCATCTGGGGAAGCTTCAATCTCTTTGGTAAGCAAAGTCATGGTGTATCCAGTCCTTTTAAGTTGCTTGATTAACTATAACAGTTGCAAGCGCCTTCCCAAAAACCAATTCAAGGTTAACAGTAATAAAACGAGGACAAAAACAAATGGATGGTTCCATAAATCCAAAGGAGGCGAAGGGGAACCAGATGAAATTTGAAAACCGCTGGGGAGATCAGCAGGCAAAGATGCGGCCTGGTCAGGGAAATAGAATTTGCCTTTCGTAGTAAGCGCCATCTTCGTTAAATCATTTTGCGCCATGGTCAGCTTTTCCATTTCACCCGGTGGCGGTAGAACAATGCACTCAACAAAGGGCGCTGCATCTTGCTTAAGGGGTTGCAACACCTGAAAAAGATATTTACCTTCACGGGCATTATCGATAACAGCTTCGAAAGCCCCCCTGCTGCCCGCAACTTTGGCAAGTTCAAGATTGATAATTTCTTTCCCTTTACCGTCTTGTATATTTTTTCTTTCCATCGATACGCGAACGGTGGAATTAGCCTCTGCACCTGAAGCATCAAGAGGAAGTCGAGCAAGAATCCGGATGGAATCGCCCCGCCTATAGTTGCCCGTTTTATCGAGTTTAAGCGAAATCTTAGAGACAGAATTTCGGGAAAGAAAACGCAGAGTCTGCAGCCAGAAATAATTGTAATAGCCCTGATCCTCTCGGTACGCCCAGCGCCAAGATTCATCAAATGCAAAAAACAAAACACGGCCCGCACCATAGTACTGCAGCACCATAAGCGGCACATTTTTGCCTGATACCCCGAGATTCCCTCCCTCCGCACTCGCAAGCACTTCAGAACCTTTCTTAGGCACCACACCTGCAAAGCACCAATACATTTCCTTCATATGATTCCAAAGATTACTATTTTCTTTTTCCTCTGAATGAAATCTAAAAATAGGGTGCGAACGCGCAGAAGCAGCGGGAATCATCCTGTACCCCTGAATAATTCCTTCGGACGATTCAACCAATGGATTAGCATTAATTTCTACAGGCAACAAATCTCGCAAAGAAGCTGCATACTCTGCAGGGAAGAACCTTTGCCCTGCCAAGAAAAGTACGCCTCCTCCTTTTTCGCGTGCAAATTCAGTGAGGTCTGTAAGAAATCGTTTGAATTTTGTAGCTTCCCGCGATTTGGGATCAACATCACCAAAAATAACAACATCGTAAAGAAACAACTCACCTCGGGTGGGAAGGTCTGCAATCGCGGTGCGATCCTGTGATGGGAAATCTGGATCTGCTTCCAGCAAAAGCACATTCAACGAGAAAAGTTTTCTCCCACCTGGAACTTCTGCCTGCCTTTCGAGCAATGTTTTTAAGTATTGATATTCATAACGCCTACAACCTTCGACAAAGAGAATTCTTACCGTGCTAGCTTGCTGAACAAGAACATTTTTTTCGATTCGGTTATTTGTCGCTTGCAATTCTTCCTTCTGTATTGGGATCTCAATTTCATAAAGCTTCAATCCTTCCGTTTTTGGTTTGTCGACCAAGCGTATTACGGAGGGTATACCGGTTTCATCAAGTGTTATTTCTTGCCTATCAATAATATCAGGCTTCCCCTTTTCCTTGAGAAGCACCGAGGTTCGAAAGTTTTTATACCCTGCAGAAGAAACCCTTACATCTAGCACCACCCGGTCTCCAAAAGCAATTTCATCAGGGCCTTGAACATCTAAAACCGCAAGGTCTTTGGGTTCCATTTCTTCACCCAACCCGATTGCAAAAAAAGGAACCGCACTCTGGACTGCAAATTTTGTCACCTTCGATAATTCTTCGCCATCGGTAACAACTCCATCAGAAAAAAGAACTACGCCTCCAAGGGGGGTGCCGCGAAAATCATTAAGAACCTGCCTGCAGGAATTACCGATTTTGCTACTGTCATGGGATGCATCAGGCTTCAAGGCCCGGATTAAAACAAGGGCTTCAGGAATTTCTTCAGGCTTGGTGATAAGGGCTATTTTCTCTGCCCGGGCAGAAAGATGATAAAGGTGAATGCGGAACTTTCTTTCAAGTATGTTTGCAAGAAACTTGCCTTGATTTTCTGTAAGAATGGCACGGGCAATTCCAATTCGAGTAACTTGCTGGCTCGGAGCATCTGCAATTTTGCGCGAAAACAAATCCCGCGCCTCGTCTTGGTATTTATCTGCAATCGACATGCTTTGAGAATCATCAATCAAAATTGCAATGTCGGGCCAGGTAAATCTTTCAAACCCAAGGCCAATCTGAGGCAGGAGTATCCACAGCAGAACCCACCAAAAACCCAACCTTAATCCAGTAAGAGTAATCGCCCCCAAAGCACTGCGATTAAAAATCAACCTAACAAAGGCCATGCCGGTGCAAAAAGCTAGAATCCCAAATATTGAAAGCCTGACAGTTTTAGTGTTGATTGCAGGAGTGAATTCGTTTTGAGTTATCAACCTAGTTTGTAGTGTTTCACCTTCCCCGACTTCGATTCGACCACGCACCGATTCAAAACTCTCAACAACACTAGCAGGAAGAAATGAGAGCGCATTTGCACCCGAAGAATTGCCAAGTATTCCAACCACACAAAACCCAACTGGAATTAAAACAAGCCAGCTTAGCCCCATGATCAACCATGGTTTCTTAAGGCTTGGCGTAAGCGATCTGCCCAAACCCATCAACCAAGAAAGCAAAAACTCCCCGATCGAAAAGAGAAGGAACAACAAAAGAAATACACCTGCAATCTTTTCCCTCAGCATCCCTTTGTCTTCATTATCAGCAGCAGTACCGGAGCTATTTTCATCCATAAAAGCTGCAGGATCTTTCACAAGAGAAAAATTCGCTTCCTGATAAAACTGATTGATCTCCTCCACCGAAGTACGGGATAGATCTGATTCGGACCCTGCTTCGCCCATAGGGCTTAACATCGGATTTACTGCAAAACAATTACTGGCCTGTGTTGTGAGGTACCTAGAAAAATAAAAGCCTGACCTAAAAGTATTGCTGAAATTCATTCTGGAAAAGTCTTGATCCTGAATCAAAGGCACTGTTTCTGAAGTGCCATCAGGGAGCGAAAGTTTAACTTCGCCTGATTGTTGTGTGGGGTAATCTTCAATCGTTGTTCCACAAAGTTGCGAATGCTCTTTTAATTTCCCAGCACAGCTTGCCAACATTAACTCTTGAACAAAAGGCAGATAACTGGGATATGCAGGCCAGTTGTTCCATTCCGTATTAGCACTAGTACAAGCAAGGTAAACCCAACCTTTGGATCGCGAATCTGTAGCCTTGAAATTCTTTTGCAAGGAAGCAATGGGAGGTTGCCAACCCAACAAGGCTGGAACAGTCAAGGATTCATTTTTATTATCATCCACATTCGCACCTGGAATAACGCTTTTGAAATTCGCAAGATTTCGTACAAGAGATTTGGGCAAGGGTTCAGTTTGAAAAGCAGTGGTAAATCGGGGGCCGAGCAAAGATTGCTTATCTTCTGCAGTTCGAAAGGCGCTAAGAGGTGGATATTGAAAAGCAGAAGGATCAGATTGAAATTGAAAGAGCGACCCCTGCAGCGAAGATACGGGCTTGATCAACTTCGCAGGCAAAAGGCCCTTGCCTTCCTGAAAAAGATTATCGTTGTAAGAAGCGGGTTCGGCTTGCTCACCCAACCAGAAAACAGCACCACCCCCTTTACGCACAAACTCTGCAACCATTCTTGATTCTGAAGCTCGCCATCGGGCGACATCACAAAAGAAAACGGAATCATAACTGCTTAGCCCTTTATTTAATTCGTCTGCCAATCTTGGCTCATCGATTGATCGTGCCTTGAACTTTAATGGAATAGAATCAACGCCCTCGTTATCGAGGGCAATCTGCAAAAACCCCGTCGATCTTTCAAGCTCACGCGCAGAATACCTACCATTTACCAGCAAGATATTAAGCTCTTTACTGACCCGAACAATAACTCTGCAGGAATCATCAACTGCAAGATTATCCTGATCTAACTGCATTTGAACCGCATAATCTCCCGGTTCTTTAAACTTGTATTTGAGTAACACCGTAGCTTGCGAAGAAGCTTGCATATCGACAGATTCCTCAAGCACTTGGGCAAGAGAAACAGTGTCTGATCCCTGAGCGATTTTACCCGCAAGCAATCGCACTTTAACTCGGCTTTGCGGCTTATCGCCATACGCCTGAAGCTTTGCAATGAATCTAGTTTCGGAACTAACCCCTGCAATCTGCCCATCTATTTCGAGATTTGTAATTGCAAGATTGGAGGGAATTTCAACACCAACATCAAGAACCCCAAGAGTTGCCTTGGTTCGCATTTTAGAGAACAGGGCATTGGCAGGGCCTGCGCCATTACCAAGCCAGGAACTCTTTTGAAGATCAGAAACGAAAAGAACTTTGCGGTCTTTAAACCGTGGGGGAGATCTCTGCAAAATGGCATCGACCAAGGCAAGTGTACCTGGAAGATCTGCACACCCATGAGTGAAGGCGATCGCGGAAATTTCCTCCCGCACCTTATCGAAATCTTCAGCAGCTTCGTTGATGATTATCTTCGGAGGAAACGACATCTGCACCAAACTAATGGCATCGCCTGGGTTACATGCTTGAACAAAACGACCAGCATTTTGCTTAGCTTTTTCGAATGCAGATTTCCCATCTTTTTGCGCTAGCATGCTAAGGGAAGCATCCAGAACAAGAATAGTATGCACACGAGAAACCCCAGCAATTCGTTGCCCCCGCATCTCCGGGAATAACTTGCGCCAATAGGGTTCAGCCCAAGGCATTGCAGCAGCGCATGCGGAAGCTAGCAGAAATACCATCAAGCAACGCAGTACCAGCAATAACCATTGTTCGATGCGCCAGCGTTTCTCCTGAACTTTTTTTGCTTCCAAAAGAAAACGAATGGTGGGCAGGTCAACAATCTGCCTGCGGAACCTGCGCAAAAGATGAATGACAACAGGAATTGCAACAGCGCCTGCAGCAGCAAGAAGCGCAGCAATAGGGGTTTCAAACAGAAATGCGAACAACGGGAAAATCAAGTAAGTGGCCCCCGCATCTCTTTCCTTGTCCGCGACTTTCTACCCCTTAAATATTCTGACAACACTTCGCCAAGCACTTCGTCTGTTCTTAGCAAAACATAATCACTATCCAGCTTTCTTAATTCTTCACGGAGGCTTGTGCGCCATCGGTTAAGATTTTCAAGATAACTCAGCCTTAATGAAACGGGATCTGCATCGAGTTGCGGTTCGCCCTCTAAACCGCGAAACAAAGTTGGATCTTGGAAAGGAAAATCCATCTCCTGCGGATCCATCACATGAAAAGCAACGACTTCATGGCCAAGATGATTCAGGTGTTTGATGCCTTCCATTAAGGAATCCATATCGTCAAGAAAATCGCTGAAGATAAAGACAATGCCCTTGCGGGTCATTCTCTCGCAAACCTCATGAAGCAATGGAGCGATGTTGGTTTTCCCGGTGGTGGGGCCCAATGAAAGTATTTCGAATATCGCCTCCAATTGCGATATCCTTCCCGAGGGTGATAATCTGTTCAACACTTTGTCGTTAAAGGTATAAAGCCCGATTGCATCTCCATCGTGTTGTAAAAGGTATGCAAGAACGCTTGAAGCGATTGCAGCGTGATCAAATTTAGAACGGATCCCAGATTTGGTTTTCTGCCAAGGGACAGAACCAAAAGACATCGATTCACTGCAATCCACCAGCATAGAGCATGCAAGATTCGTTTCTTGCTCATATTGTTTGAGGTAGAGTTTTTCGGTTCGGGCAAGAACTTTCCAATCCAGCCTACGAAGATCATCGCCTGCGGAGTATTCACGATGTTCCGCGAACTCGACAGAGAACCCACGCATTGGGCTGCGATGTTTGCCCGAGATAATACCTTGAACGATGGTTCTGGCTTCGAGTTCGACAAGTCGAAGCCGGGCCAAAACATCAGCATCAAGGTATTTCCGATTATTGCTCAAGCCTAACTCCCTGGGCTAGATTTCCGCAAAAGGCACTGATTCAATCAGCTTCTGGACTATTTTATCCGCGGTCATGCCATCCGATTCTGCATGATAGTTGGTAATTATCCTGTGCCTGAGAATAGGGAGAGCAACGGCTTTGATATCTTCGCGAGAAACAAAGAAGCGTCCAGCAAGCGCAGCCCGCGCCTTTCCAGCCATCACCATGGCTTGCCCAGCTCTGGGGCCTGCACCCCAAGAAATATATTTCCGAACAAAATCTGGAACTGCAGCAGATGATTCTTTATCCCGCTCGGGCCTGCTTTTTCGAACAATATCCATTGCGTATTTAACAACATGGGGTGAAGCGGGAATTTTGCAAACGAGTTCTTGCATCCCCTGTATTTCAGCCTCGGAAAGAACCCGCTGCACAGGATGCATATGCCCTGAAGTCGTACGGGAGATGATTTCAAGTTCTTCTGCCTCGGAAGGATAACCCACCATAATCATGAACATAAAACGATCCAACTGAGCTTCGGGAAGAGGATACGTGCCCTCTTGCTCGATGGGATTTTGAGTTGCAAGCACAAAAAAAGGTTTAGGCAATACATGGCGCTGGCCACCAACCGTGACTTGAAGTTCCTGCATAGCTTCAAGAAGAGCGGACTGAGTTTTGGGGGGAGTACGGTTGATTTCATCAGCAAGAACAAGGTTGGCAAAAATCGGGCCATTAATGAAACGAAAGACTCTTTCACCGGAAGTTTTATTCTCTTGAAGAATTTCAGTTCCAGTAATATCGGAGGGCATTAAATCCGGCGTAAATTGAATGCGATTAGATACAAGGCCCAGACTTGATGCCAAAGTTTTAACAATCAGAGTTTTCGCTAACCCTGGCACACCAACCAAAAGGCAATGTCCCTTTGCAAACAGAGCGAGGAGGAGTTGTTCAACAACCTCGGAATGGCCCACAATCACTTTGGAAATTTCTTCCCGTATTTTAACTCCAGCTTGCTGAATCTTCTTAAGTGCTTCAAGATCGCTGGATTTTTCATTTCCACTATCAAGCAATATTTCAATCATGTTTTGTTCATCAGGCATAGGAACTAAACCTTTCTTATAAATCAAGGGGCTAGGCAATAAACCTCAGAAGCCAAACCCACTAGTATCTCATTTTTATCACGCAAAATTACCGGGGCGTGAATAGTAAGATTTTCCTTACTAAAGGAAACTTCAGGAAAAAGACAAAAATCATTCATAGCTTTAAAAACCCAGTGGGCGCCCCCGGCATAGGTTTCTAAAAACACCCTCTTTTGCACATCGCCATTTGAAAGAAAATACAAAGGCATTCCCTTCCCCTTGGGATAAATACCATCGGAATTCCAAGCCAAAAACCAAGCACCAAGCTTTATGGTAATTTTAGTGCTCGAAGGGGGTGATGCCCAAACAAGAATTTCCCCCTCATGAACATTCATACGCCAATCGTAAAGCAAAAAGTCGGAGGATAATTTAAAATACTTGGTTTCTTGTTTCGTATTTAAATTCCACGATTTGAAATAGCTGCCTGCAAACCCGTAAAGGTTATCACCCAAAAGACGCCACGCATCAAGGTTTAGGTTTTTCTCGAATATTAAAAATGGCTTGTCCCAAATATGGCTGCCCTTGGTCAAATCGATAAAAAACAAAAAGGTTGCAGTATTACCTTCAACACCAACAACAGCTTGATTGTTAAAGGTAAAAATCGTCCCTGCCTTCCCCGATTTAAGTGATGAAGGAAGCAATGCGATTTTCATAATGCATTGAAAACCCTTGGATTCCAGCAAGCAAAGCTTTCCATCGGAGTTAAGCGCAAGAATGTTATC